>Ga0308160_10000845_pt1 | contig 49656 bp, 31 predicted proteins | sample PhyFR1_FD_201036 | JGI IMG/M metagenome (GOLD analysis project Ga0308160, IMG submission 201036) | Phyllosphere microbial communities from UC Gill Tract Community Farm, Albany, California, United States - DLSLF.R1 | ecosystem: Host-associated > Plants > Phyllosphere > Unclassified | place: USA...
AAAGTATATTGTATATTATAACTGGGAAAGACCACACCAAGGAATTAATGGTAAAAAGCCTGTGGAAATGGTCAATATAAATAACAAAAAATAAACTAGTTCATTACCGAATTACTAAACCTTTACAATTGCGAGGCTGGGATCGAGCGAGCTGAAGCAATCTTATTAATGCAATTAAGAACAAGAAAGAGGTTTATATTTTTTAAATGCCTTACATGGTAAATAATAATTAGAAAACCAAAGCTAGCGCTTATCGGTAACTCCTGCCCCGCTATACTTTCTGCCGTGAAAAACGGCATTCATCCTATCGGGTTTATGTAACATAGTAGTTCGTTCTACCAAACCTTCCCTTTCATCCGTCTATAATTATTACTTTTGAAAAGGAAAATCCCTTATAATGAAGAAATTTATCTTTTTGTTTTTATCAATTATTTCGTTTAAACTTTCTGCACAGGAAATAAACATCATCCCACAACCTGTAAGTATTAAAACAGGAAAAAACACGGAAAAATTTATCATTGATCAAAACACAGAAATTATTTCAAATGATTCTTTATCAAATTCAGCTTTATTTCTACAAAATTATATTCAACAATTTTATACCATAAAACTTCGGATTAACCCTAATTCTACGAGCAAAAAAAACATCATCAGATTAGAAATAATTAGTCGGCTATTAAAAAACGTAAACGAATACGAGCTTATAAGCAACAACAATCAAACAATAATTTATGCCTGTTCAGAAAACGGACTTTTTTACGGCATTCAAACATTAATTCAGTTAATACCTGAGACAAAATCTCAATTATTACAAATACCGGCTCTCTCTATTATAGATTATCCCCGCTTCGATTATCGGGGCATGCATCTGGATGTAAGTCGCCATTTTTTTGATGTAGCCTTTGTAAAACAGTACATCGATTATTTAGCGCTTCATAAAATGAATTATTTTCATTGGCATTTAACCGATGACCATGGCTGGCGGATCGAAATCAAAAAATACCCCAAGCTTACTGAAATTGGAGCATGGAGAACTGGTAGCATTATTGGCTTATGGCCCGGACAAGGAAACGAGCACATAAAATATCAGGTATTGCCAGCAGAAGTAAAAATTACGCCAAAAGATGCTGTTATTAAAACCGATGGTATCCGTCATGGTGGTTATTACACACAAGAACAGATCAAAGATGTGGTTGATTATGCTGCCAAACGTTACATTACCATTATTCCTGAAATTGAAATGCCTGCTCACAGCATGGCCTTATTGGCTGCATACCCGGAATTAGGCACAGAGCCGGGCAAAAAATACGAAGTTGCCCAAACATGGGGAATGATGAACAAATACAACAATGTACTCCAGGCTTCTGATACGACTTTTAAATTTCTGGAAAATGTATTAACCGAGGTAATGGCTTTGTTTCCCTCGCAATACATCCACATTGGTGGCGATGAAGCCTCGAAAGTATGGTGGAAACGATCTGCTGTTTCGCAACAGATTATGAAGGCCAATGGTCTGAAAAATGAAAGTGAGCTACAGAGTTATTTCATCCGCAGGATGGAGAAATTTGTTAACAGCAAAGGTAAAACCATTATCGGTTGGAACGAAATTTTACAGGGCGGTTTAGCCCCTAATGCGGTTGTAATGAGCTGGCAAGGTGAAAAAGGTGGTATAGATGCGGCAAAACAAAACCACAAAGCCATTATGACACCCGAAGATAAGATGTATTTCAATCATGGTCAGTTTGTAAAAGAAGATAGCTTGGCTGCAAATAAGTTTTCGCCCTTAATTGATGTTTACAATTATGAACCCGTACCGGCTGAATTAAGTACCGAGCAGGCTAAATACATTTGGGGCGCACAAGGCTGTTTATGGAGTGAGTACATTACCAATCCGGCAAAAGTACAATACCAGCTTTTTCCAAGATTAGATGCCTTGAGCGAAATTTTGTGGAGCCCGAAAGAAAAACGGAATTATCCGGATTTTCAAAAAAGGCTAAAAACACAGTTTAAACGCTATGATTTAATGGGGATTACTTATTCAAAAAGGTACTTAGAAAATTAATGCCTTTTTTAAAAGAAGCATCTTTTGAGGTTGGTCTATTATAAATAAAATGCAATCTTTGCATTAAAAATTAAACCATGCGTAAACTATTTGCCGTCCTTTCTACCATTGTAACCTTATTTGCCATCAAAGAAACGGTCTATGTATTTACTTCTAATGAAGCAGACATGGTTAAGCAAAAAGCCATTATGATTGTAATTGCTTTAAGCATTACCATACCGTTAATCATTTTAACACTTTGGCTTTGGTCGCCGGGCAGAAAGAAAAATGGTCAACAAAATTAAGCTATAAACTTACTTTTCAAATCGGGTGTTGGTACCCAACAACTCTCCTGCCTGCCCCACCACCTGTAACGGTTTCTGGCAATAATATCGTAAACCCAATCGCGGATAAATTTGGGGACAATGATAAATGCATAAAGCAGCGGAATTGATCCATTGAGTTTTCGGGCTACACGCAATGCCGCTGAAGATTTAGTATAGAGTTTTCCATCCTCCAGCAATAAAATGGTATTCAACTTTCCTAAATCAGCGTTAAATTGCGGTAGAATTTCTTTGGCGTAATCACCTTGTAGTGCAGTAAATCTAAACTGATCTTTTTTATCATGCGCAATAACAAACTGAACCGATGCATTGCAAAGATTACAAACACCATCGAAAAAGATTATTGGCCGCTGAATCATATACCGTAAAAATAAAGCTTTTTAACCCAATAAATATCTGAGGAATGTCTAATAAACATTAATTGATAAGTGGAGGCAAAAATATTTAATGAATATAACACGTTGGTTTTTGCCCCCGAATAATTGCAGAAACTGACCCGCTAAACCGGATGGAAACGGCAGTTCACGATTGGAAATCGGGACTACAGTGTACAGCCGGACCAACATTAATATGAAAAACAGCTATTGCTTTCCAAAAAACATTGCAAAAAGAAAAACCAATTTTTAAATGTTGTAACAGAACAATTTAACTATCAAAAAATAAAACAATCGACCTTCAACTTTCTTACCTTAAAACATTTTTATATATTTGCCCAATCCTTCTTCAATGCAAAAGAAAACACTTCTTGACGGACAAAAAATTCAGATTACAATTAAGAGGCTCTGCCATCAATTAATTGAAAACCACGACGATTTCGCAAATACCGTTTTAATTGGTATCCAGCCAAGGGGTATTTTTTTGGCAGATCGCATTCATCAGGATCTTCAACAGATTCTAAAAAACAAGAAAATTTTAAAGGGTAATCTTGATATTACTTTCTTTAGAGATGATTTCCGTCGTAAAGACGGACTGGTTACCGCAAGCAGTAACTCGATCGATTTTATTATTGAAGGCAAAAAAGTAATCTTAATTGATGATGTACTTTGGACCGGTAGAACCATTAGAGCAGCACTTGACGCGCTACTTGCCTATGGCCGCCCAGAGAAAGTTGAACTTTTGGTTTTAATAGACCGTAGGTTTAGCAGGCATTTACCTATAGAGCCCGATTACATTGGGCATCAAGTAGATAGCTTAAACTCGCAACAGGTAAAAGTAACCTGGGCGAGTGAAGGAAGTGAAGATAAAGTGATTTTAATATCCGAAAATACTAAATAAAAATGGCAGCAGAAAAACTATCAACCCGACATCTTTTAGGCATTAAAGATATTAACCGGAATGATATCGAATTGATTTTCGAAACTGCAGATAATTTCAAGGAAGTGATTAACAGACCAATAAAAAAGGTTCCTTCACTCCGTGATATTACCATTGCCAATATCTTTTTCGAAAACTCTACCCGTACCAAACTTTCGTTCGAACTTGCTGAAAAAAGGCTTTCGGCCGATGTGGTCAATTTCGCCGCTTCTTCTTCATCGGTGAGCAAAGGTGAAACCCTGATCGATACGGTAAACAATATCTTATCCATGAAAGTGGATATGGTGGTGATGCGCCACCCATATGCGGGTGCTGGCCAGTTTTTAAGTAAACACGTTAAAGCGCAGATTGTAAATGCCGGAGACGGTGCGCACGAACATCCAACGCAAGCCTTACTTGATGCTTTCTCTATCCGCCAGAAATTGGGTGATGTAGCTGGCAAAAAAGTGGTAATTGTAGGTGATATCTTACACTCTCGTGTAGCGATCTCGAACATCCTTTGCCTGCAGCGCTTAGGTGCCGAGGTAATGGTTTGCGGACCAACAACTTTAATTCCAAAACACATCCACCAACTTGGAGTAAAAGTTGAGCATAATTTAATTAAAGCCCTGAACTGGTGCGATGTAGCTAATATGCTCCGTATTCAATTGGAACGCCAGGACATTAAATATTTCCCATCATTAAGGGAATACGCCATGATGTATGGCTTAAACAAGCAGATCTTAGACAATCTCGATAAAGAAATCATTGTCATGCATCCTGGCCCGATAAACAGAGGCGTTGAGATTACCAGCGATGTGGCCGACAGTAAACAATCAATCATTTTAGAACAGGTAGAAAACGGAGTAGCAGTAAGAATGGCTGTGCTATACTTGTTGGCAAGCCAGGGATAGGTTAGTTCAATCGTTCATTGGTCATTGGTTTATTAGTGCAGAGTCCATAATCTAGCATCTTGCCGAAAGGACTAAGTCCAGCGTCTTTTTAGAATGCATTAGTAAATAGGCCATTGCTAATAGCCTATGGCAATTTACCAATTTATATCATTGACCAGTTAACCCTTCTAATAGATCGCTTCGTTGGCTGAAAAAGACTCCTTGAATGACAGATGCGTCGGTACCCATGAACTATTGACGAATGAACCAATGAACCCTTATCGGATGCGGCGGTACCAATGACCAATGAACCCTATCATTTTTCCACATTCGTTCACTCCTTAATACCAAACCAAAAATCCTATCGTTAATTTGTGTTATTAACAGATGTTAATTACTTCTGTTGATAAGCTTTGATACTATTTCTAATTTAGTACCAACCATATTTGAAACCAATGCAGAAAAAATACTTACTAATTCCGCTACTTTTAGCAGGAAGTTTTAGCACCTACGCTCAGGTTAGCGCTGTGCAAAACCTCAACAAAAACTATCAAACGGGCTTAGAATTATTAGACAAAGAAAAATACACTGCAGCCGCGCAACAGTTTAAACTTGTTGAGCTGCAACGTTATAAACCTTCTACGCAAACAGAGAGCAATGCCGAATTATCTTTACTGAAAGAGAATGCAAAATTTTATGCTGCTGTTTGTGCACTAGAGTTAACCAATAGCGATGCCGAGAGTTTGTTTCAGGCATTTATCCGCGATTATCCGTTAAACCCGAACACCAAACTGGCTTATTTCTACGTTGGAAAAACTTATTTTAACCAGAAAAACTATAAAAAAGCTTTAGAATGGTTCGAAAAAACAGATCCTTCTACGCTTTCGGGCAAACAAAGAAACGAATACCAATTTAAACAAGGTTACGCTTATTTCGAACTTAAAGACTACGACAAAGCTGAACCTTTATTCGAAAAAGTTAAAAAAGAAGAAGGCGATTTTCAGGAAAGCGCCACCTACTACTTTGCTTACATCAATTACTTAAACAAAGAGTATAAAACGGCATTGGCCAACTTCGAAAAGTTAAAGGGCTCTCCTACTTATGAGGCGAGTTATCCATATTACATCACTTCGATGTATTACCTTGACGAGCGTTATGATGATGTAATCAGCTATGCTTTAGCAGCCATTCAAAAAACCAAACAACAGTTCGAGCCAGAAATGTTGAGTTTGGTCGCAGCATCATACTTTGCAAAATCTGAATTCAAAAATGCTGAAAAGTATTTCGCCGAATATTATGCAAAAGATAAAAGCGAAACCAAAAACAACCTCTTCATTTACCAATACGGCTACTCTTTGTTCCAGAATAAGAAATATAAAGAGTCTGTTGCTGTTTTAGACAAACTAAATACCGATGATGTTTACCTTCAAAATGGTATGCATACTTTGGGTAAAGCCTTTATTCAATTGGGCGATAAACCAAAAGCGCAGAGTGCTTTTTTCAGGGCATCGCGTTTAAGTTTTGACAAAGGTATACAGGAAGAAGCATGGTTAAATTATGCCAAATTAAGTTACGAATTAGAATTCCATCAGCAGGCGCTAGAGGCCACCCAGGGTTTTTTAAAAACTTTCCCGAAATCGCGTAAAATAAACGAAGCCAAAACTTTATTGGGTGAAGTTTTATTAACCACCAAAAACTATCAGGCGGCTGTAGATATTTTAGAGCCTATTCCGGATAAAAACCTTGAAGCTAAAGAAGCTTACCAAAAAGTAACCTATTTCCGTGGGTTAGAATTTTATAACGAAAGAGCATTCCCGAATGCATTATCGATGTTTTTACGTTCTGAAAAGTTTCCTGAAGACAACGAGATCAATGCACTAAACACTTACTGGAAAGCCGAATCGATGTACGAGCTGCGTAAGTTCGGTGAAGCAGTTACTACTTTCGAAAAATTCTTAAAAATGCCAGATGCCGATAAAACCGGTGTTTACAATTTTGCGAACTACGCTTTGGCCTATGCAGCGTTCGAAGATGAGAAATACAGCAAAGCAGCTACTTATTTCGAAAAATTCCTGGCGGGTAGTGATAAAGACCAAAAAACGATTGATGATGCCACCATCCGTTTAGCCGATTCATATTTCGTAAACAAAAACTATGGTGATGCAATGGCGAATTACAACAAGATCATCAGCCGCAAAACCACTTCAGAAGATTACGCCACTTTCCAGAAAGGAATGATCCAGGGATTGGAAACGCAATATGATGCGAAAATTGCTACCATGCAGAGCCTGTTGAATGCTTTTCCAAATTCTAATTACGCTGATGATGCTGGTTTCGAAACCGCTTATACGTATTTCAACAAAGGCGATTTTGATAAATCTAAATCAGACCTTGTAGCCCTGGTAGCTAAATATCCACGCAGCAGTTATGTGGCAAAAGCGCTGGTAACTATCGGTTTGGTTCAATACAACCAGGATCAGGACGATGCCGCTTTAGAATCGTTTAAAAAAGTAATCCGCGATTATCCTACTGCCGATGAAGCCAAACAGGCAATGGAATCCATCAAGAACATTTATGTAGATCGTGGCGATGCAAATGGTTTTATCGCTTACGCAGCTACTACCCCACTCGGAAACTACTCGGGCTCAGAACAGGATAATATCGTTTTTGCTGCAGCCAACAACACCTATTTAAAGGGCGATGCCAATGGGGCATTCCAGGCTGTAAATGCTTATTTTGATAAATTCCCTAAAGCGAACCATGAAAAAGAGGCTAAATTTATCAGGGCAGAATCGTTGGTGAAACTGGGCCGTCCGGATGAAGCCATTCCTGATTACGAATTTATCTTAAACGACTGGACGAGCGATTACACCGAACGCTCTTTGGTAAGTATATCAACATTGTTCTTGAATCAGAAGAAATACAACGAGGCCATTGTGTACCTAAAAAGGTTAGAAACTACCACCGATTACAAGTCGCACTATAGTTTTGCCATCAACAATTTGTTAAAGGCTTACACCGCTTTAAACATGCCTGATGACATGCTGAAATATGCACAGCTGACCAAAGAATCGGAAAAAGCTTCTGAGGAAGAAAAAAACAGTTCGAGCTTATATTCTGGTAAAGCCTACTTGTTAAAAGGCGATACCACCACAGCAATTAAGGAGTTTAAAAATGTAGTGGCCAAAACAAAAACAGTTGCTGCCGCAGAAGCAAAATATAATTTAGCTTTATTGGAATACAACAAAGGTGATTTCAAAACTTCATCTAAAACCTGTTTCGATCTGGTTAACAACATGGCTGCTTACGATTATTGGGTAGCAAAGGCGTTTATCCTTTTATCTGACAACTACGTGGCCCTTAAAGATAATTTACAGGCAAAAAGCACTCTTCTCAGTATAATTGATAACTACGAAGGCAAGGATGATATTATCCCTACAGCCAAAGAAAAACTAGAAAAACTAAACCAGAAGAAGTAGCATTATGAAATCGATTAAATATATATATAGTTCACTGTTTTTTTTAGCTGCTGGATTAATGACTGCACAGGCGCAGGATAAAAAGGCCGACGAAAAAGCAGTAGTAAATGAAGAAATTGAAGTAGTTCGTCCATATAAGCCAATTTTGGCCGAGGCTGTAAAGCTGAGACGAAGCCCGAATTTAGATGATGTTAAAACTTACAAGGCCAAATTGAACTATAGCATTTTAGATAGAAAGCTGGAGTTGAACAGCGATATCCAAAAGTTACAGGCACAGGCTTTGGCCGAAGAAAAAGAAAGCATATTGGTTAACAACTATGTGAAAGGTGCATTCGGATCGTTGGCTACCCTTTTGGGCGAAGCTTATTTTAACACGGGTAAAGATGAAGGTTTACAGCTTGGTGGATACTTTAAACATTTTAGTCAGGAAGGAAAGCTGAATAAACAGAATAGCAGTAACCAACAATTAAGTATTTTTGGCCGCAGTATCTTAGATCAAAATACCGTTAGTGGCCGCATTAATTTTGAACGTAATGGCACCTATTTCTATGGTATAGATGATACCAGACCTACGCTTAACCCTAACCCTGATAAACAGGCCTTAACCACCATTGAACTGGAAGGTGAGCTGGTAAAAAACTTTACAGAAGACGAAGATGCTTTTAGTTATGCTTTAAAAGCCAATGGCTATATCTGGAATGATAAATTTAGTGCAAAAGAAAACTACCTGAGCTTAAACGGTTATGTAAACAAACGCATTAACTCATTAAACTTAGGTTTAGCCGCATCAACCGAATTCGGTAACAGCAAAGATGCTTTAACCAGCGTTGGCAATAACCTGTTGCGCCTAAATCCTTATATCCGTTTACAGGTTAAAGGCGCTAAAATTACAGCGGGGATTAATTTCGTACAGGAATTTGGTGCATTCAGCAGCTCTAAAATATTCCCTGCCGTTACGGCCGATTTCACTTTAATTCCAGATTATTTACAGGTTTTTGGAGAAGTTAAAGGTGATGTAAACAGAAACTCGCTAAAAGGCTTTACCGATGAAAACCCTTGGTTAAACAGCAATATTGTGGTTAAAAACACGGTTGAAAAGTTAAGTTTCAGCGCTGGTATTAAAGGAACCGGCGGACCGGGTTTTGGTTACAAGGCACGCGTATATGTAAAACAGTTCGATGATATGCCTTTATTCGTCAATAACTTTACTGACTTTAACAAATTTGATGTGATATACGATTTCGGTAAAACCAAATTAACCGGTTTAGAAGGTGAAATTTCTGTTCAAGTAAGCGACGCCTTAAAATGGACAGGTAAATTAAACCTCGATGATTGGAAGCCTGCTGCGGAGACTTACTCTTGGTTTAAACCAGGGCTGAAAGTAAGTTCGAACTTTGTTTATACCTATAATAAAAAACTAAGCTTTAACGCTGGTGTTGTAATTCAGGACGATATTAAAGCTAAAGTATATACCGGTGCTCCTGTTCCCGCTTCACAATACATAGTTCCCAATACCAATATAGAACTTATTGAAACGGTTAAAGGTTATGTAGATTTAGGCCTTGGTGCTGATTACCGCATCAACAAAAAATTCTCGGTTTTTGCTAAAGCAAACAATATCTTAAATACAAACTACAGCAGGTATTTGTACTATCAGGTAAACGGATTTAATATTTTCGGAGGATTAACGTATTCGTTTTAAGCGATAAAATCGTAAAATTCATTTTTTAATCTGATATGCCTTTAAGTTTAATCTTAAAGGCATATTTGTTTGTAAGATTAGAGGCGGCCGATCATCAGCAAAAACAACTTTAAGATAATTATTTTCACAAGGAATTATTAATACCTATTCTCTTAATTGAACAACATTAATATTGTTGTGATTTCGACTATATTTACTTTAGTTAGCGTAAAATTAAATCGGAATGAGAATCCCAACAATACATGGATATATTGACAGAAGAATCTTAATTAACTTCACAGCCGACCCATTATTGTAACGGGCCACATTGACACAAACAATAATAACAAGTACGACAAAATGGATAAAAGCGAAATTCTAACTTACGACTTAAAAACCTTGAGATTGGTTAGTAAAATTTAAGAAAGCCCATACCAGGTTTCTCTATCCTAAGACTTAAAATTTCTGTTTTCTATCGTCTTTTATGAATTTTCAATACTAATCGTTTTCAACCTTGTTTCTACCATAATTTATTTAAACCTATACCCTATCCCTATCCTTAAAACCTGATTGGTCTGTTTAAAAGAGCCCAAACTATTGGTCACCTTGTATGGAGATAACCATTGGTAGCTTCCATTGATATCAAATTGTTTAATGTGAATACTGATGCCGCCCGTAAACCCAATATTTACCTTATTGCTTACTGTATTTACTAAGGTCGAGTCGATTTGCTTGCTATGGTATAATGTATCACGCGGATCGGCTATCGGGTTTAATCTGGTAATCATTGCAGATTGCTTGCCCACCAAACTAATTACCGGGCCTGCTTTAACACTTATATGCTTTGAAAGCCTATAGGCAGCTGTTAAAGGAATATCCACCGCAATCACTTTTCGTGTAGCTGCAATTGTAAACGGTGGTAACGAATCGGGGCGGTAATAACTCGGATGTGCAAATTCTCCTGCAATTTTTTGATAGCTATTAACATTTACGCCTACTGAAAGCTGCCATTTTTTGCTTAATGAATAAGCACCCGATATGCCGGCATAAAAACTACTGTTGCCTTTCTGTACATTCATTCCTGTTGTTACACCATAACTATATGTAGGCACTATAATTTCGCTTTCTTGTTTAATTTTAGTCGTTTTGATTTTGGGTAATCTAACATTTTTTACCTTCAGGGTTTTACCTACAGTGGTGCGGTCTGCTTTATTGTTGCTTCCCCTCCTACTGTTATTTATTGAGGATGCACTTCGTGAATAGACAGGGGCATAAGTCTGTAAAACAGCCCTTTGGTTTAAAATGGAAACAGGTGAAACAACCTGTTTAAAAAATCCATTTGTTTCCTGGTAACTATTCGGTATTAACAACAGGTTTTGTCCGCTCCTAAATGAACGATCAACGTTCTGGTCTTTAGATTCATGATCATCAACTTTTGAGCTAGGCTTTGGTAAGCTCGAACTTAAATTTTCAAACCGTCCAAAATGATCACTTCTTTGTCTACCATCGTGTTTGTTTTTAATTGGTGAAACAACATTCGGTTTCGCGGCAGATGAAATAACGTTTTCATTGCCATTCGCTCGTTTTACAACCTGAGCAGAATCATGGTCAACGCCTTTATTTTGCGCCACAACATGATCAATTGCATTTCCATTCTGATCAATACTATCCTCAATTATAATCGTATCGGTCAAATTGCTGTAATTTATCACCTTACTACTATCAACAACTACTGAATCGAGAATTGCGGGTTTAACTTTATTTTCTATTTCTTTCTGTTTATTTTTTGATTTCAGAACTGTAAAGTAGCCTACAGTAGAAACCGCAGCAGCTACAGACAGCGTATACCCAATTATTTTAAACAGTTTGGCTCCTGTAGATAAATTAGGGCCATGGCCACTGATCGTACTAATCGGCATCTGCTCATTAAGCAGTTTGTGCATACCTGCCCATGAAGCATCCGAAGCATCCTGAATTGGAAGACTATCGAATTTATCGCGCCAGAGTTTATGATACCATGCTGAATTTCTCATCTTCTTTTTATGTTTTCAGTTGGTTTATCAATTGCTGAGGAAGCTAACATTGTCCTCAACTGTTTCTTTGCTTCCGAGAGGTGCCACCTTGATGTACTCTCGGTAATATTCAAATGTTCTCCAATTTCCTTATGCGAATAGCCATCTATAACCGAAAGGTTAAAAACCAACTGGGTAGCGGTTGGCAACAGGCGTATCAATTTTAGGAGATCTTCTACAAAAAGTTTATCTAACACAGACGGCTGGATAAAGATTTCCTCTATTTCATCTTGACTGATAGTTTCGTTAAACCTTGCCTCTCTTCGGCCAATATCAATACACGACCTTACCATCACTGTCCTAATCCAGGCACCAAATTCTCCTTTTTTAGCATCGAAAGTATGGATATGCTGAAAAACCTTCAAAAAACCAATACTCAGCGCATCATGCGCCAGATCATCTGATTTTAAATAACGAAAACATATCCGCAACATATCGGCATAGTAAAGCTTATAGAGACCTTCCTGTGCTTGCCGCTCATTGGCCTTGCAGCCTTTGATTAGTTTAGTATCCTGCTTAAAAAAAAGGTTCATCCATTTGGTTCGGTAAGCGTTTTTTCATGGTGTTATAACAAGGTTACGCAGTGGGTATGAAAAACGCTGGGTTAAAATTAATTTATTTTTTATTGATAGATTTTATTTTCGACCAAGCGTTTTCAGCGTAGGCATCGTATGATCTAATAAACCCTGATCTATGCGCCATAAAGAGAGCTATAACCGACACAACGAATGGTACAATGAACATTTTCCGTCCGAAAGTGCTAAAAGCGATTTTTATGGAAAGGTAAGGGCTACGGGCAAAAACAATGTTGCACACTGGCTGCAGCAACTATTTTTCAGTTGTCTTGATCCGCTTCTGGACAGAAAAGACCGAAGCTGGCTTACCGTAGGAGATGCGTATGGATTTGATGCACAGTATATTCTAAACTCAGGCAATAAAGCATTGGCAACCGATTTGAATACCGATTTTTTAAGTGTTGCACTAAAAGAGGGAATTATTAACGCCTGTGCTCCAGAAAATGCAGAAAAGCTATCGCGAGAAGACAATAGCTTTGATTTTGTGCTTTGCAAAGAATCTTACCACCATTTTCCCAGGCCATATGCTGCAATGTACGAGATGATCAGAGTGGCCAGATCGGGTGTGGTAGTGATAGAGCCGCAAGATCCGGTAACAAAAATGCCTTTACTATTAATGTTAAGCAATCTTTTTGCCCAAAACAGGCAATTTATTAATAAACTATGGAAAAACCGTTTTTCATTTGAGCCTGTTGGAAATTTTGTATATAAGGTTTCCGAACGGGAATTTGAAAAACTGGCCGCAGGTTTAGGCCTGCCAATGGTGGGTTTCAAAAAAATCAATCCAAATTACTGGTTTAAAGGGGCAGAATCAATATCAACCGACCAATACAGCAGGCAACTTTTCTTTATCAAAATGAAGAAGTTCCTTTTTGATACCCTCTTTAAACTAAGGATTATGCCCTCACAGGTACTAACGACAGTTATTTTTAAACAATTACCTGATGGGCACACGATTAATCTGCTGAAGAAAAGCGGTTACCATCTGGTTTACATTCCTCAAAACCCTTATTTAAATTAAACGATATCCACTCTTATTATTTCACACCTGTCTAAATAAAATATGAAAATCAACTCAACACCTAAAATCCTTTATTTTTTCTCAATCTTAATGTTACTAGGGTTTTTAATCCTAACTTACTTTTTTTATCCCCGTGTGTTATGGAGCGAGTTCTTCGCATCAGCAGCTATTTTTTTACCTATTACGGTTGGGATAATTATTTCCGCTATTCTTTTATTTCTGGGCGTATACCTGATGATCAAAGGTATAAACCATGGAAAGAAAAAAAAACACGTTAGATATTTGTAGCCACATTAAACTGATTCCAACCACCGAAGTGATCAATCTATATATGATTAAAGAAGCTGACCTACTACCAATTCTGCTTTGTGAGCAGATATTTCGATGGGATTTTTTTATATTCGGGAGATGTATCCTTGTGCCTTAGTGGTTAAATAAATTATAAAAACCGCTTTTTAAGCTAATGGTTTCACAAAAGAACAAAATCAACCCTTCTAGAATACGCTCCAATGAAAATATTTAATGTAAAGCCCATCACAATAAACGAATACATCTACAATGATCAATATTTAAAGGAAAGCAGAACATCATACGATTATCAATCCGGCTTTGAAATTACCGGAGAGAAAGTTGGAGAAATAAACACAATGTTCATCACTTTCGACATTCTTTACTGTGTAGACGCGATCACAGATGATAAGGAAATAGTTAGCGCCACTGGGCCAGACACATGGAACATTAATGTTTCATTTTCAATTGGCGATGAGGTATTTATCTCTTATAAAAGTTCTTGTCAGTTTAACTTCGAAAGTGAAGGCTTTGATGCAGATGTAACTTCCTTAACTGATTTTTTAAAAGATTATCAAGCGCATACCAGATCATTTTTTAATCAATACGGACATAAGCCCTTAATCGCAATTGAAGAAGAAACGAGAAAACAACAGTCGCTACTGGCCGATGCCGAAATAGCAATCGAAAACTTACGGGCGAATAATATGTACGAGTTTTAACGCAACCTGCTTGAGCTATAAAAAGCACTTATCTTGCAAAGCATCTTTATTAAACTTACTCCGGTTTATTATCTATCCCACCACACCCTTGCAGTAAGCACATCACCTCCAGTTATCCTGGCTACGGCATCTTTATAATTTTGGGGGTTGTTCAGCACCTCTGTCGAAAGATAGATCATCCGGCGGGGAATAGTGCCATTGGTAACGTTGCCTTTGTAATTTACGGGAATAAGCTTGGGATAATCGCTCCTTTTCCAGTTTAGCCAGGCTTCTATAAAATTAAAATCAGTTCCTGTAGTTACCCAGTATTGTGTATTGATTCCGCTTAGTGCATTTTGTGTACTGCTTTCATCAAGTGGATTCTGGTTTACAAATGCAGTGATTTTATTGGCATCAACCGCAGCTAAAGGATCCAATTGTGCAAGCGATTGGATTGCGCCGGCTAAGCCATTGGCGTAGTGTAGGTTTGCGGTTCCGCTTATATTCCACCCCCTCACTTTAGCCTCTGCAAGCAAAAATTCAATTTCAGCGTAACTCAGGATAAAAATTGGCCCACCTAGTTTAAGATACATCGCGGTGCGTGGTCTGGAATACTTTCCTAGCGGGGCAAAGTCACTTCCGCTACCTGTACCACCCGGATAGTTTGGCGAACGGCTGATATCGGTGGCTCCACCCTGTAGATCGTATCCATTTGGCAACCCAAGCTGAACCGCTGCATCGGTATTTCCGCTTAAATTCTGATCTGCATTTTTGGCCAATCCATCTTTTGGTACTTCACCTATCACTTCCAACCTGGGGTCGTTGGTATTTTTTAACTGATCAATTAAGGTTTTACTCCACCGCACTTCCAAATAGTCGGAAAATGTTCTTAAAGCAAGCGATGTTCCATTTTGACTGTTAAAAGAGGAAGCATCGGTTAAAAGGATCGCATTGTCATTTATACTGGTAAAAGTTTTGCCCGCAGCCTTTTCGGTCCAAATTCTGGCCTTCTCCGGATCTACTTTTGTTAACCGCATGGCAATCCTAACCATTAACGAATAACCAAATTTTTTCCATTTACCGATATCGCCTTTATAAAAAAGATCAGCGCTTGGTCCGGGTTTTTCGGCATCCAGTTGCGCGGTAGCCGTTTCGAGATCGTTCAGCATTTGGGTATAAATATCTTCCTGACGATCGTAAACGGGATATTTAATACCTTGCATCGCTTTAACAGCCTGCGTATAGGGCACATCGCCATAAGTATCGGTAATCCGTTGCAAAATCAATACAAACATAATATCACCAATCGCAATCAGGTTTTTATAGGCCGCTGGATCTTTTAATCTGGCCAGTCTTTGCATCTCTCTGATGTAGGAGGCATCAGCATAACCTTCATCAAAAATACGACCCTGATAATCGGTAAAACTGCCCACGTTGATGTATTTATCACCATTGTTGTAATAATAATAAGTTGAGGCAAGCAACTGCATCATCGTACTCTGATACAGCAGCTGGTAATAACCCAAATTGGCATATTTTAACTGTGCCTGTGCAAGCAAGCTGTTGGGATCATAATTGTCTTCTGTGAGTTTGGTTGGATCGGTATTGATTTCATCCAGCTTTTCCTTAGAACAACTGCCCGTTAAAGCCAGGAAAAACGCACCCAAAACACATAACTTCCTCATGGCCATTTTATTTGAATTTAAAATTAAAATTAACCCCAAATGTACGTGTCGCAGGTAATGAAGCCCCTTCTATCCCGGCATAACCCAATGTTGGCGAGAACTGCGACTCAGGATCTATATTTTTAGTGTATTTAAGCAAAGTAAACAGGTTTCGCGCCACCAGATCTATCCCTATACTACTAAAAGGTGTTCTTTTTAAAAAACGTTCGCTAAAAGAATAACCAAATGTGGCCTGCCTAAGCTTGATAAAACTCCCATTGAGTACCGATAATGCAGAAATATTGGTGGCCAGTTCAGGGTAATAGGCATAAGCCGGAACATTAATCGTGTTCTTCTGCCCATTTTCTAACAAACCATCGGCCACAATCCCTGTCTCCCTATCCACTAAAGTTGCCTTATTTAAGCCAAGCACATAACTGTAATATTCTGTTGCTGATAGGATTTTATTGCCAAAGCGATAATCGATCAAAAAGGAAAAACTAAACTGTTTATAGCTAAAACTGTTGCTTATCCCTCCATATAAAGTGGGCATGGTGCCGCCCATTGGAACAAAATTACCCCGCTTAGGTATGCCATCTGATCCGATAATGATGTTTTCATTGGCATCCCGCAGGTAATCGTAGGCCATAATCTGCGTAATCGGTTTACCAACCACCAGCGCCGTATTGGCATTTAACGGCCGATAGGTACCTGTCAGGGTATAATTACTGTTACCATCGATAGAAAGAAGGGTGTTCTTTACCTTGGTCATGTTAAAGTTAATTTGCCATTTGCCCGTTGTTGTAAGCAAGGGAGTATAGCCTAAAGCCAGTTCTATCCCTGCATTCCGGGTTTCACCAAGATTAACATAGGCGGAGGTAAAACCTGTGGTAACCGATTGCTTTGCGTTGATAATTTCGTTGTGGGTAATGCGGTTGAAATAGGTAAAATCGATATCCAAACGGTTATTGAAAAATTTAAGGTCGAGGCCTGCCTCTATTTCATTCAGGGTAAATGGTTTTAAATTGTAATTGGGTAAATCTCCTGAAAAACCACCTACAGGCACACCATTTACCTGATTATCTACGGTATAATAGATCTGTGTGGTGTACGGCACAATAGGTTCGCCACTTGTTTTGGCAAAATCCAACCGCAATTTACCAAAATCGAGGGCTTTCAAATTCAACAGATCTGAAAAAATAAAACTGCCCGATACGCCAGGTACAAATATGCCGCGGTTGTTAGCAGGCAGTGTAGAATAGATATCGTAACGTCCGGTAACGGAGAAGTTAAGATAACGCTGATAGCTGAGATCGGCAGTGTAATAAGCCGATTCGGTTACAACTCTGGATATGGCCAATGTTTTGGTACTGGTAATCAGATTTTCTGGCACATAGAGATATGGCACTTTAAACTGCGATCCTTTCAGTTTTTCGGTATTGCCCTTTCTTTCGCGATAATTTGCGCCCATTGAAAATTCGAGGTTCAATTTATCGCTCAGGTTTCTGGTTGCACTAAACAAAATATCGCTATTGAGCTCTGAAGTATGGTTTTGATCATAGGCATTTATACCGCCCTGCCTGTTAATTGAAAATGCCGTCCCTGTAGGTAAAATACTCACCACTTCATCTTTACTCGAATCGTAGCCAATTCTGCCCTGCAGTGATGCCCAGCTGGCCAACTTATATTTTAATACGGCTGACGTGATATAACGGTTTCTATTGGCATAATCGGCCTGTTTGTTCATTAAAAAATAAGGATTGGTTTTATACTCATCCGCATTCCACCGCGTTTCAAAACCTGTTCCGGTATCAAAACCAGGGGCTAGGATCGATTGATCTAAACTGGTGGCCAAAGCTGAAATCCCATAATTTGCATTTAAAGGGCCATCGCTGAGGTAACTTTTGTTTTTGTTCCTTTCGTAAATGTAATTACCGGTAAAGCTCAGCGATATTTTAGGGCTTAGCGCTATTGTGCCATAAAAATTCAGCGTTTTCCGGTTCAGAGCTCCATTGCTTAAAACAGAATTGTAATCTAAATTAGAAACCGAAATACGATAGTTGTTATTGGTATTTCCGCCAACCAGCGATAGTGTATTAACAAAGGCCGGAGCGGTGCGGTAAAAAGTCTGGATGTTATTTTTAACGGGAGCATAAGGGCGCATAGAGCCATCTACCTGAGGGCTTAATTTACCGTCCATAAGTTCTCCCCAGCTCAACAAACCCGTGGTAATTGCATTGTACAGATCGGCAGGACGTTTATTTTGTGTACCCTGACCGTATAAATATTGAAAATCGGTAGAATTAACCGGCACATCGAAGGCCAGGTTTGCGTTGTACTCCAGCCTTGGCCCGTTATTTTCTCCACCGCTTTTCAGGTTGATGAGGATTACACCATTTGCAGCCCTGGCGCCATATAAAGCCGAAGCAGCCGAACCTTTCAATATCGTAATGGTTTCAATATCATCTGGATTGATGTTACTAATGCCATCGCCATAATCGGCCCCGCCATATTCATTTGCACTTCCACGAATGCTGTTATCAATGGGGACACCATTTACGATAAATAATGGAGAGGCAGCAGTCATGCTGGAAACACCACGGATGAGTATGCGTGCCGCAGATCCCGGACCACTGTTTACACCGGTAATGTTAAGTCCTGCTACCCTACCCTGTAGCGCCATAATCATATTACTTTCTCTTGCCTTGGCGATGGAAGAACCTTTAATGGTAGTTAAGGCATAGCCAACTTTTTGATTGTCTTTTTCGATACCCAAAGCCGTAATTACAACCTCTTTTAAAAAACGGACACTATCAGAATCCATTTTTCCTTCGGTATTTTTTCTGATTACGATTAAATTATTCGGCAAAAGAGAATAGGTATAACCACTATTGCGCAGCAATTGATCGATCACCTTTATGGCCTCCTCTTCTTCTACCTGGATTGATACCTGATGTTTAGGGATTTTAGATTCACTGTAGGCGAAATGATAAACAGTTTGTTGTTGTATAGCTTCTACAACCTGCTCAAAATTTGCTCCGTTAAAATTTAAGGTTACTTTAGTTTGCGCATTGGCACATAGCGGAAAAATCAATCCAATTAACAATATGATTCTCTGCGCACAATTCATGGCTACAAATATACATTGCTTAACTGTTTGTGCTAACGGTAGATATAGACATTTTTCCCCTTTATGGAATAATTGAAATTTTCGATCAGCTTTAGCACATTTAAAGCTTCGGCAATGGTTTCTTTATCCACATGTCCGGTAAATTTCATCGTTTTAAGATCAGCTTCTTTAAAGGTTATTTTAACATCGTACCAGCGCTCAAAAAGCCTAGCAATTTCATCAAAACGGTTGTTTTTATAGATGAGTTCATGATTTGTCCATGCGGTTTCCATTACTTTGTCGGTCCCTGTTCCACTAAAATGGGTGAGCTGGCTTAAATTGGGTTTGCTACCCACCAAAGTAAATTTATCGTTTGGCTTTAAGATAAAAGTTTGCTTGATATTATTTTTAAGCGAGATAGCAACGCTTCCTCTAATTAAGGTAGTTTCGGTAAAAGCATCATTCTGGTAAGCCTTAACATCAAATGCGGTACCCAGTACCTTTACGGCCAATTGCTCAGTGTGCACAATAAAAGGGTGTTTAGGATCTTTTTTAACATCAAAAAATGCCTCGCCAGATAAGTAAACATCCCTGGTATCTGCAGTAAAATGATCAGGGTATTTTAGGCTACTTCCCGAATTCATTTTCACGGTAGAGCCATCGGCCAGTACAATGGTTTTAATTTCCGTTGCCTTGGTTTGTGCTTGTTTCAAAGCCAGCTGATCTGTTTTATTGAAGAAAATAGCTTCTCTGTTATACACCAAAACGCCAGCCAAAACAATTGCTACAACAGCAGCAATTTTTAGCCAAACACCGTAACCTTTGTTTTTGGTTACCTTTAAACGAGGTTCGCCTGGAACCTGGATCTGGGCGCTGATCCGATCAAAAACAAGATCGATATTTTCTTCCTCAGCTGTTTCAGATTCAAAATAAGTTTGTAGCTGTTTGTATTCTGTTCTAAGCGCTTCGTTATCGGCTAAAATCGATTTCAGTTCAACAGATTCATCAGGTGAAATTTCACCGGCCAATTGTTTTCCAAGCAATTCTGTAAATCTTTGATCTGTCATTTTTTTTCCGCCCTTTATGATATGTTCCTTTTTCTGTTAAAATTGCCTACAAAAAATAAAAAAAAGATAAAGTACCCACTAAGATAATCAGGGAGATCAGTTTTCCAAGTTTTTTTTCATCCGGTCCTTTGTCTTGTAAGGGCTGTAATATTAAGCGGAGTTTTGCAATGGCCCTGAACAATTGGGTCTGCACCGTTCGGGGCGAAATGTTCAGCAGCTCTGCCACTTCCTTATACTTCATTCCACTTTCTTTGATCAACCTAAAAACAGTAGCTGCCTGAGGTGCCAAACCAGCAATGGCAAAATCAAGTTGCCGGTGCAGTTCTTTGGTTTCCAAAATATACTCCGGCGTTTGTGCTGTTACCGAAACATTCTCTTCAGCATCTACTAAATCGATAAACGTAATTGAAGAATTTTTTTTTAGGTATTTAAGTGATTGATTTTTTACTGCGATAAAAAAATAACTTTCGGGATTTAATACATGGGCACTTGTTGCGCGGTTTTCCCAGCATTTAACAAATACCTCAGTAACCAGGTCTTCTGCAGCCTGTTTATCAACCACATAGTAAATAGAAAATTTGATCAACCTGCTGTATAGAAAGCGGTAAAGTTGCTCGAAAGATTTTATGTCATCCTCAAGGCAAATCTTATTCCATAAAACGACTAGATCTGGCTTAGCTGCTTTCAACTTGGTTAGTTTGGTGAATCAAATGTAAGGTAATAAAAAATATTTCATAAAAAAATCTTCCCGCTGTAGGCAATTTAACAAAAAAAGGACTCTTCATTCGGTGCCTTAATAAGGCGCAGCCATTTATAGATCTATTGAAGCAGAAAACAATGAATAAAAACAAATATGTGATGGGCATTGATATCGGGGGTTCGCACATTACAGCTGCCGTACTCGATATGCAGCAGCGGAACATTCTTAAAAATTCCTACACGCGCGAGCGGGTTGACTCGCACGGCCCAACAAAACAGATTATCCACACCTGGTGCAGTGCAATTAAAGCAGCTTATAAAAAGGTAGATATCCAAATTGGCCGTTTAGGTATTGCCATGCCAGGCCCATTCGATTATGACAATGGTATCTCTTATATCGCAGGCAATGATAAATATGCCGCTTTTTATGGACTAAACGTAAAAGACATACTGGCCAGTGAACTTCAGATTGGCCAAGATCAGATTTTGATGAGCAACGATGCTGCTTGTTTTTTGGCCGGAGAAGTGTTTGCAGGTGAGGCACGTGCCTATCAGCACTTGATAGGCATTACATTGGGAACAGGTTTAGGAAGTGCGGTTTACAATCAGGGAAAAATTGATGATGCCAATTTATGGTGTGCTCCTTTTTTAGATGGCATAACAGAAGATTATCTTTCTACACGATGGTTTTTAAAACGTTATTACGAGCTCACAGGATTTAATATTCTAAATGTTAGAGAACTGGCCAAACTTTACGACGATAACCAAACCGTACGGAAAATATTTACTGAGTTTAGCCATAACCTTGGGCTTTTCCTCAAAAAATTTCAACAGGATAATGCTGCCGAAGCCATTGTAATTGGTGGTAATATTGCCAACGCCTCCAACCGTTTTATTCCTGGTGTGGTTAAATATCTCCACTTGCAGGGTATCACTTCTCCAATACATATTTCGAAATTGAATGAAGATGCGGCCTTGGTTGGAGCTGCGGGCTGCTGGACAGTAGGCTTGCTAACCTGACCGAATGGATTTGATTTTGATTAAATTACACCTAAGCCAGAGGTAATTTATTGTATAAAGTAACCGTATTATTGGCTATCCTGCTGCAGTTTTTGATAATTAGGAAATGGAGGGTTCTGAGCTTTTGGCAGCTACACGCCCGCTTTCCCTCCTGCCAATTGAAGGAAATTGGCATCCGTTCCAATCGGGTTTATGTACAAAGTTTTGCGCCTTGAAAAACAAACCGCTGATCAATAAACCTGATAGCAGCGAGCATCACGATTCTTCATCGTGATAAAGCGGATAGCAGGACAACAGTACCCATGGAGCACTGACATTCATTTCCAAAAAAACACCTTTATTATGAACAATATTTTCCATTTAGTCTAAGTGTCTTCTACACAACCATGGATAGACTCATGGCTACTTTTATTATAATCTGTCAATGGCATTGAAGAAATCTAAAAAGATACAGCAATCACGTCGAGAAAAAATATTTAAAAATAATTCAATTTCCTTGTAGGCAATTTGTGTGAGCAAAATGCTCTTAACTATAAAACCGGACGGATGGAATCCTGAAGGCGGCAAATAATTAACCAAATACTTATTCAAAATTATTCATAATGAATATGAAAAAATCTTTACAGCTCACCTGCTTATTGCTCTATGCATCCACAGGCTTGTATGCAGCTGCACCAATCGATCATTTTAATCGTGCAGTTTCTTTCCATTCTGTTTATCAGGATGTGATTAAAGGAACCGTAAAAGATGAAACAGGCGCTACCTTACCAGGTGTAACCATTACTATAAAGGGCGCGCAAGGCGGCACCCAAACCAATACTTCGGGCCAATATAGCATAACGGCTAAAACGGGCGATGTTTTGGTGTTCTCGTTTATCGGCTACCAGAGCAAAGAAGTTACTGTAGGTACGCAAAGCACCATTGATATAACTTTAACCCCTGACGCTAAAAACCTCGAAACCGTAGTGGTAACGGCGCTGGGGATTAAAAGATCGGAAAAATCTTTAACTTATACCACCCAACAAGTATCGGGAGAGGAATTGAATAAAGTAAAAAGCCCTAACCTGGTAAATTCGTTAAATGGTAAGGTTGCCGGAATGACGATTAGTCCGAGTTCTTCGGGTGTTGGAGGTTCGGCCAAAGTAATATTAAGGGGTAGCCGTTCGGTGAGCGGGAACAACCAGCCCTTGTATGTAATTGACGGTGTGCCAATCAGCAATAACGGTAACGCCAATGCACAGCAGAATAGTGTTTTTGGCGGCGGCCAGGATGGTGGTGATGGCATATCGAATTTAAACCCCGATGATATCGAAAGTTTAACCGTGCTGGAAGGCGCATCTGCCGCAGCCCTTTATGGTAGCCAGGCACAGAATGGTGTTATCTTAATCACAACCAAACAAGGCAAAGCCGGCAAAACACAGATCGGCTTTTCGTCGAGTTTAATTTTTGATAAAATTGCATACAAACCCGAATTTCAAAACGGTTATGGCCCTGCATCTACCGCAACCAGAGACAGCTGGGGACCAGCAATTAACAACACTACTGATAACCTCGATCAGTTTTTCCAAACAGGAACAAATGCGACCAATTCGATCAATTTTTCGGGCGGATCGGAAATTGCCCAAACTTATTTTTCTTATGCCAATACTTATGCAAGTGGTATACAGGAAGGCAACAAGTTAAACAGACATAACATTAACCTGCGCGAAACAGCCAAGTTTTTAAACAACAAATTAACGGTTGATGGAAATGTAAATTACATTAACCAACGTATAAACAATAGTCCATCAATTGGATTATACAACAACCCGTTGGTTGGTCTCTACCTTTTTCCAAGAGGAGTTGATATTACACCGTACAAAGACAATTATCTGTTATCAGGAAATGTAGGTACTGCGCGCCAGAACTGGTTAGGTGGTTCTGCAGATATTAACCAGAACCCATGGTTTTTAACCAACCTTAATCCGAATACCGCCATCAGAAACCGCTTTTTATTGAGTGGAAATGTAAAATATGAGTTTACGCCATGGTTAAATCTTCAGGTAAGGGGAAATATAGACCGTACTACAGATGATTTCGAAAACAGACGTTATTCGGGCATAAACGGAAACTTTAACTCAAATGGTAGAGGATACTTATCTCAGAATACTCAAACTTACATTCAGAAATATGCCGATGCGATATTAAACGTTACGGTGCCAATGAAAGATTCTGACTTTAAGATTAACGGATTGATTGGCGGTAGCATTAACGATCAGAAAACGACAGGCTTATCTTTAGCAGGCGATTTGAGTGCCGTTGATTTATTTACAGCAAATAATACCATTGTGGCAACAGCAGGCACCTATACCTCTGATGTATTGAACACCACAAAAGCAAATGATGCTTTCCACAGCCAATTGCAAGCCGTATTTGCAAACGCGAATTTATCCTATAAAGATTGGGCATTTTTAACTTTAACAGGTAGAAACGACTGGTCTTCAAACCTGTCATTCACGCCAAATGTTTCTTATTTTTATCCATCGGTAGGTTTGTCATTCATCGTATCGCAAATGGTTAAATTGCCAGAGGCGATTACTTATGCCAAAATAAGAGGTACTTATGCAGAAGTGGGTAACACCGTGCCAGCATACTTGACCTTTATCCAAAATACGTTGGGTAATGGTGGTGCACTTACCATCAACACCAACAGGGCATTTGCTGAGTTAAAACCAGAAAGAACAAAATCTTTCGAGATTGGCACTGATATGCGTTTTCTGGCCAACCGTTTAAACTTTAGCTTTACCTATTATAAAACAAACACCAAAAACCAATACATTCCTGTTAAGCCAGCTCCTTCTGGACTTGTTGCAACAGGCTACTTAAATGCAGGTGATGTTCAAAATCAGGGCATACAATTTACTTTAGGGGCTGATGTATTAAAAGGCGATGGCCTTAACTGGAATACATCCATTAACGGATCGTTGAACAGAAACAAAATTATTGATGTAGCGGCGGCGCAAGGTTTAAATTCGATCGATTTAACAGGTGGCGGAAACAATGCCTATATCTCGCGTATAGCTGCAGGAGGATCTTATGGTGATATTTATGGCTACACCTTACAAAGAGATGCAAATGGCCGTATCATATTAAATGGTGATGGAACTGCTGCAAACCCATACTTTCCGGTTAAAAGTGCAGATTATAGCCTAATAGCAAATGCAAACCCTAAATTTCAGTTGGGTTGGAACAACAGTTTCAATTACAAAGATTTTACCTTAAGCTTCCTGGTAGATGGTAAATTTGGAGGCAAGGTACTTTCGCTAACCGAAGCATTAATGGACCAGGCAGGAGCTTCAAAAGCATCGGGTGATGCAAGAGCGCAGGGCGGTGTTAAAATTGATGGTGTAGATGCCAGCGGGAAAGCAGTTTCGGCGACAATTAACCCACAAAGCTATTATTCTTTCTTAGGTGACAGAAACGGTGTAACTGGCGAGTATGTGTACAGCGCTACTGTGGTACGCCTGCGCGAAGCTTCAATAGGTTATAATTTACCTTTAAAAGGAACATTTAAAAGCATGCGCCTCTCATTAATTGGTAGAAACCTCTTCTATTTCTATAAAAAAGCACCTTACGACCCGGAGGTTACCATGTCTACCGGTAACGGCTTATCGGGAATAGATGTTTTTAACCAACCGGTTACCAGAAGTTTTGGTTTTAACCTTAATGTTTTATTTTAATCCGAACAAACATGAAATCCATATATCATTCATCTCAACATAAAATTAAAGGCTTGTCTTTAGTTTTACTTTTAGCCGTTGCTGGCCTAAACCAGGGCTGTAAAAAGAACTTTGAAAGTTTTAACACCAACGATAATTTACCGACTACTGAGCAGAGTTTAGCCTTATTGCGATCAGCAATTGGCCCTATTCAACAAAATATATTTTCTAACTACCAAATTGCACAGAATTTAAGTTCTGATGCTTTTAGCGGTTACATGATGGCTCCAACACCATTTGGCGGGGGTATTAACAACATGAACTATTCGCTTAATAATGGCTGGAATGAAACCGGTTTTAATGATCAATATACTAATGTTATGGCACCAATTTCTAAAATTGCCATATCACCTTTAAAAACAACTGCGCCAGAATCGTGGGGTATATCGCTTTTAGTACAGGTAATTGCGATGAATAGGGTAACCGATAAGTTTGGCCCGATTCCTTACACACAGGCTGGTAAATCATTAATTTCTCAAGCCTATGATGACCAAAAAACGGTTTATACCGAATTTTTTAAACAGATTGATACAGCAGCAAATAATCTGCAGGCTTTTATCACAGCAAACCCTGGCAAAAAAGCCTACTACGATTCTGGCGATCTGGTTTATGGAGGAGACGTTACAAAATGGCTTAAATTAGCCAATTCGTTAAGGTTACGTTTAGCCATGCGCATTGTTAAAGTTGATCCGGCTACAGCAAAGTTGCAGGCAGAAAAAGCAATGGCTGCATCAGGTGGATTAATGACTGTACCAAGCGATAATGCGGCTGTTGCACAATCGGGAAACAGAAATAACGACCTTTGGAATGTAACCGTAAATTACGATGGCGATAACGCAATGGGCGCAGCTTTACAATCGTACCTTGTTGGTTATTCCGATCCACGTTTATCGATATACTGTACACCAGCTACTGATCCTCTTTTTGCAGGACAGTATGTAGGAATCAGATCGGGTGCGAATACTTCTTTTAACGGTTTGGGCAAAGCCGGATACAAAACCTATTCGAGTTTAAATGCTTCTGTACCAGACAATTCAAAATCACCTATCGGACAAAAAGCACCACAAATATTAATGACTGCTGCCGAAGTTTGGTTTTTAAAAGCTGAAGCGGCTTTACGCGGTTGGGCGGGTGCAGGAGATGCACAAAGTAATTATGAAACAGGTATAACTACATCAATGCAACAATGGAACGCTAGCATTGGTGGCTACCTGGCCGACGCGGTAAGCAAACCAACAGCCTATGTAGATCCGAAAAACCTAGCTAACAATGCAGCCGCAGTAAGCACCATTACCATTAAATGGGATGGGGCTGCATCTAACGAAGTGAAATTAGAGCGGATTATTACACAAAAATGGTTAGCTATTTTTCCTGACGGAGCTGAGGCCTGGGCTGATTTCCGCAGAACAGGTTACCCAAAACTGTTTACAGTAGCCAACAACAATAGCGGCGGTACAATCAATACCCAATTGCAGATTCGCAGATTGCCATATCCAACAGCAGAATACGGCAATGGAAATAAAGATGAGGTACGTAAAGCCGTAGCCTTGCTTGGTGGCCCTGATAACGGTGGCACCAGGCTATGGTGGGACGTGAATAAAGCGAACTTCTAACACACAATAAAACCAGGTAGGATAACGAAAGTTGTCCTACCTTTTTTATATTAACCAATTTCTAACCAAAATTTTTAAACCTATGAGAAAACTAACCGTTTTCGGCGTACTGCTGTTAACAGCTTTCGCCCTGTTGTATGCTTGTAAAAAAGCCAATTCTGAAAAAGAAGACAACCAATTAAACACCAAAGGTACCGCCAGAGCGGCCACCAATGCCTCTGCCCTAGCCTTAACTGGTCCATTCATGACCGCCTATGTAGAAGTAAACAGCAACAATTTCGTAAATCCGGGTTGCTACACGTACGGCACTTCAGCTAGTCAGTTATTTGGCGTTTCTGTGATTTTTGCTGCCAATATCAATTCGGTAAATGGCGTACCAACTTTATATTTCAATCCACAGGTACAAGAGACCTTAAATTCGGGCAAGGTGGCTTACCTTAAATCATTAGGCATAAAAGTAGTGCTAGATGTACTTGGGAATCACCAGAACGCAGGCTGGGGTTGCTTTACCACATACGCACAGGCCGATGCCTTTGCCATCCAATGTGCCAATGCGGTACAACAGTATGGTTTAGATGGGATTGATATTGATGATGAGTATTCTGCCTGTACAGCAAATAACGGTTCATTAGTTCTTGCCGCTGCTGCACTACGGGCACGCATGGGTGCCGATAAGCTCATTACCATGGCTGCATTTAATCAGGCCAATTATTTTAATTCTACTTATAACAACCAAAAACTGGGCGATATTTTAGATTATGTATTTGAGCAAACTTACTTCTCAACAGATTATGCCGGTCGTTTACAGCCGTATATTAATGCTGGTGTGCCAAAAAGTAAATTGGGTTTAGGAACAGATTTAGGCAATAGCGATCAGGCAGCTGTAGCCACTTATGTAAAAAATAATGGTTTGGCCAGTGCCATGGTTTACAACGTCGCCAATAATTCGCAAACTAAGCTATCGGCCATGTCTAACGTACTATATGGTGCTGCAACTGCTGTAAAACCAAACTGTATTGATGGCAATGGTGGTACACCGCCAGCAGCCGGGAACCGCTCATTGGTTTTCGACGGCACTAATGAATATTTAAATTCGAATACCTTCAATCTTGCAGGCACCAGCTTAACTTACGAAGCATGGGTTAAACCAACTGCTTTTAAAGCAACTGCTCCAAATATCTCCACCATTATGGGGATTGAAGTGAGCGATGCCAATGTGGCTTTACTTCGTTTGGGTGATGCTTCTCTAGCCAACAATAAAGTGCAGTTTGTATTGAACACAGGTGGCACAACGCCTAAAAAATTAAACTCCGCTACAGCGCTAAGCGCCAATACCTGGTATCATATTGCAGCAACATATGATGGTTCGACCATGAAAATTTACATCAATGGCACATTAGATGCCAGCATGAGCGCTACCGGCACTATCATTGCTAACGGTACATTTCAGATTTCGAGAAGCTGGGATGCCAACAGAGGTTTTAACGGTCAGTTTGATGAAATGCGGGTTTGGAAATCGGCACTGGCACAGTCGACAATTTCGGCCAATAAATGCAGTGTAAGTACAACAAGCACCAACTTAGAGGCTTATTGGAAATTCGACGAGGGTACCGGAACCACCATTGCAGACGCAACCGGGCATGGCCACACCGCAAGCTTACTTAATATGGAGAGCACCGATTGGTCTACTACCGTTCCTTGTTTATAGATCCTCCTCAAAACAGTTAAATACCTAAAAAACCTAAGAGGTTGTATCATAAATATCGAATTGTCATCCTAGGCTTGCCTCAGAACGAATCGATTTTAACATTATGATACAGCCTCTTTTAAAATCTCCCTCTTCGTTTTCTTATACGCTTTTCTATGGTAAAGCGTTTCTATAGCTTAAGCTTTAGCTTCAAATCGATATTATATCGATTTAGCGATTTGCTTACTAGCATACCATTTCTATCTTTGTAACCGTTATCTTTGCACGGATACAGATATAGGTTTAAAGAACTGTGATTTTTTCATGATTAAAATAACAAAACTGTACTCGTTTTTGTCCCCTTTTTGGAATAGGATGTGTAATAGCACCCATAGACACTATTTGAAGGTAGAATATAATTTTTAATTTTAAACGCTTAATTTTACCCGAATGGATATCTTATCATACCTATTAGAACTCTTGCAGCAACGCAAAGAAGTTGGTATTACCGGCTTGGGCACCTTTTATAAAAAGAAATACCCAGGAAGATACGATAAGGAAAAACAAACGTTTTTGCCTCCCGGATATACGCTGCAATTTTCAGCAGAAGTAACAGAAGAAAACGCTTTAGCCAATTTCATTTCAGCTAAAACAAACATCAGTAACGATGATGCCCGTAATCACATTGCCCAGTTTGTTGAAGAAGTAAATCAAAAATTAGAATTAGACCATGAGGCCGAGTTACAAAATACCGGCCGCTTATTTTTTACCGAACAAGGATTAAGTTTCGAACCGGTTAAAAACATGAACTATGGTTCTGAATTTTACGGACTTCCATCATTAACAGAAACCGTAATTGAGGAAATAAAAACTGATTCACCTCAACAAGAGGAAGAAGTTTATGATGAAATTGCTGAAGCACCCGTGGTACCATCACCATTTGAGAATAAATCATACCAGGCTCCGGTAATCGAAAATGTAGAATTGGATGAAGTTAAAGATGATCTTAAAAACACTTTAAAACATTCAGAAACTCCTACAGAAGAAATTATTGAAGCACCGGAATTTATTAAGGAACAGCATGAAGAACATCCTAACCGTTTTGGTCATACACCAGAATCGGAAGTAGAAAATATCGCCGCCGAACATCAGGCAATTGAAACACCTGAATCTGCTGAAGCACAAGATGAAACAAATACTGCTGAAAATACAACTGAAGAAGAGGTAGAAGATACCAATGCCGAAGCTGTAGAAGTTCCTGAATCAGTTGTGGCGCAGCATGAAGAGCATCCAGACCGTTTTGGTCACACGCCAGAGTCGGAAGTAGAAAATATTGCGGTTGAACAACCCGCTATTAAAACGCCTGAATCTGACGATGTACAAGACGAAGTAATTGCTACAGAAAATGCCCCAGCACCTGAAGAAATCAATACAGTGGAGGTACCGGAAACCGTTATTCCCCAAAATGAGCCTTCGAGCCGTTTCTCACTTAGGTCGGAAACGGAGGAACCTAAAACATACATCAATTTAGAAGACGAAGCTAAAAAAGAAGAGCCTGTAATTGAGGCCCCTGCATTTATAAAAGAGCAACATGCAGCGCATCCTAACCGTTTTGGACACGATCCGATTGAACATGGAGACGAAACACGACAAGGTATGTCTACCTGGTTGATGATTACAATTGCCGTGTTAGCTTTGGTTATTATTGCAGCGATAACCTATTTGGTTAAACCAGAATTATTTACAGGTGAAACAGCTCAAGCAATAAAACCGGCACAAGTAATTGTCGATTCGCCGAAGGTTGTTGTTGATACCCTAAAAGCAAAACAGGATTCTATAGCCAAAACAGATAGCATTTTAAAAGCAAACCAGGTTCAGAAAAAAGCAGATACGGTTAAAAAAGTAGCGGTAAAACCTGTAGCTAAGCCAGCTACCGAAACACCAAAAGAAAATAAAGTTGTACCAAACACTGGTCCTTCTACGTTTGATGTTATTGCCGCATCATATAAAACAGTTGCAGGAGCCGAAAAATATATTGCCATAGTTAAAGCCCGAGGTTTAAATGCTAAAATTGCAAATATGGCAGGCCCATGGAAAAAAGTAAGCATTGCGAGTTTTAAAACACAAAAAGAAGCTGAGGAGCAGAAAGATATTTTGCAGAAAAAACTTAAGGGAAAAGGGTTTTACGTACAACAAATATTTAACAACACACAACCATAATGATAACTTTATTAATTCAGGACACCACACAAGCATTACAAGACACAGCAAATGCGGTTAACCAAGCAGTAACACAATCACAGCCAGAACTACATTTTATCGATCTGCTTTTTAAAGGCGGCTGGGTAATGGTTCCATTGGCTTTTTTAGCATTGTTAGCCTTAGTTATTTTCTTTGAACGTTATTTAACCATTAAAAAAGCAACCAAAGATGAATCAAACCTAATGGGCCAGATCAGGTCGTATATCCAATCGGGAAATTTAGAGGGTGCAATGTCGCTTTTAAGAAATAATAATTCTCCCCTTTCGCGCATGTTGCAAAAAGGTTTAAAACGCATTGGCCGCCCAATTAAAGATATTGAAGGTGCGATTGAAAATGTTGGTAAATTAGAGGTTTCTAAATTAGAGAAGAACATCAGTATATTGGGTATTGTTGCAGGTATTGCACCAATGCTTGGTTTCGTAGGTACAATTGTGGGGGTAATTACCATTTTCCACCAGGTATCAATAAAAGGTGCGATTGAAATCGGGACCATTTCCGGCGGTTTATATACCAAAATGATTACTTCTGCAACCGGATTGATTATCGGTATTATCGCTTACGTGCTATATCACATTTTAAACATTATGGTTGAAAAAATCATCCTTAAAATGGAAACCGATGCAATTGATTTTATTGATTTACTAGAAGAACCAGGCAAATAATGAATTTACGCAAAAGAACAAAAGGATCGGTAGAAGTACATACTTCAGCGTTGAACGATATTATGTTCTTCCTGATGCTGTTTTTCCTATTGGCCTCAGCAGTGGTAAATCCTACGGTGGTTAAATTGTTGTTGCCACAATCATCAAGCGGACAGCAATCTACCGCCAAGAAAGCAGTTACCGTTACAATAGACGAAAATTTAAAATATTTCGTTGAAAAGAAACCAGTTAGCATTGAAGAATTAGAGCCAACATTGGCATCATACCAAAAATTGGCACCTGATATGACCATTCTTTTATATGTATCGCGTAACGTGACTTATCAGGATGGATTTGTGGTAAACGATATTGCCAATAAATTGAAATTAAAACTTGTTGTAGCCGTTGAGCCTAAAAAATAATGAACTACAAAGCACAAATACCTAACGAGGAAAATAATTACCCTAAGGCCATTGCCATAGCAAGCGGAATTATGGGCTTTTTATTGTTGATCAGCTTTTTTATCGTGATTGGCTCGTTCCAGCCACCTGAAGAAGTGGGTATGGGTGGTATGGTTGTAAATTACGGAACTTCAGCAGAAGGAATGGGCGATGATTATACCAGCATTGAAGAACCATCGGCAGATCCAAATGCCAATGGTAAAGCGCCTGATAAGGTAACGCCGGAAGAAAAAGTAACCCCAACTACCGCTACAGAAAGTAGCGACAAAGAAGTGCAAACACAAAATACTGAAGATGCCATTGCCGTAAATACCAAACCAACAAAACCAACTACTGCAGCACCAACTCCGGTAACTGAAGATAAGCCGTCTAAACCGGTGATTAACCAAAATGCACTTTACAAAGGCAAAAAGAATACCGGCCAAGGTCAGGGAGATGGAACGGGTAGTACACCGGGAAACCAGGGATCAATAAATGGGGATCCATTAGCTCCTAATTATGGAGAAGGCGGTTCGGGAAATGGAAACACCCCGCTTCCTTTGAGGCGTTTTGCAAATTTGCAAAAACCAGCTGACGATGGACAAAAAACTGGAAGAATTGTAATAAGAGTTTATTTCAATAAAACCGGACGCATAATCAGGGCCACACAAAATCTCAAAGGTTCAACAACAACAGATACTGAATTAGTTAACAAATGTATTCAAGCAGTAATGAATTCATCCATAATTAAGGCTGAAGAAGGTGGAGATAATCAAACTGGTTTAGTAAGTTTCACTTTTGGGGTAAATTAAGTACTCAATCTCTGGAAGCTCGTGCAGGTGCAAAAGGTACTACCCTATCTGATTTAGCACTTTGGCGGAAATGTGAACAGGCGGTATTAGGTGCGAGCTTAAACAAATTAGAATCAGCACCCGATGTACAAACCGGGATTGTAATGTTCAACTTTAAAGTGAAATAGAATCACTACCGGTATGAATAAAAAAGAGCCCAATATTTATCGGGCTCTTTTTTTATGATAACTATAAAATTATATTGAGCTGAGGTTTATTGCTCGTTTGTTCCTTACTGGTAAAATAAATATCACTTTTACTACTTGCCGGAGTATCATTGGTAAGTACAAAGGTTATAATTTTATTACCTGTACTTAGATTTTGGTTCACTACATTGGTTACATCAATTGAATAACGATCCGCTCCATAGGCTACAAAGCTATTGACTAATGGATTACTTAAAGGAGCATTATTCCAGGTTAGTCCGGTTTCTGTCCAGTTATTTGTTGCTGCGGTATATACACTGATTGTTCTGGACGGATCTGTATTTACTGATGAAGCGTTTAAAACCAATTTCGCATTAGAAACCGTAGTACCAGACAGCGCGGAAAAATCAAATTTTAAATAGGCTTTTCTAGCATAAGAGCTTGCATCAGATTTTACAATAAACGTACTTTCAGTACCGTAATTATTGTCGGCGTAGGTACCGTTTCTTACATAGGTATCGGCATTAACAACAAATCCCGTAAACGAGTATAAACTTTGTGCAAAGCCAACATCTGGATTGGTTAAGGGAAGATTAGTTTGAAAATAATCAATTCCACCATTATTGGTAATATTAACCGCTCCTGCAATTAGAGGAGAAGTTTTTTGCAATTTAAAATCTGCGGGCGTGCTGGTAGGAGATGCATTATTAAATTTCGGATCGGTGTAAGTACTACCTGAAACTGTTCCAGCAGGCCCATTTACAGCAGTGATAGACTGGGGATAAAAACAATTATTTTTAAAAACAGCAGATGCCATTATGGGTCTGTCCGAAAATCTGGTAATGGTTCCGGTAGCATAGATTATATTGTTGCTAAATGTGCTGTTAAATGCAAAAGTACTAGCGGTATTGGTGTATTGAAATATTCTTGTAAAGCTGTCATTCGTATAAAAGGTGTTATTGTATATCTTGTTGGTGGTATAATTTGAGGTATAATTAATAAGTTTGGAACCGCTCGGAGAAGAATTGGCGTTCTTCACATCATTTACGCTAATGTTATATCTAACAATAATATTTTGAGCGCTGGGCATGAATAACATAAAACCACGATCATTATCATGTGAGTAATTGTATTCAAAAATGTCTCCGTTGGTATCAATATCTGCATCAAAAGCCTGTCCATCATACGGTCCACCGCCTTTAATACCCGAGACCTCATTGTATGAAATGATGGTTCCTAAACTACCGTAGGTCCAGCAAGCGGCGTAATTGGCCGCATCACTTTTACAGGTATTCCTTAAAATATTATGCGTAATTTTCGAATTCTTCACCCCATTAAATACAATACCATCACCATAAATATTTTCAATTAAATTACCTTCAAAAACTACATTATCTGCTTTTACTGAGCTGGATGTTCTGATCCCTTCAATATCACAATCTTTAACATGGCAGTTTAAAACCAGCACATTATTAATCAGACCTGTAAATATAATTCCGCCCGAACCCTTGTTATAATTCGGCGTACCAAAACCCGTTGAGTTTACATTATGCACGTAACAATTGCTGATTGTAATATTGCTTGCTGCCGTAGTACCAGAATTATTTACTTTAATGCCTGTTACTGCGTATTGTTGTCCTAGGTTTACCGTATTGGTAATTTCAAGGTTATTAACTTCCCAGAAAGATTGATTGTTAAGCAAAAGTGTTATTGAACCATTAGTTAGCCCACCACCATTTATAACTGGCTTATTACCCGTTCCATACTTATCAATAATAATGGGACTTCCTGCACTTCCGGAGCCCAAAGGGGCAAGATTTCCGGTCCAAATACCATCCGCTTTAAACAAAATCTGATCACCGGGTGTAAAAGTAACCGTATTTACTTTGCCAATGGTTTTCCAGGGTGTACTGGTACTCGTACCGTTATTATTATCGTCTCCTAAAGGATCAACATAATAAATGGTTCCTAACGTGCTAATAAAATTGCTGATATTGCTGCTTAGTTTTTGATTTGACAAGCCTTCAACAGATTGTACATTTGCTTTTTTGCATCCGCCAAGTAGCAGCATGGCTAATGCAGAACAGGTAACTAATAAGTTTTTCATTTTTGATTGGATTTGGTTAAAAATTTTTCAATCAAATATTAGCTATTTTGAAAAAAAAGAAGGGGGAAGAATCTTAAAGATTGGGGGTAATTTTAGTTCGTTTTTCATTTATATGATAAAACCAGACATTAATTAAATTTAATTAGAGGGAAATATGAAATTGAATTAGTGACTAATTAGAATATTAAACATTTCGTTCCATAATAACTCCAGTCAACTTATATTTGACGCATATTATGAACTACCAACAAACGCTTGATTTTTTTATTATTGTGCTGTCAGATATTATTATTTGACAGCAGACTTATCTCCTCAAAATTTTCGACAAACAATTATTACCAATTATAACCTGATTATCGTTCAGATGATAACATCTGACAGCACATCGAACACCCGAACAAATTACTCGCTTAAGTAATTAATCAACACAGTTTAACGAGCTATCGAATCAAAGTAACCGATCCCTTTTTAATTATTCTTTTATTTTCCTGAGTTGTAAACGATGCCACCCAAAAATAGACTCCTACGGGAACTGGCTGTCCTTTATAATTACCATTCCAAGCGTCATATAATTTATTTGAAGAAAAGATAACTACTCCCCTTCTATCGAAAATCTGCATCTGAAAATTAAAAGCCCTACTTCCCTCTTTCGCTTTAAAATCATCATTTATATTATCCGAATTGGGGCTGAAAGCATTCGGAAATGAAATGTCGTTACAGGCTTCTGTTTCTAAAGAAACATTTAACTCATCTACAATACAACCATTAAGTTTGAGAATCGAGAAGGTGTAGTTACCTTCATATAAACCCGAAAAAACGTAATTACCAGGATAAACTACTCCATTATACCTGAGGTTATAATCAGCTGAACGGTTACCAATAGAAAATGAAATTTCCCCAGTTAAATCGCAAACAGGATTTTTAGCATTAACAATCGAATGGGGTTTTGTTAACGAGTAATCTGGAACCACAACAGTTCGATATTCTGCTGGTGCACCACCAGATGCTTTTACTTCAATATCGTAGCTCCCCGGACTAAGCATATTAAAAACACCGGTATTATTTGATATTGAGTTATTAAGGGTGAATGTATAGGTTTCTGGAATTGCTGGAGAATTAACTTTTATAAAGCCTTTCCCAAGAACATTACATTCGGCAAACATCTCGATACTATTGATAACAATTGGACAGGGTTCGTATACTAGCTTTTTATTTAATTCATCAACAATACAGCCATTAAGCTTTAAAATGGTAAAACTGTAATCTCCTTCAATTAAATCCGAAAAAATGTGGTTGCCGGGATAAACTAGTCCTTTATATTTCACATTATAATCAGATGAATTACTACCTATTGAAAATGATATTTCTCCCTTCAGATCGCAAGCAGGATTCTTAGCATTAATCTTTGTAAGCGGTTTAGTTAGAGAATAATCAGGTACTTCAATAGTCCTATATGTTGCAGGCGCACCACCAGATGCTTTAACCTCAATTGTGTAAGTACCAGGATCAAGCATATTAAAAACACCGGTATTATTTGATACCGAATTATTAAGTGTAAATGTATAGGTTTCTGGAATTGGTGGGCAATTAACTTTTATAAAGCCTTTTCCAAGAACGTTACATTCGGCAAACATCTCGACACTATTGATAATAACCGGACAAGGTTCGTAAACCAATTCTACATCAAACTCATCAATTAAACAGCTCTCTTTATTCAGCACAACAAAATGATAGTTGCCTATCTCCAAGTTAGTGAATTGATGATTATAGGGCAAAACATCATTTTTAAATTTTATCCTATAATCATTACTACCGGCAAAAGCATTAAACTGAATATTTCCTTTAGTGGCACAAGCCGGATTTATTTTAGCAAAAGAAAATTCTGGTTGTAGTTGCTTGTAATCTGGCACAATTATGTCGGTTTCTAATTCATCTTCATCAGAAATAATTTTAATATGGTAGGGCCCAGGAATTAAATTTTTGAATATTCCGGTGGTATTGCTTAAATCATTATTTAAGATATAAGTATAAGCTGCTACATGTGGCTTTGTTAAAATACTAATTATTCCTTTGTGAAAAACATCACATTGTTGTTTTACCTCAGCCTTATCGAATTGGATTTTACATTTATCCCGTCCGACAACAAGATCCTGTTCATCAACCTTGCATCCATATTTATTTACAATTTCAAAGTGATTCGTATTACCACTTATTAAATTAGAGAATGTACTATTTAAAGGATACAACTTCCCATTGTATCTAATTTGATAACTGCTGTTTTGTTCAGGAGTATTAAAAGTAATTTCACCAAGGGTTTCGCAAAGCTGATTTTTGATCTGCCAGCTGTAAATTGGTTTTATTAAATTAAGTTCAGGAATATCCACTGTTGCTGAGTATGAATCAGAAGCAGAACTGATTGAAAGGGTGTACTGCCCTTTTGATAAACCAACAAATTTACCTGTTGTATTGGTAACTCCGTTTAAAGTATAGGTAAAATCTTCAATATGAGGAGCGGTAATAATATTTACATTGGCAGTATTACCAGAAATGCAATCTTGGATAATGTCTACTTTCTCCAATTCTATTCCTATAATGCTTCCATCTTCTACCATACTTGCAGCATCAAGAACAGTATATGGAAGTGTTCCTATTACACCAACCATTTTTTGGTTTTCTATATCAAATTCGATAATATTAGTTTGAGTGCCCAAATATTGTAATCCATAAACGGTGTTTTTTCTAAGACCAGTAGAGACACTGACAATTCCATAAAGCAACAAATTAGACGGTAATGGAATATGGAGTGTACTTTTATTCGGTTCTTTAAGATTAACTTTCACGATCCCTTGGCTGGCAGCCATGTAGAGTTCCTTTTTATAGAAACATATGTCACCTGTTGGAAAATAATTAAGCGGCCCTAAAATATCTGTTTTTCCTGTATTAATATCTGTTCCAAATAGAAAATTAGAACAGTAATATAGTTTGTTATCGTAACCAAGAGTAAGCGAATTTGAGTAAGCCATACTTGGAAACAGGCGTCTACAATTTTCTATGCGGTTTTCTTTCACATCTGCAGTGTAGATCTCAGAGCTATTCAACCAAAATAAGCTATTCTTATTCATCGCAATTGAAAAATATTGATCACCAGGAGCACAATCGGCGATTTTAGTCGATTTAACTCCTTCATCTGTAATTTCAACCTTATAAATATAACTTCCGCCAGGCAAGTAGGCTGGATTAATTGCAGAACTTACATAGAATGTTTGTGCTGACAGCTTGAAAAAACAAGCAAGAAGCACCAGGAGTACTAAACTAAATTTACTAATCACTAGAAATGAGACCCGTTAAGCTAATGGACAAATATAATTAGATTATTGGATAATAAAATTGAGAATGGAATTATAGTAGGCAATAAAAACTTTTAAATCATTTTCAACAAAATCTGCTCATTTCGTTTCTTAATAACTCTAGTCAACTTATATTTGATGCAAATTATGAACTACCAACAAACGCTTGATTTTTTATACAGTAAACTCCCCATGTTTACCCGTGTTGGCGCATCTGCTTTCAAAAAAGATTTAACCAATACCATCATTCTTTGTGAAGCTTTGGATAATCCACAGGATAAATTTAAAAGTATCCATGTGGCGGGTACAAATGGAAAGGGTTCTACCTCACACATGCTGGCCTCGGTACTGCAATCGCAAGGATATAAAACAGGATTGTACACCTCTCCCCATTTAAAAGATTTCCGCGAACGCATCCGCATCAATGGAAAAATGATCAGCAAAACTGAAGTGGTGTCATTTGTAAAAGAACAGCAAAAACTCATCGAAAAAACCGAACCTTCATTTTTCGAAGTTACTGTGGCCCTTGCATTTGATCATTTTGCCAAACATAAAGTTGATGTGGCCATAATTGAGGTGGGTTTAGGTGGAAGGTTAGATTCGACCAATATCATTACACCGCAAATTTCGGTCATCACTAATATTAGCCCTGATCACATGAATATGTTGGGCAATACGCTTACCGAAATCGCTCGTGAAAAGGCAGGCATCATTAAAAGGAATATTCCGGTTGTAATCGGCGAAACACAAGCAGAATCGGCTCCAGTTTTTGTCAGTAAGGCAAAAGAAGTAGGTGCTCCAATTGTTTTTGCTGATGCAGAGTTAAGGGCTCAGGATTTTAAGATCAGGAACAATAAACTTTCCCTATCTGTTTATCAGAATAGTGAAATTAAATACAAGGATCTTCAAAGCGATCTTACTGGTGTTTATCAGCACAAAAACATTTTAACCGTTTTAAAAACCCTTGCTGTACTTAACGAGAAAACAGAAATTAAAATTAATCAGGAAGCGATTTATAAAGGAATAAGCCAGGTTAAAAAGCAAACCGGTTTACAAGGACGTTGGCAGACTTTGGGTAAAAATCCTTTGGTTATTTGCGATACCGGCCATAATGAAGCTGGCATTGCCGAGGTAATCAAAAACATCACACAAACCCCTTATCAAAACCTACACATTGTTTTTGGAATGGTTAAGGACAAAGATATTTCGAAAGTTTTATCCCTGATGCCTAAAAATGCTACTTACTACTTCTGCAAACCAGACTTAGAACGTGGTTTAGGAGCAGATGAACTTAAAGAACAGGCTGCAACATTTAATTTAAATGGAAACAGTTATGCATCGGTAATCGAAGCAAAAGAAAAGGCCGTTCAATACGCAGATCCAAAAGATTTGGTTTTTATTGGAGGAAGTACATTTGTAGTAGCCGAAGCGATATAAGCAAAGGAGATAAACAACATTTATCTCCTTTGCTTATATAACTTACTGCGCTTCCAAAAGCCATTGCTGATTTGATGATCCAGCACTACCATTCATACTATACTGCACAATCTTAATACCACTGCTTGTACTACTACCTGGATTGTCTAGAACATAATGATTAGAAAGATTACTTTGGATTACATATTTATTAGCGCCAACAGGAATTAAATTCCAATTTTGATTTGCCCCATTGGTAATGGTGTATTGAATGATATTTCCATTTAATGCCTGCACGCCTCCTGCAATATCCAGTGCTTTATTGCTATTGGCATTAACAACAACATAACTTGTTCCCTGTGTGTTAAACTTCCATTTTTGACCATTTCCGGTGGCACCGGTACTTTGAACTAAAAAGGCGCTATTAGCGGTACTGTTATTTTCTATGGCGAGGTATAGGCCACTCGCAGCATTTTTTATCTTATACCAGGTACTTCCAGAAATACCGCTGCTAACCGGCACTGTTAATGGCGCTGAATTCTGGTTAAAAATATCGGTAAGGGTAATTCTAACTGAATAGTTACCTGTGCCTAGGCTGCTGGTAATCGTCACAGATCTTTTTTGCGGCAATACTTCATTTACAGTATTAACTACAGTACCTGATGAATTCAATAATTCAATTTTTGAAGAAAGCTGAGGGCTTTTTAGCTGATTATTTATCCAGTTTACCGTAACCGTATTACCATTGGCAACAGCTGTTGCAGATTGTATCTCTCCAATGGTTAATGTTGGTATAGTACCCTGATTGCTTTGTTCCGGAAGACTTAACGTTCTTCCTGTACCAAAACCGGCACTCGGCTGGGTATTTCCTCCATGTTCCATAAAATAGGCATCTTCAGTAGTATCATAGCCCGAATTAAAAGCCCTATCGTAAATCCCATTTCTACCCTCATCTCCTGCATTGGCACTAAAACTTCTACTGGTATGTTTTTCCCATGTATTGCTTGTATTTAAGTTCCAACAATCCTTAAAAAATGCTTTTCTAACATACCTTCCGTCATAATCAGGATTAGTTCCAACCCAGTTTTCTAAGAATGCATCGTTACTCGACCCCAGGAAAGTAGTGCGCTCAGGAATAGCCAATGTACTGGTATGAAACCAAACACCACTCGATTGATTTTGGATGAAAGTACCGATATATAGCTTTCCATCTCGTTTCCATGCCCTTAAGGCTATATTATACCAGGTATTAAGTGCCCATTGGTAGGGATTAATTGTTTTATATCCATCACCCTCTCCCCCGAATCTACTGCTAATGGTTTGTGCACCGGTATAAGCCACTTCAGAATAGATCCCCCCAGAAGTATTTGGATCCCATAATGAGGATATAAGGATGTTTGGTGTTCCAAAAGAATTGTCAGGTGTTTGCTGTAAGCCTGCATAGCCGCCCGAATAATTATGCACAGAAAAATATTCGGCATAGGCAGATTGTGTAATTTTTATTTTATGTAGTTTAGCAATAGCATCAGAAGGAAAAGAAAAATATAAATGTTCTGATGGAGCAGCATTTTCTCCGCTTATAAGAGCTGTATTTACCGAACTCTTTTTGGGTATCGATAATTGGGGATTTTCAGCAATAATGTTTTTCTGACAAGACAGAATGCTAAATAACAAGATAATCCAAGCCGGTAACGACCAGGAAAAAGTAGTAAATGGTTTCATAGTTTTTTAAGGTTAGGTATTAATTTATAATTGATTATTAAAACTACCAATTAAACAATGCTGTTATTTTTTTTTGTCTACACAAACGATTGAGTGCCCCTCTGAGCTTCAAACAATTCATTAACACCCTAAAAATGAGATAGCTAACCTCATTTGAATAATTTTAAAACTTCAAACTCAAAGTATCAAACCAATTAACCTCTTTTTGACTTGTATCAATAAGACAAACGTTTGCGCATAATTAATCCTACATACATAGATTAGCGTGTAATTTGCATTAGTTTCTAAATCTTTACATAAACTTCAAAATATCTTCACTTAAAAGTTATTACTTTAGCCTTTTAACTAAAACACAATGAAGAAAATATCCTGTCTAATCTTTTCCATTTCTATTTTTTCGATCGCACTCACCTCAGCCCAAACTAAAAAACCTTCCACAGCACAACCTAAAGCATTCCCTGCCGAGGTGGCCCGTCCTAAATTGGTGGTTGGCTTAGTGGTTGATCAAATGCGTTGGGATTATTTATATCGCTACTATAACCGCTATACCAATGGTGGCTTTAAAAGATTAATTAATGACGGCTTTTCTGTAGAAAATACTTTTATTCCTTATACACCAACTTATACTGCCTGTGGCCACACATGTATCTACACAGGCTCTGTTCCGGCTGTTCATGGCATTATTGGTAATGACTGGTACGATCCTGAGACCAAAAAAAATGTATACTGTACAGAAGATTCTTCTGTATCTACTGTTGGGAGTACACCATCTTCTGAAGGAAATATGTCGCCAAAAAATATGCTAACCACTACCATTACTGATGAACTGAGGTTAGCTACAAATTTTAGAGGTAAAGTAATCGGTATTTCATTAAAAGACAGGGGCTCAATCCTTCCTGCTGGCCACGCGGCAAATGCAGCATATTGGTATCAGGGTAGTACCGGAAACTGGATTACCAGTACTTATTACATGAAAGAAGTGCCAACATGGATTGCCGATTACAATAAATTGAAATTGGCAAACAAGTTCTATGCAAAAAACTGGGAAACATTGTATCCAATGAATACCTATGTTAATAGCACAGCAGATGAGAAAACATACGAAGGCAAATCGAGCACATTCCCTCATCAGCTTACCCAAAATATTGATAAAAATTTCGATGCCATCAGAAGCACGCCTTATGGTAATACCATCACGTTAGATCTTGCAAAATTAGCGATCCTTTCTGAAGATTTAGGACAAGATAACATTACCGATTTCTTAGCCGTAAGTTGCTCATCTACTGATTATGTTGGTCATGCTTATGGTCCGAACTCAGTAGAAGCAGAAGATACTTATTTACGTTTGGATAAAGATTTCGAAGCGTTTTTCAACTACCTGGATAAAAAAGTAGGTAAAGGAAATTACACGGTATTTTTAACTGCCGATCATGGTGCTGCGCATGTACCAGGCTTTATGCAAGAAAATAAAATGCCTTCAGGCGTAGTGAGTGACCGTGACATCGCAAGCAAATTAAATGCTTACTTAAATGATAAATTTAAAGTAAACAATGTAGTTTTAAAATCTCAGAACAATCAGATCATTTTCGATCATGATAAAACCGATAAAGGTGATGTAAGTTTCGATGTAATTAAATCAGCAGCTGTAGAATTCTTAAAAAGGTTAAACGGTTTCCAAAATGCAGTTGATATTGCTAAAATATCGCAAAGCACACTGCAGGAAATCCAGAAAAAGATGATTACCAATGGATACAATGCCCGGAGAAGCGGCGATATCTACTATGTTTTACAACCAAACTGGTTTAACGGTGGCAGCACAGGTACCACACACGGAAACTGGAACCCATACGATTCGCATATTCCATTGGTTTTTATGGGCTGGGGAATCAAAGCTGGAGCATCCAATAAAACACATTACATGACTGATATTGCACCAACCTTAGCGGCTTTGCTACATATTCAAATGCCAAACGGAACCGTCGGGGAGCCGATCACCGAAATCACCAATAAATAATTTACAAGAACTATGCCCACCAGCATAGTTTTTTTGTTTTAACGCAACGGTGATAGTTCCCAAAAAAGTATCATTATTGCGAGGAGGAACGACGAAGCAATAACGACAATCTGAGGAGATTCGTTTCCTTTAAATCCCTCTCTCATCCATAATGATTTTTATGCAATAAATTGCGCATCTGTCACCGCTCGAAGATTTCGACTATGGCATGAGGGAGTTTACCATTTACGACAATAACGGCTATTTACTGCAATTCGGGCAGGATTTATAGTTGAACCAAAAGCCATAACGGTATAGGGTATTCGCTGTTTAAACTGCTTATTTTAGTACATTTGCATACCAAATATATTTGGACAAGGATTGGTCGTTTGAGCATACTGATCCCTTAAATCCTATCATATGCAACAAGTAGAAATATATAAGCCTAAAAATAAAATCCGTTTCGTAACTGCCGCTTCTCTTTTCGATGGACACGACGCAACCATTAATATTATGCGCCGTATCCTACAATCTTCAGGTGCTGAAGTCATCCATCTTGGCCATAACAGATCGGTTGATGAAGTGGTAAACTGTGCCATTCAGGAAGATGTTCAGGGCATTGCAATGACTTCTTATCAAGGTGGACACATTGAATACTTTAAATACATGTACGATCTCTTGCAAGAAAGAGGATCAGGCCATATTAAAATATTTGCAGGTGGCGGTGGCGTAATTTTACCTTCAGAGATAGAGGAACTCCAGGCTTATGGAATTTCTAAAATCTACTCTCCAGATGATGGCCGTAAGATGGGGTTGCAGGGCATGATCAACGATATGCTGATTCAAACCGATTTCATCACCAAAGCCAGCATCACTAACGAGCTCGAAACCATTCCCACAAAAGATATTAAAGCCATTGCGGGGGCCATTACCGTTGCAGAAAATGATCCTGAAGGGGCACAAAAATTTGTGGATGAATTAAAAAAACTATCCAAAAACAACACCGCTCCTATTTTAGGCATTACCGGAACAGGCGGAGCCGGAAAATCATCACTGGTAGATGAGCTTGTACGCCGTTTCCTGGTAGAAGTGAAAGATAAAACCCTAGCAATTATCTCTGTCGATCCTTCTAAAAGAAAAACTGGCGGTGCTTTATTGGGCGATCGTATCCGGATGAATGCCATCAATAACCCGAGGGTTTACATGCGTTCTTTAGCCACCCGGCAGGCCAACCTTGCACTATCCAAAAACGTTCAGGAAAGTATCGATATCTGCAAAGCCGCTGGTTACGATTTAATTATTGTGGAAACCTCAGGCATTGGCCAGTCGGATACCGAAATTACCGAACACTGTGACGTATCGCTTTATGTGATGACACCAGAATTTGGTGCAGCTACGCAATTGGAGAAAATCGACATGTTAGATTTTGCCGACCTGGTAGCCATTAACAAATTTGATAAAAGAGGTGCACTAGATGCATTGAGAGATGTGCGCAAACAATACAAACGCAACCACAATATTTTTGATGCGAAGGATGATGAAATTCCTGTTTATGGAACTATGGCATCACAATTTAATGATCCGGGCATGAATAACCTATTTGTTGCCTTAATGGAGCAGATCAGGGTAAAAACCGGAACGGATTTCAAAGCCAAAATGGAACTCACCTCCGATCAATCAGAGAAAATCTACATCATCCCGCCCGATCGCATCCGCTATCTGGCAGAAATTGCCGAAGCTAGCCAAACGTATAACGAATGGGTAGATAAACAGGCTACCATCGCGCGGAAAATGTACCAACTAAAAGGTGTAATCAATTTGGCTGGTGATATTAATTTCCCTCTCCCAGCGGGAAGTCTGCAAGACGGGATGTTAAAAAATTTAAATGCAACATACGCTTTCTTTGAAGAACAATTAGATGGCGAATGTAAGCGTTTATTACGCCAATGGCCAGATACCAAAAGAGCTTACAAAGAAGAGTTTTTCATTTATAAAGTCCGCGATAAAGAGATTAAACAACCTTTATTTTATGAATCACTTTCACAACTGAATATCCCAAAAGTTTCTTTACCGAGATATGAAGATTGGGGCGATATTTTAAGGTGGCTACTAACAGAGAACCTTCCAGGCGAATTTCCCTATGCGGCAGGTGTATTCCCGTTGAAAAGAGAGGGCGAAGACCCGACACGGATGTTTGCAGGAGAAGGTGGGCCTGAAAGAACCAATAAACGTTTTCATTATGTTTCTTTAGGTCAGCCGGCGCACCGATTATCTACTGCCTTTGATTCTGTTACCCTTTATGGAGAAGATCCGCACATTCGTCCCGATATTTATGGAAAAATCGGAAATTCGGGTGTAAGTATTGCCACTTTGGACGATGCTAAAAAACTCTATTCGGGTTTTGATCTTTGTGCGCCATCCACTTCGGTATCCATGACCATTAACGGTCCTGCTCCGATGTTACTGGGCTTTTTCATGAATGCAGCAATCGATCAGCAATGTGAAAAATACATTATCGAAAACGATTTAACTAAGGAAGTTGAAGCTAAAATTGTCGCAATCTATAAAGCAAAAAATATACCGAGGCCAACCTATAATGGTGCTTTACCAGAAGGAAACAATGGCTTAGGTTTAATGCTTTTGGGCCTTACAGGAGATCAGGTTTTGCCTGCCGATATTTATGCCCAGATCAGGGCTAAAGCCATTAGCTCAGTTAGGGGAACCGTTCAGGCCGATATTTTAAAGGAAGATCAGGCACAAAATACTTGTATATTTTCTACAGAATTTGCCTTGAGGATGATGGGCGATATCCAGAAATATTTCATCGATGAAAAAGTGAGGAACTTCTACTCGGTATCCATTTCGGGCTATCATATTGCAGAAGCAGGTGCTAATCCAATTTCGCAGCTTGCCTTCACTTTAAGCAATGGATTTACCTTTGTAGAATATTATTTGAGCAGAGGCATGCATATCGATGATTTTGCCCCTAACCTATCTTTCTTCTTCTCCAATGGAATCGATCCAGAATATGCCGTTATCGGTCGCGTAGCCAGAAGAATCTGGGCCAAGGCCATTAAGAATAAATACAAGGGAAACGACCGCTCGCAGAAACTTAAATACCACATCCAAACTTCTGGCCGTTCGTTACATGCTCAAGAAATCGATTTTAATGATATCCGCACAACTTTACAGGCGCTATATGCCATTTACGACAACTGTAATTCGTTACATACCAATGCTTACGATGAAGCCATTACTACGCCTACAGAAGAATCAGTAAGGAGGGCTATGGCGATCCAATTGATCATCAACCGAGAATTAGGTTTGGCGAAGAACGAGAACCCATTGCAGGGCGCCTTTATCATCGAAGAATTAACTGATCTGGTAGAAGATGCTGTACTTGCCGAATTTAAACGCATCAACGATCGTGGTGGGGTGTTGGGTGCGATGGAAACGATGTACCAGCGCGGAAAAATTCAGGAAGAAAGTCTGTATTACGAAACGCTTAAACATACAGGCGAATATCCTATTGTAGGCGTTAATACCTTTTTAAACAAGAATGGTTCACCTACTATTGTACCTGGTGAGGTAATCCGCGCTACAGAAGACGAAAAACAATATCAGATTTCGGCATTGCAAAAATTTCAGGACCGCAATGCAGACCGTGCAGGAGATCTGCTAAAACAACTGCAAAAATCGGCTATTGCAGGCGACAACATCTTCGAACAGCTCATGGAGGTTTGCAAGGTATGTTCATTAGGCCAGATCAGCAAGGCACTTTACGAAGTTGGTGGCCAATACAGAAGAAACATGTAATAAAAAAGCCCTTATCGATTTGATATGGGCTCATATAATTTTATTAACTAAAGATTCAAAAATCTAACCAGCAATCCAGGTAAATTTATAGTCTATAGTAGGGTTTTTCATTCGCTCGGCAACACGTAATAAACGCGAAGGTAAAGCCATAATATAATCACGGGCTTTTTCACCAGCTTCATTTAAATCGCGCATACCCTCAATTTTCCAGTCTTCAATCAGCTGTTGCATAATTTCAACATAATCAACCGCAGTATAAACACCTAAACGTTGCGCAGCATCCGTAAAATGACCAAATGTTTGGCCAATTTTCAAACCTACCTCACGTAAGAAATGGGCTGGCATTACAATTTTCTTGCGCATCATATCTTCAAAAGCCAACATTGCTTCGTTGGGATCAACCTCGAAAATACGGTTCATGAAATCTTTATAAGCTTTTGCATGTCTGGCCTCGTCTGACGCAATTACGCCACACATTCTAGATAATAACGTATCTCCGTCTTTTTTAGCTAAAGAAGCCACCCGCCTGTGTGATACATTAGTAGCCAATTCTTGAAAAGAAGTATAGATAAAGTTACGGTATGGATCATGCCCGGTACCAATATCGAAACCATCAGCAATAAGATACTGTGTGGAAATTTCCATTTGGCGCATATCAACACGACCTGATAGGTATAAGTATTTATTTAGCAAGTCACCATGACGGTTCTCCTCAGCAGTCCAATGGCGAACCCATTTCATCCAGCCACCTTCTTCGTCCCTGCTATGCCCATCAACCATGGCTAACCACGATTCGTATGTTGGTAAAGCTTCTTCAGTAATGGTATCGCCAATTAAAACGGCCACTAAATCGTAAGAAAGATCTTTTGCATTATCCCTCAAAATTCTCACATCTTGATAAAATGTTTCACTAGTTGAATCTGGTAAAAAATCAGAAGGTTGCCAGTTGGTATCGATTGGTTTCAAATAAGTTCCCATCGACTCCAGCATATATTTTTCAATATGCAACATTACTTCCCTTCTTTTATCTGCAAAAAAACTCATTACTTATACTTATATTTTTGTTAAAAACAAAGATAACCAAATATTGTGGCAAACCTTATGATATTAACATATTTAGCGCTAAATCAGTTTTAAATGTGGCTGAAATTATCAACATTGGCACAAATGGTTTTATTTATTGAACACAAAGCGTTTATGGAAGAAATATAGAGCGCTTACTCTTCGGTTTGTTATTAGGAGCACAATAGCAATAACATCAAGGTCGGGTTCCGTCCTGCTTTCCGCTGCAATCCTTTTTGGAAACCCCTGGGACAGACAATCTACCGCTGCCAAAAAGGGATTTCCACTACCATCAGGGCTAGTGAATCTGGGCCGGAAGGCGTAAAACTCAGGGGAGATCAGCGTAATCAGTTCTCAACGTCTCTTCACTCCGTAATGGTATAATAAATCATCTGGAGCTATGCCAATAGTACTTAATCAGAACCCTTCATTTTGATGATCTGGAGCGCAGTAACAGTAACATGTAGGTCGGGTTCCGTCCTGCTGTACGCTGCAATCCTTTTTGGAAACCCCTGGGATAGACAATCTACCGCTGCCAAAAAGGGATTTCCGCTGCTATCAGGGCTAGTGAATCTGGGACGGAAGGTGTAAAACTCAGCGGAAATCAGCATAATCTGCGGGAACAAAACCATAACTTTTATTCACCCTTAATGGTGGAAAAATGAACGGCATAGAACAGAATGCCTATAAACGAAGAAAACCCTTCAACATTTCTGCTGAAGGGTTTCTTTTAATATTTGGCACCGACCTACTCTCCCACGTGTTACCGCAGTACCATCGGCTCTGGTGGGCTTAACTTCTCTGTTCGGAATGGGAAGAGGTGGACACCACCGATATAGGCACCTAAA
>Ga0308160_10000847_pt1 | contig 49633 bp, 38 predicted proteins | sample PhyFR1_FD_201036 | JGI IMG/M metagenome (GOLD analysis project Ga0308160, IMG submission 201036) | Phyllosphere microbial communities from UC Gill Tract Community Farm, Albany, California, United States - DLSLF.R1 | ecosystem: Host-associated > Plants > Phyllosphere > Unclassified | place: USA...
GAAGATGCCGCAGCGTACCTGGAAGCAGGCTGCCAACCAGTTTGCCATCATGTTCGGCGAGCGCTTTACGAACGCAATTATCTAACTACAAATTCTGGCCCCGCACACAGAATTTCTGACAGGTCCGCTATTGCCGAACCAGGTCCTCCGCCCGCTATGGGATCAGCAGAAACCTTCTATTTTGCGCTTCAATCGCTGCGCGCCGCATTGTTCAACTGCGACATTGCGGTTGTCTATCTCTCGTTTCTCGCCTTTCTTAACACCGCAATTGGTCCCAAAGGTGATAAACAAACCACACGTCAGAACCACTGCTCGCGGTAGGCAAACATGGGTTGAGTACGGTTTTGACGGTCCCGGTATGTCCGCTTTGGGTCGATTTCAGCCGTACGCAGCCACCGTCTTGGTGTCAAGCGGAAGGGTATGTTCTTTGCCGGACTGATGCTATAGCCAACCACGCATTCTCGACGAGCCACAGTCCCTTATTGCAGCCCGTCTGCCAGTGCACCCGCCGTCGCTGAATGTGGGTAGACCACGTGTTCGTAACCTGGCGTTAATCCCGAGTTCAAGATTTCCCAAGCGAGTCTGTATTCATGTGACAGGGTGCGGCGGCGCCGGCGGCGCATCCGAACGTACAGGCTCCTTGCGCCGCGCCCGCAATTTATCGGCAATAAACACATAAAACATCGGAATCAGGAAGGTCGCCAGGAAGGTCGCGGCCAGCATCCCGCCCAGCACCCCGCGCCCGACCGCGTTCTGGCTGGCGGAGCCGGCGCCGCGCGCCAGCGCCAGCGGCAGCACGCCCAGCCCGAAGGCGAGCGAAGTCATCAGGATTGGCCGCAAGCGGATGTGGGCCGCTTCCACGGCGGCCTCGGCGGCGCTGCGCCCCTGCGCCGACAATTCGCGCGCGAATTCGACGATCAGGATCGCGTTCTTGGCCGACAGCCCGACCGTGGTCAGCAGGCCGATCTGGAAGTACACGTCGTTGGCCATGCCGAAGCCGGACGCCATCAGCAGCGCGCCCAGCACGCCGATCGGCACCACCATGATCACCGACACCGGGATCGACCAGCTTTCGTACAGCGCCGCCAGACTCAGGAACACTACCAGCACCGACAGTGCATATAAAAGGGGCGCCTGCTGGCCCGCCTCGACCTGCTGGCGCGAGATGCCGGTCCACTCGAAGCCGGTGCCGGGAGGCAGCCGCGCCGCCAGCGTCTCCATGACCTCGATCGCCTCGCCGGTGCTGTGTCCGGGCGCGCCGGCGCCCTGGATTTCGAACGAGGACACGCCGTTGTAGCGTTCGCGCTTGGGCGAGCCGTAGATCCAGCGGCCGCTGGCGAAGGCCGTGAACGGCACCATGGTTCCCGCGGCGTTGCGCACGTAGATCGCATCCAGGTCCTGCGGCCCCATGCGGAAAGGCGCGTCGGCCTGCATGAAGACGCGTTTCAGGCGGCCGTCGACGTCGAGGAAGAAATTGACGAAGCTCGAGGCCCAGGCCGCCGAGAAGCTCTGGTCGACCTGGCTCAGCACCAGTCCCAGCGCGCTGGCTTTTTCGCGGTCCACCTCGATCGCGAACATCGGATTGTCCTCGAGGCCGTTGGGACGCACGCCGGCCAGCACCGGATGCTGGCGCGCCATGCCGAGCAGCTGGTTGCGCGCCTGCAGCAAGCCTTCGTGCCCGAGTCCGCCGCGGTCCAGCAGTTCGAAGTCGAAGCCGGATGCCGTGCCCAGCTCGGGAATCGGCGGCGGATTGACCGGGATCACCATCGCGCCCTGGTAGCCGCCGAACCGGCGCGCAATCCGGCCCATCAGCGCCTGTACCCGCAGCGCGCTGCCGGCGCGCTCGTCGAAGGGCCGGAAGTGCACGAACAGCAGCCCCTGGTTCTGGCCGCGGCCGGCAAAATTGAAACCGCTGACCTCGAAGGCGGCATCGACGATACGGCCCTCCTCGTTCAGAAGGTAGTGGTTGATCTCGCTCAGCACGGCGGCGGTGCGCCCCTGGTTGGCATTGGCCGGCAATTGCGCCAGCACGAACATGTAGCCCTGGTCTTCGTCCGGCAGGAAGGACGAGGGCAGGCGCCAGAACAGCAGCACCACGGCCGCCACCACCCCGAGGTAGACCAGCAGCCAGCGCCGGTAGCGCGCGATGATGGCGCGCACGCCGCCCATGTAGCGGCCGCGCACGCGCTCGAAGCCGCGGTTGAACCAGCCGAAGAAGCCGTGCTTCTCCGCTTTTTCCTCCCCGCCCTCTTTCGGTTTCGGCGGTTTCAGGATGGTCGCGCACAGGGCCGGACTGAGCGACAGCGCGACGAACACGGATAGCAGCATCGCCGACACGATCGTCAGCGAAAACTGGCGGTAGATGGCGCCCACCGAGCCGCTCGAAAACGCCACCGGCACGAACACCGCCGACAGCACGGTGGCCACGCCGACCAGTGCGCCGCCGATCTGGCTCATGGCCTTGCGCGTCGCCTCCACGGGCGGCAAGCCCTCCTCTTCCATGATGCGCTCGACGTTCTCGACCACCACGATGGCATCGTCGACCAGCAGCCCGATCGCCAGCACCAGGCCGAACATCGACAGGATGTTGATCGTGAAGCCGGCCGCCGCCATGATGCCGAAGGTCCCGAGCAGCACCACCGGCACCGCGATGGTCGGCACCAGCGTGGCCCGGATGTTCTGCAAAAACAGGTACATCACCAGGAACACCAGCGCGATGCCCTCGAACAGGGTTTTCACCACCTCGATCATCGACTCGCGGATGAAGGGCGCGGCGTCCAGCGGATAGACCGCCTTCAGGCCCGGCGGGAAATACGGCCGCAGGCGGTCGACCAGGGCGTGGATCTCGGCGCTGGTATCGAGCGCGTTGGCGCCCGGCGCCAGGTAGATGCCGATGCCCGAGGACGGTCGGCCGTTGTACTTGCTGTCGATGTTGTAGTTTTCGGCGCCGCGCACCACCCGCGCGACGTCGCGCAGGCGTACCTGGGCGCCGTCCGGCAGCACTTTCAGCAGCACGTCCTCGAACTGGCGCGGCGTGCGCAGCAGCGTGGCGGCACGGATCGTGGCGCTGAACTGCTGCGGCCCGGCCGCCGGCGCGCCGCCGAGCTGGCCGCCGGCGATCTGCACGTTTTGGGCCTGCAGCGCATTGCCGACGTCGACCGGCGTCAGGCCATAGTTGTTCAGCTTGTTCGGGTCGAGCCAGATACGCATCGCATACTGGGTGCCGAACACGGTGAAGTTGCCGACCCCGCTGACGCGGCTGACCGGGTCCTGGATGCGCGAGACGATGTAGTTGGCAATGTCTTCCCGGCTCATGCTGCCGTTTTCCGAGACGAAGCCAACCACCATCAGGAAGGACGCGCTCGACTTGGTCACCCGGATGCCCTGCAACTGAACTGCGTTCGGCAGCTGCGGGGTGGCCAGCTGCAGCTTGTTCTGGACCTGCACCTGGGCGATGTCGGGGTCGGTGCCGGGCGCGAAGGTCAGCGTGATCACGCCCTGGCCGCTGTCGTCGCTGGTGGCCGACAGATAGATCAGGTGGTCGAGGCCGCTCATCTGCTGTTCGACGACCTGCACCACGGTCGATTCCACCGTCTCGGCGGAGGCGCCCGGATAGGTGGCCGTGACCTGGATCGACGGCGGCGCCGTCGATGGGTATTGCTCGATCGGCATGCGCAGGATCGACAGCGCGCCCAGCAGCGACATCAGGATCGCGATCACGATCGCAAAGATCGGGCGGGCGATGAAGAAGGCGGACATGGCGGGCTCGCGCGCGCGCCTAGCGGCTCGCCGTGGTGGACGCGGGCCTCGGCGAGGCCCCGATGTCGCCGGCGATCCGGACCGGCGCCCCCGGCCTGGCCTTCTGCAGCCCGGACACGATGACGCGCTCGCCCGCGTCCAGGCCGCCGGTGACGACCCAGTCGCCGCCATAAGTGCGCGGGGCCTGGATCGTCTTCTGCAGTACCTTGCCGTCGCGCCCGACGACCAGTGCCGTGGCCTGTCCCTGCGCATCGTGGGCGACGCCGGCCTGCGGCACCAGCAGCGCGTCCTCGAGCACGCCGGCTTCGACCTGCCCGCGTACGAACATGCCGGGCAATAACAGGTGCTGCGGGTTCGGCACCAGCGTCCGGATCGTCACCGACCCGGTGCCCGGATCGACGTTGACGTCGGAAAACTGCACGGTGCCCGGGATCGGGTAGCGGGTGCCGTCTTCCAGCAGCACGGTCACCCGGGCGCGGTTCGGTCCGGCGCTGTGCACCTTGCCGCTGGCGAGGTCCTGGCGCAGGCGCAGGCCCTGCACGCTCGACTGGGTCAGGTCAACGTAGATCGGGTCGATCTGCTGGATGGTGGTCATCAGGGTCGCGCTGTTGCCCTGCACGTAGGCACCCTCGGTCACCGCCGAAATGCCGGCGCGCCCGGTGATCGGCGAAACCACGTCGGTGTAGCCCAGGTTGATCCGGGCCGAACGTACGGACGCCCGCCCGGAAGCGACGTCGGCCACCGCCTGGCCCTGCGAGGCGACTGCATTGTCGAATTCCTGCCGGCTGACCGCATCGCTGCCGACCAGCTTGCCGAAGCGCGCGGCCTGCGCAGCCTGGGCGGCCACATTCGCCTGCGCCCTGCCGAGCGTGGCCTGGGCGCTTTGCAGATCGGTGACATAGGGCGCCGGATCGATCTTGAACAGGCGCTGCCCGGCCTGCACGTCGCCGCCCTCGCGGAACTCGCGCTTGAGCACGACGCCGTCGACCCGCGCCCGCACCTGCGCCACCCGCACGGGATTGACGCGGCCGGGCAATTCGAGGGTGACGGGCACGCGGGCCGGGCGCGCCTGCGCCACCGTGACGGCCGGGGGCGGCGGCGATGGCGGCTTGGGCGGGTCGCTACGCTGGCAGGCGCCGAGGGCGCCAAGTAATACCAAGCCCGCCAGGCCCGCCAGCCTGGCGCTTGTCGGACTTACGCGGGTCCACACGGTCAGGCTCCCCCCGGCGAGGCACACGGATGACCAGGATAGACCCGCGCATCCCTGCGGAAGTTCCTCAGCGGGCTGGGGGCGCCCTTACTCCAGCGCGCGCCGGCGCGACTCGACGTCGACGCACAGCACGGCAAGCGCGCCCAGCGCCAGGAAGGCGGCCAGCATGGCCAGCGCCAGCGTGAAATGCGCGACCATCACCGGCGCCACGATGGCCGGCGCCAGCAGGCCGCCGAAGCGCGCGAGCGCCCCTGCCAGGCCCATGCCGCTGGCGCGCAGGCCGGTCGGATAGACTTCGGGAGTGAACGCATACAGTCCGGCCCAGGTGCCCAGCAGTGCAAAACTCATCAACAGGGTCGAGCCCACCACCAGCGCAGTCGTATTGCCGAGACTGTAGAGCATGCAGCCGACGGCGCTCAGCAGCAGGAAACCGATCAGGGTCGGCTTGCGGCCCCAGCGCTCCACGCCATACGCCGCGAGCGCGTAACCTGGCAACTGCACCACGGCCAGCAAGACCAGGAAGGCCTGGCCGCGCATGAAGCCGAAGCCCTCCGCACCCAGTTTCAACGGCAGGTAGACGAACACGCCGTAATAGGCGATCGAGACCAGCAGCCACGCGGCCAGCAGGGCCGCGGTGCGCCGCCGCAGGCGTTGCGCGAACAAGGCCGACACCGGCGGCCGCTGCGCGATCTCCGCGCCGAGCGGCGGCATCGACGCCGTGCGGCCATTCACCCGCGCGACCCTTGCCAGCACCGCGTTCGCCTGCGCCGCCTTGCCGCTGCGGCTGAGGTAGAGCGGCGATTCGGGCAGCGCCAGGCGCAGGACGATGCCCACCAGGGCCGGTAGGCCGGTGACCAGGAAGATCACGCGCCAGGCGTCCGCTCCCCACCCTCCGGCCACCCAGGCCAGCAGCGCCAGCAGCACGGTGCCGACCGCCCAGAACGATTCGAGCATCACCAGCCAGCGCCCGCGCCGGTCGCTGGGCAGGAATTCGGCCATCATCGTGTAATCGACCGGCAGCGTGCCGCCGACGCCGATCCCGGTGAAGAAACGCAGTGCCAGCAGCCAGGTGAAATCCGGCGCGAAGCTCGACGCCACCCCGAAGCAAGCATCGATCGCCACCGTCGCCATCAGCACCGGCCGCCGCCCGAAGCGGTCCGCCAGGCGCCCGAACACGAAGGCCCCGATCAGCATGCCGACGAAGAAGCTGGTGCCGCTCTGCAGCGCCTGCGGCACCGGGATGCCGAAGGTTTTCGCGATGGTGGGCGCGCTGAAGCCGATCGACAGCACTTGCATGGCATCGGCCATCCAGACCAGGCCGAAAATCAGGAACAGGCGGCGCTGGAATTTGCCGACGCCGGCGAGTTCGATGGCTTGTTCGACGGTGATGGGCGATGCGGACATCCGGTTTTCCTAAAGGTTTTATGTAGAGGGGGCGATGCATCCGGCACGGCCAGCGCATCTTACCTGCAACGCAGCAGGCCAGGCGCCGCGCTCAGCCGGCGCAAAGCTGGCAGCCACCGCCGTTATCGAGCAGCCGTGCCGCGCCCCCGCGTTGGCACTGCCCAGCCATTCAAAAGATAATAGCTGTCGATTATGTACTAAAAAGTAACACCCATGAATTTCCTTCTGAATTGCCTGGTGGCCGGCATGTTCGCCCTCGGTCTGCTGGTGGGCTCTGTCAGCGGCCCGGGGATCGACCATTGGCTTTCCACGCCCGACCAGCGCAGCCGGGTGAAATACCTGGTGCTGCACTACACCGTCAGCGACACGGCGCAATCGGTCCGCATCTTGACGCACCAGACCGGGGTCGAAGCCAGCATCCATTATTTGCTGAGCAACGACGACAAGCCGGTCATCTACGGCATCGTGGACGAAAGCCGCGCCGCCTACCAGGCCGGTGGGGACTCCGGCTGGAAGGCCGACCGCAACCTGAACAATATGTCGATCGGCATCGAGATCGTGAATCCCGGCTGGGTCGACGGCCCGAACGGGCGCACCTGGACGCCCTACCCGGAAAAGCAGATCGATACGCTGATCCCGCTGGTGAAGGACATCATGGCGCGCCATCACATCGCGCCGGAAAACGTGCTCGGCCACGCCGACGTCGCGCCACAGCGCAAGCAGGATCCGGGCGCCCTGTTCCCGTGGAAGCGCCTGGCGGCGGAAGGCATCGTGCCCTGGCCCGACGAAAGCGTGGCGGCCGCCAAGCGCGCCCGCTACAAGGCTGCCTTGCCGAACATCGCCTGGTTCCAGCGCAAGCTGGCCGCAATCGGCTACGTGGTGCCGCGCGATGGCCAGCCAAGCCAGGCGACGCGCAACGTGCTGATCGCCTTCCAGACCCATTACCGGCCGTCGAAGATCGATGGCGAGCCGGATGCCGAGACGGCTGCGCTGCTGGACAGCCCGATGCGGGTGGCGGGCGCACCTGCCAACGACGCGCGCTGAACCGCAGCATCGGACCCGATCGCTGCATTGCACAGCGACCGACTAGCCTTTCGTGAGGGTCAGCGCGCTGCAGCAGCCGCCCTGGCACGCGCCTTGTGCAGCTTGTTGTAGCTGTCCAGCAGGCGCTGGTGGCGGTCCAGGCCTTCCAGCCCCATGCTGGTCGGAGTCAAGCCGAAGAAACGCACGCTGCCGTCCACCGATCCCAGCACGGCGTCCATGCGGGCGTCGCCGTACATGCGGCGGAAATTCACGACGTAATCGTCGAGTTCCAGTTCTTCGTCCAGCACCACTTCCAGCACCACGTTCATCGCCTGGTAGAACAGGCGGCGTTCGACGGTGTTGTCGTTGTACTGCAGGAAGGCGCCGACCAGTTCGTGCGCGGCTTCGAAGTCCTGCAAGGCCAGGTGGATCAGCAGCTTCAGCTCGAGCACGGTCAGCTGGCCCCAGTCCGTGTTCTCGTCGAATTCGATGCCGATCAGGGTGGCGATGTCCGAGTACTCATCGAGCTCGTTGTTTTCCAGGCGGTCCAGCAGGTCGGCCAGGGCGTCGTCGTCCAGGCGGTGCAGGTTCAGGATATCTTCGCGGAACAGCAGCGCCTTGTTGGTGTTGTCCCAGACCAGGTCTTCGACCGGGTAGATTTCCGAATAGCCGGGCACCAGGATGCGGCAGGCGGTGGCGCCCAGTTCGTCATACACCGCGATGTACACTTCCTTGCCCAGCTCTTCGAGAATGCCGAGCAGGGTCGCGGCTTCGTCGGCATTCGAATTCTCGCCCTGGCCCGTGAAGTCCCACTCGACGAAATCGTAATCGGCCTTGGCGCTGAAGAAGCGCCACGACACGATGCCGCTCGAATCGATGAAGTGCTCGACGAAGTTGTTCGGTTCCGTGACCGCTTCGCTGGTGAAGGTCGGCGGCGGCAGGTCGTTCAGGCCTTCGAAGCTGCGGCCCTGCAGCAGTTCGGTCAGGCTGCGTTCCAGCGCCACCTCGAAACTCGGGTGCGCGCCGAAGGAAGCGAACACGCCGCCGGTCTTCGGGTTCATCAGCGTGACGCACATCACCGGGTACATGCCGCCCAGCGACGCATCCTTGACCAGCACCGGGAAGCCCTGCTCTTCCAGGCCCTTGATGCCGGCGACGATGCCCGGGTATTTCGCCAGCACCTCGGCCGGCACGTCCGGCAGCGCGAGTTCGCCTTCCAGGATTTCGCGCTTTACCGCGCGCTCGAAAATCTCGGACAGGCACTGCACCTGCGCTTCGGCCAGCGTATTACCGGCACTCATGCCGTTGCTGGCATACAGGTTCTCGATCAGGTTGGACGGGAAGTACACGGTCGCGCCGTCGGACTGGCGGATATACGGGAACGACACGATGCCGCGTTCGACGTTGCCGGAATTGGTGTCGACCAGGTGCGAGCCACGCAGCTCGCCGTCCGGATCGTAGATGCCGAGGCTGTACTCGTCGAGGATTTCGCTCGGCACTGCATCGTCCGGGCCGGGCTGGAACCAGCGCTCGTTCGGATAATGCACGAAATCGGCGTTGGCGATGTCCTCGCCCCAATAGCTGCCGGCATAGAAATGGTTGTTGCTCAGGCGTTCGATGTATTCACCCAGCGCCGAGGCCAGCGCGCTTTCCTTGGTCGCGCCCTTGCCGTTGGTGAAGCACATCGGCGAATGCGCATCGCGGATATGCAGCGACCACACGTTCGGCACGATATTGCGCCACGACGCGATCTCGATCTTGATACCCAGGTTGGCCAGCAGGCCGGACATGTTGGCGATGGTCTGCTCCAGCGGCAGGTCCTTGCCGGGGATGTAGGTGGCCGATTCGCTCGAAGGCTGTACGGTCAGCAGCGCTTGCGCGTCGGCGTCCAGGTTCTCGACTTCCTCGATGACGAATTCGGGACCCTGCTGCACGACCTTCTTGACGGTGCAGCGGTCGATCGAACGCAGGATGCCCTGGCGGTCCTTGTCCGAGATATCCGCCGGCAGTTCGACCTGGATCTTGAAGATCTGCTGGTAGCGGTTTTCCGGGTCGACGATATTATTCTGCGACAGGCGGATGTTTTCGGTCGGGATGTTGCGGGTATCGCAGTACAGCTTCACGAAGTAGGCCGCGCACAGGGCCGACGAGGCCAGAAAGTAATCGAACGGACCCGGCGCCGAGCCGTCGCCCTTGTAGCGGATCGGCTGGTCGGCGATGACCGTGAAGTCGTCGAACTTGGCTTCGAGGCGAAGCTTGTCGAGGAAGTTGACCTTGATTTCCATGGAGATTTCCAACTCTTGCTCAAAATGATTGGGCGCTATTATCCGTGGTTTCGCTGCCAGCGCCTAGGTGGAAATAAAAAAGCCCTGTAAAAACAGGACCTTAGATTTTGCTTGAACAGCGTATTTGGGCCGGCACCGCGTGCCGCGCGCCCCTGGGAGCCAGAGCGCCAATTGGATAGCTGGCGCACGAGATCATGGACACGGACCCAGTTCCTCCAGGGACCGCCGTGCCCTCGACATTCCGTTTGCAAGCGCCATCTTGAGCCAGAACGTTGCCTCCCTACACTTTTCCGGGTCTTTCGATTGCATTAGCAAGCGCACGCCGAGGTTATATTCAGATTTTACATCGCCATTTCTGGCGGCTTTCTTGAACCAGAATGTAGCAGAGTCGTAATCCCGCTCGTAAAAGTCGAAGTAGAAAGCCAGCTTTACCGCAGCCTTGTTGTCTCCAGCCTGTGCTCTGGCGATCAACGCAGATATGTCTGCTTTTGTCAGCGCCAGATCTTGATTCATTCGCCTGGGTTGAGAAGCAGGTGCTACACAGGGCATAGCATAGGCTGACACACTTAACATGATCCACAAAATTCCTGGAAGGACGAGTTTCATTATTACTCCAGCAATTAATTCGGTTCTGTGTCGCGGGGTCTTAAACTGAGCGCTATGTAGCTCGATTGAGACGCCTGTTCGTACAGTCCAGTGGAACCTTCCGCCCCTTCGGCGTCGAGCGCTCCCAGCCACTATCAACTGAATCGCATTGTTCAAATTTGCGCATCCTGAAGAGGCGTCTTGAAAATAATCTGTGATGCGTCCTGGGCGATGGCGCTGTGCCTCAGCGTATGCTTGCCACTCACACAAATTTGTGCCGCACAATTGATATCAAATTTTCACCATCCAGTACGCTTAGTCGTTAAAATAGAGTCATTGCGAAAACAACAAGGCACCACCGAAGCCGATCCCGGCAGGCGCCTGTCGCTCCCGGAGCGGCAAAACCTGTTCCAAGGGCGGCCTCGGTTCTCGATCCGGAAGAAATATGTTGGCCATGTCGTCGTGCAGTCACCCCGCCCGGATCGAGTCGTCGGTCACACCCTCCCCCCTCGCGCCGCAAACGCCAGCCCACGCCAGGCCACGTTCCGCCGCCGGCAACCAAGATAAAAATACGTATGACATTTGACCAGGCAAGCGTCGCCACGCTGATGCACGGCGACCATCACGACCCGTTTTCCGTCCTCGGCATGCATCGTCACCATGGCGAGCTGGTAGTCCGCGCGCTGTTGCCCGGTGCGGCCGCGGTCGAGCTGATCGACACCAAGACTGGTCGCAAGCTGGCCAGTCTCAAGCGGGTCGAAGACAGCGACGTGTTTTCAGCCGCCATCCCGCGGCGCAAGAACCCTTTCCCCTACCGCCTGCGGGTCGACTGGGGCACGCACCGCCAGGAGATGGAGGACGCCTATCGTTTCCCGCCCATCCTCGGCGACATGGATGTCTGGCTGCTGTCGGAGGGGACGCACCACCGGCCCTACGAAAAACTGGGTGCCCATCCGACCGAGATCGCCGGTGTCCCCGGCGTTGCCTTCGCGGTGTGGGCGCCGAATGCGCGCCGGGTCTCGGTGGTCGGCAGTTTCAATAACTGGGACGGCCGGCGCCATGCGATGCGGTCGCGCGGCGCATCCGGCGTGTGGGAAATCTTCATCCCGCAGCTGGCCGCCGGCGACCTGTACAAGTTCGAAATCAAGGCGCAGAGCGGCGAGATCCTGCTGAAAGCCGATCCGTTTGCCTTCCGCGCCGAGTTGCGGCCGGACACGGCCTCGGTGGTGAATGCCTTGCCGCCGGTGTTTCCATCGTCGAGCGCGCGCCAGGCGGCCAATGCGCTCGGTGCGCCGGTCAGCATCTACGAGGTGCATCTGGGGTCCTGGCGCCGCGTGCCCGAAGACGGCAATCGCTGGCTGAGCTACCGCGAACTCGCGGACCAGCTGATTCCGTATGCGAAAGACCTCGGCTTCACGCACATCGAACTGATGCCGGTCAGCGAGCACCCGTTCGACGGGTCCTGGGGTTACCAGCCGGTCGGGATGTATGCGCCGACCTCGCGTTTCGGCACGCCGGAAGATTTCCGCTATTTCGTCGAAACCGCGCACGCGAACGGCATCGGCGTGCTGCTGGACTGGGTGCCGGGGCATTTCCCGTCCGATCCGCACGGACTGGCGCGTTTCGACGGCAGTCACCTGTACGAGCACGCCGATCCGCGCGAAGGTTTTCACCAGGACTGGAATACCCTGATCTATAACTACGGGCGCAAGGAGGTCCTGAATTACCTGGTCGGCAATGCGCTGTACTGGATCGAGCGTTTCGGCATCGACGGCTTGCGCGTCGATGCGGTGGCGTCGATGCTGTATCGCGATTACAGCCGCAAGGAAGGCGAATGGATTCCAAACCAGTTCGGCGGCCGCGAAAACCTGGAAGCGATCGACTTTCTGCGCCGCGCCAACCAGGTGGTGTGCGCCGAACGCCCCGAAGCCGTCATGGCTGCGGAAGAATCGACCAGCTTCCCCAATGTGTCGCGCCCCCTTGAAATGGGCGGCCTGGGCTTCCACTACAAATGGAACATGGGCTGGATGAACGACACGCTGCGCTACATGCAGGAAGACCCGATCAACCGCCGCTACCATCACGACAAGATGACCTTCGGGCTGGTGTATGCCTTTACCGAAAACTTCGTGCTGCCGCTGTCGCACGACGAGGTGGTGCACGGCAAGGGCTCGCTGCTGGACCGCATGCCCGGCGACGACTGGCAGCGCTTCGCCAACCTGCGCGCGTATTACGGTTTCATGTGGGGCCATCCGGGCAAGAAGCTGCTGTTCATGGGCGGCGAGTTTGCCCAGGAACGCGAGTGGAACGTCGACCGCAGCCTCGACTGGCATTTGCTCGACAACCCGCGCCACCAGGGCATCCAGCGCCTGATACGCGACCTGAATGCGGTCCAGCAGCGTTACCCGGCCTTGCACCAGCTCGACGTCGAGGCGCGCGGGTTCGAATGGATCACGCACGAAGACCGCGACAATTCCGTGTTTTCGTTCATCCGCAAGGCGGGCAATGGCGATGCGGTGGTAGTGGTGTCGAATTTCACGCCGGTGCCGCGCCACGGCTATCGCATCGGCGTCGGCCAGCCGGGACGCTACGTCGAAATCCTGAATACCGACGCCACGCAGTATGGCGGCAGCGGCATGCACAACGGTGAGCTGCACACCGAGGCGGTCGCCCTCCATGGCCGCGACCAGTCGCTGAGCCTCACCGTGCCGCCGCTGGCGACCATCATGCTGAAGCTGGAGGCGGCACAATGACGGCAGCAGATGCATTGCGCGCAGGCCGCCCCTACCCGCTGGGCGCGCACTGCGACGGCAATGGCGTGAATTTCGCGCTGGTGGCGCCGCATGCGGAATCGGTGGACCTGTGCCTGTTCGATCCCGAGGGCAAACAGGAACTGGCGCGCCTGCGCATGCCGGCCTGCGAGGACGGCGTCTGGCACGGTTACCTCGAGGGCGCGGCGCCGGGCCAGGTCTACGGCTACCGGGTCGCCGGACCGTACGCGCCACAGCAGGGCCAGCGCTTCAATCCGCACAAGGTCCTGCTCGACCCCTACGCGCGCGCGGTCGTCGGCGAGTACCTGGCGCAGCCCGGCTTCGAAGGCCATGCGGCCTACGCCGCGGACCAGCCCGACCAGGCCGACAATGCGGCGGTCGCACTCAAGGCGCAGGTGATCGACGACGCCTACGACTGGGGCGGCGACAAGCCGCCGCGGGTGCCGGCCGCCGACACGATCCTGTACGAAGTCCACGTCAAGGGCTATACCCGGCTGCACCCCGACGTGCCCGAGGCGCTGCGCGGCACCTACGCCGGGCTGGCGCAGCCCGCCGTGCTGGACACCCTGCAGCGGCTCGGCGTCACCACGCTCAGCCTGCTGCCGGTGCATGCGCGCGCCGACGAGATGCGCCTGCAGAAGATGGGCCTGTCGAATTACTGGGGCTATTCGAGCATCGGCTTCTTCGCGCCCGAGCGCCGCTATTGGTCGGGGCAGCCCGGCAGCACGCCGATTTCCGAGTTCCGCGACATGGTCAAGGCGGTCCATGGCCGCGGCATCGAGGTCGTGCTCGACGTGGTCTACAACCACACCGCCGAGACCGACGAATTCGGGCCGACGCTGAGCTTCCGCGGTATCGACAACCAGCTCTACTACCATCTGCAGAAAGACAATCCGGCCCTGTACGAAAACTGGACCGGCTGCGGCAACTGCTTGAACCTGGCCGAGCCGCGCGTGCTGCAGCTGGTGATGGATTCGCTGCGCTTCTGGGTCGAAGCGATGCACGTGGACGGCTTCCGCTTCGACCTGGCACCGATCCTGGCGCGCAGTGCCGACGGGTTTTCCGGCGCCGCCGCCTTCCTGGCCGCACTGCGCCAGGACCCGGTGCTGGCGCGGGTCAAGCTGATCGCCGAGCCGTGGGACATCGGCCCTGGTGGCTACCGCCTCGGCCAGTTCCCGCCGGGCTGGTTCGAATGGAACGACAAGTACCGCGACACCATGCGCGCGTTCTGGCTGCAGCAAGGCGAGCCGGCAGGCGCGCTGGGCGAATTCGCGCGCCGTTTCGCGGGCTCCAGCGACGTCTTCGCGCACGATGGCCGCCAACCCACCGCCAGCGTCAATTTCATCACGGCCCACGACGGTTTCACGCTGCGCGACCTGGTGAGCTACAACGACAAGCACAACGAGGCCAACGGCGAACAGAACCGCGACGGCCATGCCCATAACCTCAGCTGGAACTGCGGCGTGGAAGGCGTCAGCGACGACCGCGCCGTGCTGCAACTGCGGGCACGCCTGCAGCGCTCCATGCTGGCGACGCTGTTCTTTTCGCAGGGCACGCCGATGCTGCTGGCCGGCGACGACATCGGCCATTCCCAGCAGGGCAACAATAACGCCTACTGCCAGGACAATGCCGTATGCTGGCTGGACTGGCGCCGCGCCGACGAGGCGCTGGCCGGCTTCGTCGGCGCGCTGACCGGGCTGCGGCGGCGCTACCGCGCCCTGCGCCGTGCGGGCTGGTACAGCGGTGCGGTGGGGGCGGATGGCCACGCCGACATTGCCTGGCTCAAGGCGGACGGTGCCGTCATGGATGACGCAGCCTGGAACGGGGGCAGCCATTGCATCGGCATCCGGATGAGCGCGCCGGCCGACGGCCAGGACGGCGACGAAACCTGCCTGCTGCTGGTGAATGCCCAGGCGCAGCCGGTCGATTTCACGCTGCCCCCGGGCACCTGGCGTGCGCTGACGAACAGCGCGTTTCCCGAATTGCCGCCGCATGATGCCGACGGCACGGTGGAGGTCCCGGCGCACGCGGTGCTGCTGCTGGCCCTGCCGTGGAACTGAGCATCCAACCCAAGCTTATTAATTAGGTCATCGACCATAAAAATAGTGGAGGCAACATGAAAACGCTGATCCATCGGCAACCAGAACGAAGGAAGAACCAGCTCACCCACCGCTTGCCGGAACGCGCCGTCGCGCTGGTGCTGGCCGGCGGCCGCGGGTCGCGCCTGCAGCAGCTGACCGACAAGCGCGCCAAGCCGGCGGTCTATTTCGGCGGCAAGTTCCGTATCATCGATTTCGTCCTGTCCAACTGCATCAACTCCGGCTTCCGCCGCATCGGTGTAGTGACCCAGTACAAATCGCACTCGCTGCTGCGCCACCTGCAGCGCGGCTGGAGCTTCCTGCGCGGCGACCAGAACGAATTCATCGACCTGCTGCCGGCCCAGCAGCGCGTCAACGAGGACCACTGGTACCGCGGCACGGCCGACGCGGTGTACCAGAACATCGACATCCTGAGTTCCTATCATCCGGAGTTCGTGGTCGTGCTGGCCGGCGACCATATCTACAAGATGGATTATTCGCTGATGCTGCAGGACCACGTGGCGACCGGCGCCGCCTGCACCATCGGCTGCATCGAAGTACCCAAGGCCGAAGCCTCGGCATTCGGCGTGATGGCGGTCGACGAAGAGCGCCGCATCACCGACTTCGTCGAAAAGCCGGCCGATCCGCCGACCATGCCCGGCAAGCCGGACACCACGCTGGCCAGCATGGGCATCTACATCTTCAATGCCGAGTACCTGTACCAATTGCTGAACGACGACGTCGCGAATGCCGCCTCCACCCACGACTTCGGCAAGGACATCATCCCGCGCGTGGTGAGCGAAGGCGGCGCGGTGGCGCATCCGTTCGGCATGTCGTGCATCCCCAACGGCGACGGCGTCCCGGCCTATTGGCGCGACGTCGGTACCGTCGATGCCTTCTGGTCCGCCAACCTCGACCTGGCCTCGATTTCGCCGGAACTCAACATCTACGACGCCGACTGGCCGATCTGGACCCACCAGGAACAGCTGCCACCGGCCAAGTTCGTGCACGACCGTAACGGCGACCACGGCATGGCGGTCAACGTGCTGGTGTCGGGCGGGTGCATCGTGTCGGGTTCGCATGTCGCGGCCTCGGTGCTGTTCTCCAACGTGCGGGTCGATTCCTTCTGCCATATCGACCAGGCGGTGATTCTGCCGCACTGCGAGATCGGCGAAGGCTGCCGCCTGACCAAGGTCGTCATCGACCGCGGCTGCAAGATCCCGGCCGGGATGGTGATCGGCGAAGATCCGGAACTGGATGCGGAACGCTTTCACCGCAGCGAGAACGGCGTGGTGCTGGTGACCACGGACATGCTGAACAAGCTGTAAATAAGCTTCGAGTTACGTAAGACGGCGCACGGACGCGGGCCCGTCCGTGCGGCAAGATAGCAAACGCACGGACACAGGAACCATGATGCGCGTATTACACGTTTGTACTGAAATCTATCCACTGCTGAAAACCGGGGGCCTCGCCGATGTGGCGGGCGCCCTGCCGGCTGCACAGAGCAAAACCGGCTGCGATGCGCGCGTGCTGGTGCCGGGCTTTCCGGCCCTGCGCGCCGGCATCCTGGACCAGGAACTGGTGACCGAACTGGCGCCGGCCTTCGGCGCCGAGACGCTGCGCCTGTATCGCGGCACCCTGCCCGACAGCGGTGTCGCCGCCTACGTCATCGATGCCCCGAACCTGTACGACCGCCCGGGCAATCCGTATGCCGATGCCGGCAACCAGGCCTACCCCGACAATTTCCAGCGCTTCGCCCTGCTCGGCTGGATGGCGGCGCGCCTGGCCGAAGGCCTCGATCCGTCCTGGCAGCCGCAGGTCGTGCATGCGCACGACTGGCACGCCGGCCTGGCCCCGGCTTACCTGAAGGCGGCCGAGCAGTCGACCGGCCGCAAGCTGGCCGCCAGCGTGCAGACCATCCACAACCTGGCTTACCAGGGCAATTTCCCGAGCCACGTATTCGGCTACCTCGGCTTGCCGGCGCATTTCTTCGACATCAATGGTGTCGAGTTCCACGGCCAGGTCTCCTTCCTGAAAGCCGGGCTGTTCTTCGCCGACAAAATCTCGACGGTCAGCCCGACCTATGCGCGCGAGATCCAGGACAGCGAACAGGGCTGCGGCCTGGATGGCTTGCTGCGCACCCGTGCCGCCGATCTCGCCGGCATCCTGAACGGTGTCGACGATGCGGTGTGGAATCCGGCGACGGACCCGCTGATCGCCAAACATTACGACATTCGGAACGCTGGCGACAAACCCGGCGGCAAGCTGGCGTGCAAGACGGCGCTGCAGCAGGAAGCCGGCCTGGCGATCCAGGACGAGGCGCCGCTGTTCTGCGTCGTCAGCCGCCTGACCGAACAGAAGGGCCTGCACCTGGTGCTGGCCGCCCTGCCCCTGATCGTCCAGCGCGGCGGCCAGATCATGCTGCTGGGCGCCGGCGACGCGCCGCTGGAAGCCGCCTTCCGCGCCGCCGCCACGGCCCATCCGCAGTCGGTGGCGGTGCGCATCGGCTACGACGAGCAGCTTGCGCACCGCCTGATCGCGGGCGCCGACGTGATCCTGGTTCCATCCCGTTTCGAACCCTGCGGGCTGACCCAGCTCTACGGGCTCAAGTACGGCACCCTGCCGTTGGTGCGCAAGGTGGGCGGACTGGCCGACACCGTGGTCGATGCCTCGATCGAGAACCTGGGCGAGGAACTGGCCACCGGTCTCGTCTTCGACAGCTTCGACGACGCCGGCATCCACGCCGCCCTGCGCCGCGCCTTCGCGCTGTATCAACGTGAAGCTGACTGGAAGCAGGTACAAGAACGTGGCATGCGGCAACAATTCGGCTGGGATACAGCCGCGGCTCACTATCTCGCGCTTTACCGGCAAATCGCCACTGACCAATAACAAAATCACTGAACGCAACAGCAATGAATCTTACCGACCTTAATCAAGACGATCCATCCGGCGGCGTCGCCGACCTCAAGCGTTCAATCGCCAACAAACTGATGTACACGATGGGCAAGGATGCCTCGACCGCGCAGCCGCGCGACTGGCTGCATGCCACCGCCCTGGCGGTACGCGACCGCCTGGTCGAGCGCCGCATGAAGACCGAGCGCGCCCAGTCCCAACAGGATGCCAAGCGCGTGTACTACATGTCGATCGAATTCCTGATCGGCCGTACCTTTACCAACGCCCTGCTGGCGCTGGACATCCATGAAGACGTGCGCCAGGCACTGGCCGAGCTGGGCGTCGACCTCGAGGCGCTGCCCGACCTCGAACCGGATGCCGCGCTAGGCAACGGCGGCCTGGGCCGCCTGGCAGCCTGCTTCCTCGATTCGATGGCCACGCTGGCCCTGTCCGGCGTCGGTTACGGCATCCGCTACGACTACGGCATGTTCAAGCAGCAGATCGTCGACGGCCGCCAGGTCGAACTGCCCGACTACTGGCTCGCCGGCGGCAATCCGTGGGAAATCGCGCGCCCGGACGTGCAATACCGCGTGCGCTTCGGCGGCCGCATCGAACAACATGGCGACAAGGTCGAGTGGGTCGACACCCACGACGTGATGGCGCTGGCCTACGACACCATCGTGCCCGGCTACGCCACCGAAGCCACCAATCTGCTACGCCTGTGGTCGGCCAAGGCCGACCAGGAATTCAACCTGTCGGCCTTCAACCAGGGCAATTACGTCGGCGCGGTCGAGGAAAAGAACGCGTCCGAAAACGTGTCGCGCGTGCTGTACCCGGACGACTCGACGCTGGCCGGGCGCGAACTGCGCGTGCGCCAGGAATACTTCTTCTGCGCCGCCAGCCTGCAGGACATCATCGGGCGCTTCCTGGAAAAGCACGACGATTTCGACCAGCTGCCGCAGCACGTCGCGATCCACCTGAACGACACCCACCCGGTGCTGGCGGTGCCCGAACTGATGCGCCTCCTGATCGACGACCACGGCATCGCCTTCCCGCGCGCCTGGGCGATCACGCAAAAGGTGTTCTCGTACACCAACCACACGCTGATGCAGGAAGCGCTGGAAACCTGGCCGGTGGACATGCTCGGCCACATCCTGCCGCGCCACCTGCAGATCATCTTCGACATCAACAAGATCTTCATCGACAGCATCACCGCCGAATTCGGCGCCGACGTCGAGCTGATGCGCCGCGTGTCGCTGATCGACGAGAATGGCGAGCGCCGCGTGCGCATGGGCTACCTGGCGGTCGTGGCCAGCCACAAGGTCAACGGCGTCTCGGCCCTGCACTCCGACCTGATGAAGCAGTCGATCTTCGCCGACTTCGCGCGCCTGTTCCCGGACCGCTTCAACAACAAGACCAACGGCATTACGCCGCGCCGCTGGCTGTCGCAGGCCAACCCGTCGCTGTCCGCGCTGATCGACGAGCGCATCGGCCGCACCTGGCGCCGCCACCTCGACCAGATCTCGGACCTGCGCGAGGCCGCCGACGACCCGGTGTTCGCCCTGCACTTCCGCGCCGCCAAGCTGGTCAACAAGCAGCGCCTAGCCGGCTGGATCGCGGACAACCTCGGCATCGTGATCGACCCGACCTCGCTGTTCGACGTGCAGGTCAAGCGCATCCACGAATACAAGCGCCAGCTGCTCAACGTGCTGCACGTGATCACGCGCTACAACCGCATCCTGGCCAATCCGGATGCCGGCTGGGTGCCGCGCACCGTGATCTTCGCCGGCAAGGCGGCATCGGCGTATCACATGGCCAAGCAGATCATTAAGCTGATCAACGACGTCGCCACCACGATCAACAACGATCCGCGCGTGGGCGACAAGCTGAAAGTCGTGTTCATTCCGAACTACAGCGTCAGCCTGGCCGAGATCATCATGCCGGCGGCCGACCTGTCGGAGCAGATCTCGACCGCCGGCACCGAAGCCTCGGGCACCGGCAACATGAAGTTCGCCCTGAACGGTGCGCTGACCATCGGCACCCTGGACGGCGCCAACGTCGAGATGCGCGAGCACATCGGCCCGGACAACATCTTCATCTTCGGGAACACCACCCCAGAAGTCGATGCCTTGCGTGCCCAGGGCTACCAGCCGGGCCGGATCGTCGAGCAGAATGCGGAACTGAAGCAGGTGCTCGAACAGATCCGCGACGGCGCCTTCTCGCCGGACGACAAGGGCCGCTTCTCCGGCATCTACGATGCGCTGGTCACCTGGGGCGACCATTACCTGCTGCTGGCCGACTACGCCAGCTATGTCGCCACCCAGGACGAGGTCGACCAGCTGTATCGCCAGCCCGACGCCTGGACCCGCAAGGCGATCCTGAACGTGGCCGGCATGGGCACCTTCTCGTCCGACCGCGCGATCGGCGAATATGCCGACGAGATCTGGCAGGCGCAGCCGGTCAGCCTGGCGGAGCCGGAAGAGCGCCGCGGTACCGACCGTCGCGCCCAGGCGCAGCGCAGTACCGTGGCTTGATGTCCTACGCCGCCTTGACGGTGCCGTACCAGGCACCGTAAGGCGGCAGCTGTATCCTGCTGCGCGCACGGGTACCCGGCAGGCCATGGCCTTGCACGTCATCGGCGTGGCCCGCTTCGGGCCAGTCGAAGTCCACCGCGTCATTCGACAGGTTGAATGCAGCCAGCAGGGCTGGCTCGCCTTCCAGGTCGCGCCGCAATGCCAGCACCGTTTCGGGCGCATCGAAGAATGCGATGTCGCCGCGCACGAGCTGCGGCTGGCTACGGCGCCATGCGATAAAGCGCCGCGCAAAATTCAGCGGCGAATCCTCGTTCTCTTCCTGCGCCGACACGGCCGCTTCAACATGCGGCGCCACCACGGGCAGCCATGGCGTGCCGGTCGTGAACCCTGCATTCGGCGCATCCGACGCCCACGGCATCGGCGTGCGGCAACCGTCGCGCCCCTTGAACTCGGGCCAGAAGGCGATGCCGTACGGGTCTTGCAACAGCGCATAAGGCACATCCGCTTCCGTCAGCGCCAGCTCGTCGCCCTGGTACAGGCAGGGCGTGCCCTTCAGCGACAGCTGCATCGCCAGCACCAGCTTCGCCAGTGCCGGCGGCGGATCCTCGCCGCCCCAGCGCGTCATCACGCGCACGCTGTCGTGATTCCCGACCGACCACGAGACCCAGCCGCCGCGCACGCGCGCCTCGAATTCCTCGACCTGCGAGCGGATGTGCGCCGCCGAAAAGTCCGGCGTCAGCAGGTTGAAGCTGTAGGCCATGTGCAGCTTGTCGCCGCCCGAGGTGTAGTCGGCCATCACCGCGAGCGAATCGTCGGCACCCACTTCCCCGATCGAGATCGCACCGTATTCGTCGAGCAGCTTCCTGATCTTCTGCAGGAAGGCCAGGTTCTCGGGCTGGGTCTTGTCGTAGCGGTGCGACTGCATGCCGTACGGGTTGACGTCGGTGGCCATCATGTTGTCGGCCCGGGTCGCCGGCGGATTGCTGCGCAGCTGGCGGTCGTGGAAGTGGAAATTGCAGGCGTCCATGCGCACGCCGTCGACGCCGCGCGCGAGCCAGAAGCGCAGCGCGTCGAGCTGCGCCTGCTGCACGTCCGGGTTGTGGAAGTTCAGGTCCGGCTGGCTGGTGAGGAAGTTGTGCAGGTAGTACTGGCGCCGCCGCGTATCCCACTGCCAGGCCGAGCCGCCGAACACCGACAGCCAGTTGTTGGGCGGATTCCCATCCGGACGCGGGTCGGCCCAGACGTACCAGTCGGCCTTCGGGTTGTCGCGGCTGGCGCGGCTCTCGACGAACCACGGGTGGGCGTCGGACGTGTGCGACATGACCTGGTCGATCATGATCTTCAGTTCGAGGCCGTGGGCTTTTTCGATGAGCTTGCCGAAGTCGTCCAGGGTGCCGAACAACGGGTCGACGTCGCAATAGTCCGAGATGTCGTAGCCGAAATCCTTCATCGGCGACTTGAAGAACGGCGACAGTCAGACGATGTCCACGCCCAGGCTGGCGATGTAGTCGAGCTTGTTCGTGATGCCCGGCAGGTCGCCGACGCCGTCGCCGTCGGTGTCGAGGTAGCTGCGCGGGTAGACCTGGTAGATGATGGCTTCGCGCCACCAGGGCGTTGTGGCGTTGGGTGGGGCGAGTGTCATGGCTGTGCCTGTCAAATAGTCAAGCAAAAATTATAAGGGATCGTCAACGCAGGCTTGCGCGCGTATTGCATGAGCACGATATGAGGCATTGTCTGACACGAACGGAGCGCAACTGGATTTGGTGTTAGATTGTTATTACAACTTAAACCATTCATCGCTCATCAACCATGAAAACGTTCCATTGCGACAAGTGTTCCAACCAGATCTTTTTCGAAAACACCCTCTGCTTCCATTGCAACAGCACGCTCGGCTATCAGACGGCCACGCGCAGCGTCAACGCCTTCGAGGAGGCCGAGAATGGCCAGTGGCGCAGCCTGCACCGCAGGGACGAGGGCAAGCTCTATAAAAAGTGCCAGAATTATGTCGAGCACAACGTATGCAACTGGATGCTGCCTGCGGACGATCCGCACGATCTTTGCGAGTCGTGCCAGCTAACGGTCGTGATTCCGGCGCTGACGTCGGAAAAAAACCACATCCTGTGGTCGCGCCTCGAAGCGGCCAAGCGCCGTCTGCTGTTTTCGCTGGCAACGCTCAACCTGACCCCGGCGTCGAAAGAGACCGAGCCTGAAACCGGCCTCGCCTTCCAGTTCCTGGAAGACGGCGTGTCGGATCAGCACGTCATGACCGGCCACGACAACGGCCTGATTACGCTGAACATTGCCGAAGCCGATCCGGCCGAGCGCGAACGCACGCGCGAACAGATGCACGAGCGCTATCGCACGCTGCTCGGGCACTTCCGCCACGAGAGCGGGCACTACTATTTCGACCGGTTGGTGGCCGACAGCGCGTGGATCGACGAATACCGTGCCCTGTTCGGCGACGAGCGCCAGGATTACGGCGAGGCCCTGAAACATCACTACAACGAAGGCCCGCCGGCCGACTGGGCATCGCGCTTCGTGAGCACCTACGCCAGTTCGCACCCATGGGAAGACTGGGCCGAGACCTGGGCCCATTACCTGCACATGCTCGATACGCTGGAAACGGCGAATGCCTGCGGCTTGTCGCTCCATCCGGTCAAGGCCGACGAGCCGGAGATCGAAAAGATCACCCTGCCCAGCAAGACGGACGACTTCGACGATATCCAGCGCGACTGGTTCGCGCTGACCTACGTGCTCAACAGCCTGAACCGCAGCATCGGGATGCCGGACTCGTACCCGTTCACGCTCAGCACGCCGGTGCTGGAGAAGCTCGGATTCGTGCACAAGGTGGTGCGTGCGCAGATCAAGGCGCCGGTAGCGGTGCCGGGCCTGGTCCAGCCATAAAAAAACGGCGCCCCGGCCATGAAGCCGGGGCGCCGCCATCTGTTACGCCGGGCGTTCAACCCGCCTGCGTCTGCGTTTGTGTCTGCGTTTGCGTCTGGGTCTGGCTCTGGGTTTGCGTCTGACCCTGCGCCGGCGCCGGCGCTTCCTCCGGCAGTTCCGGCGCCACCGGCAGCAGGAAATCGCGGCCGATGCCGTTGCCCAGCTCCGCGATCGAAGCCAGGAAGCGCGTCAGGTACTGGTGCAGGCCTTCTTGCAGGATGTCGCCGATCTGCGCCGATTGCAGCTCGCCGTACAGTTTTTCGGCCAGACGCTCGGTGTCCGCTGACAAGTCATTGCGCACTTCTTGCAGATTGGCGACGACGGCGCACATGCAGGCGATCAGCGAACGCGGCATCTTCGGCTGCAGGATCAGGAGTTCGGCCACCCGGTTCAGGGTGATGGCGTCGCGATACACCTTGCGGTAGGTCTCGAAGGCGGACACCGAACGCAGCAAGGCGGCCAGATAATAGAATTCGACCTGCGCATCGGCCCGGATCGCGTCGGCATCGAGGAACCTGAACTTGACGTCGAGGATGCGCGCCGTGTTGTCGGCCCGCTCCAGGAAGGTGCCGAGGCGGATGAAGTTGAAGGCCTCGTCCTGGAACATGGTGCCCAGCGTGACGCCGCGCGACATGTGCGAGCGGTATTTCACCCACTCCAGGAACTTGCCCGGATGGGTTTCGAACATGCGGCTCTTGAGGTGCTGCTGCAGCGTCAGCCAGGTGGTGTTCTTGGTTTCCCAGACCTCCGTGGTCAGGCTGCCGCGCACGGCCCGTGCATTCTCGCGCGCGGCGCGCAGGCAGCTGGCGATCGAGGACGGATTGTCCGGGTCGCGCACCATGAAGTCGATCACCTCTTTCTGGCTCAGCGTGCCGTATTTGGCATCGAACTGCGACTGGAGCTCGGACACGCCCAGCATCGTGCGCCAGCCCTGCTGCTCGGCGAGCTCGGATTGCGGCATCAGCGAGTACTGGACGCGCACGTCGAGCATGCGCGCGGTGTTCTCGGCCCGTTCGGTATAACGGGCCATCCAGTACAAATGATCTGCGGTACGGCTCAACATACTAATTCTCCAATATCCAGGTATCTTTGGTACCGCCGCCTTGCGACGAATTCACCACCAGCGAGCCTTCCTTGAGGGCCACGCGCGTCAGGCCGCCCGGGACCATGGTCACGTTCTTGCCGGACAAAACGAAGGGGCGCAGGTCGATATGGCGCGGGGCGATGCCCGATTCGACGAAGGTGGGGCAAGCCGACAGGGCCAGCGTGGGCTGGGCGATATAGCCTTCCGGCTTGGCCAGCAAGCGCTGGCGGAAGGCTTCGATCTCGGCCTTGGTCGACGCCGGCCCGATCAGCATGCCGTAGCCGCCGGCGCCGTGCACCTCCTTGACCACCAGCTCGGAGAGGTTGTCGAGGGTGTACTGCAGGTCGTCCTTTTTGCGGCACTGGTAAGTCGGCACGTTGTTCAGGATCGGCTTTTCGCCGAGGTAGAACTCGATCATGTCGGGCACGAACGGGTAGATCGACTTGTCGTCGGCAACCCCGGTGCCGATCGCGTTCGCCAGGCCGACCCGGCCCGCGCGTACGGCGTCGAGCAGGCCCGGCACGCCGAGGGTCGATTCCGGACGGAAGGCGCGCGGGTCCAGGTAATCGTCGTCGATGCGGCGATAGATGACGTCGACGCGCTGCGGTCCGCGCGTGGAACGCATCCAGACAGTGTTGTCGCGCACGTACAGGTCCTGCCCTTGCACCAGCGCCACGCCCATCTGCTGGGCCAGGAAGGCGTGCTCGAAGTAGGCCGAGTTGTACATGCCCGGCGTGAGCACGACCACGGTGGGGTCGTCGACGCCAGGGGGCGCCACGCTGCGCAGGTTGTCGAGCAGCAGGTCGGGATAATGGTCGACCGGGGCCACGCGGTTGCGCGCGAACAGGTCGGGGAACAGGCGCATCATCATCTTGCGGTTTTCCAGCATGTACGAGACGCCGGACGGCACGCGCAGGTTGTCTTCGAGTACGTAGAACTCGCCCTCGCCTGCGCGCACGATGTCGACCCCGGCAATATGCGCATAGATGTCCGAAGGAAGCTTGACGCCCTGCATGGCGGGGCGGTACTGGGCGTTGTTCAGCACCTGCTCGCGCGGGATCACGCCGGCCTTCAGGATCGCCTGGTCGTGGTAGACGTCGTGCAGGAAGCGGTTCAGCGCCGTCACGCGCTGCACCAGGCCAGCCTGCAGCCGGGCCCACTCGGCGGCATTGATCACGCGCGGAATGATATCGAACGGGATCAGGCGCTCCTTGCCAGCATTGTCGCCGTACACGGCGAACGTGATCCCGACGCGCTGGAAATTCAGCTCGGCTTCCGCTCTTTTTTGTTCGATCACTTGCGGCGCCTGTTGCGCCAGCCACTCGGCGAACGCGGTGTAATGAGGCCGCACGGTCGCCGTCGTGGAATACATCTCATCGTAAAAATTCGGCATCGTCTCCTCCTATGCCGGGATAGTAACAAGAAACGTCCCAAAACTATGATACGAATGGCAATTCAATCGGATCGCGGTTAAACATGATTAAATAGTCAGTATTACGAACATTCAACGTCGAACGCGTCCACATCGAAAGGCAGCCCCGCATGGCAATCCGTATCGCGCTCCACCACAAGACCAGTTACCGTTACGACCGGCCGGTCGCCCTGTCGCCGCATGAAGTTCGCCTGCGGCCGGCGCCCCATGCGCGCACGCCGATCCTGTCGTATTCGCTGAAGGTCGAGCCGGAGACGCATTTCATCAACTGGCAGCAAGACCCTTACGGTAATTACATCGGCCGTTTCGTCTTCCCGGAGAAAGCGGACAAACTCGAGTTCACGGTCGACCTGGTGGCGGACATGACCGTCATCAATCCGTTCGATTTCTTCATCGAAAGCTATGCCGAAACCTTCCCGTTCGCGTATCCGGAACAGCTGAAGACCGAACTGGGCGCCTATCTGCACAAGGAACCGGCGGGGCCGCTGCTGACCGAATTCGTCGCGGCCGTGCGGCGCGAGCTGCTGGCCGAACCGATGTCGACGATCGACTTCCTGGTGGCCATCAACCAGCGCCTGCAGGGCCGCATCGGCTACCTGCTGCGGATGGAGCCCGGCGTCCAGACGCCGGAAGACACCCTGCAGCTGTGCTCCGGCTCCTGCCGCGACAGCGGCTGGCTGCTGGTGCACATCCTGCGCGAACTGGGGCTGGCGGCGCGTTTCGTGTCCGGCTACCTGATCCAGCTGCGCGCCGACCAGGAGGCGCTGGACGGACCCAGTGGCCCCGCCGAAGACTTCACCGACCTGCACGCATGGACCGAGGTGTACATTCCCGGCGCCGGCTGGATCGGGCTCGATCCCACTTCAGGCATGATGGCCGGCGAAGGCCATATTCCGCTCGCCTGCACGGCGATGCCGTCATCGGCGGCGCCGGTCAGCGGCTTCACCGACCCGGCCGAGGTCGAATTCTTCCACGAAATGACCGTCACCCGCATCCACGAGGACCCGCGCGTGACCAAGCCGTACTCGGAAGCGGACTGGCAGAAAATCGACCAGCTGGGCCAGCAGGTCGATGCCGACCTGAAACGCCAGGACGTGCGCCTGACCCAGGGCGGTGAACCCACCTTCGTCTCGATCGACGACATGGACGGGGCCGAATGGAACACCCTCGCACATGGCGACAAGAAGCGCGAACTGGCGGGCCAGCTGATGCACCGGCTGAAGAACCACTTTGCGCCGGGCGGCATGCTGCACTACGGCCAGGGCAAATGGTATCCAGGCGAACCGTTGCCGCGCTGGGCGCTGAATATCTACTGGCGCGTCGACGGCCAGCCCATGTGGTTCGATCCAAGCCTGTTCTCGGACGAAGATGTGGACGACGGCTACGGCAGCGACGAAGCCGGGCGCTTCATCGCGGAACTGGTCAAGTCGCTCGGTCTGCCTGCCGGCAGTGCCATCCCGGCGTATGAAGACGTGCTGTTGCAGTCCCAGCGCGAGCAGGCGCTGCCGCGCAACATCGACCCCTTGCAGGCCGACCTGAAGGCGCCGGAAGAGCGGCGCCGGCTGGCGCGCCTGCTGGAGCGTGGCCTAGGACAGGTGGCCGGTTACGTGCTGCCCCTGAAGGCCAGGGAGTACGATCCGGCCGTCATGCTCGGTACCACCTGGCAAACCTCTGCCTGGCCGATCCGGCGCGAGCACCTGTACCTGATCGAGGGCGACTCGCCGATCGGCTTGCGGCTGCCGTTGGCCACGCTGCCGTGGGTGCTGCCGGAAGAGCGCGAGGTCGAGTTCGATGTCGATCCGTTTGCGCCGCGCGGCGCGCTGGCGGTCGAGAAAAAGGACAAGCGGCCAATCCTGGCGCTCTCTGCCGGCAAATCCGCAGACAGAGCAGCGGACAGGACAGCGGACAAATCCGCCCACAAGCCGGGCAACAGATCGGCGCACAAGACCGCCAAGCCAGCCGCACCGGCCCAACCGGCCGACCCGAGCGCGCGCGAGGTCATCCATACCGCGCTGTGCGTCGAAGTACGCGCCGGCCGCCTGTACATCTTCATGCCGCCCCTGAAGCGGATCGAGGATTACCTGGCACTGGTCACGGCAGTCGAGAACACCGCCGCCAGGCTGAAAATGAAGCTGCGCATCGAAGGCTATGCGCCGCCGCGCGACCCGCGCATCAAGCTGCTCAGCGTCACGCCCGACCCTGGCGTGATCGAGGTCAACATCCATCCGGCCGCCAGCTGGAATGAACTGGTCTACAACATGTCGACCCTGTACCAGGAAGCGCGCCTGACCCGCCTGGGCACCGAGAAATTCATGTACGACGGGCGCCACACCGGCACCGGCGGCGGCAACCACGCGACCCTGGGCGGCGCCACCGCCGAAGACAGCCCGATGCTGCGCCGGCCCGATCTGCTGAAAAGCCTGATCACCTACTGGCAGGTGCACCCGGCCCTGTCCTACCTGTTCTCGGGCACCTTCATTGGCCCGACCAGCCAGGCGCCGCGGGTGGACGAAGCGCGCGACGACAACCTGTACGAGCTGGCGATCGCATTCCAGCAAATGGACAAGGTGCTGCCGACCCTGCACCCTGGCGACAAGCCATGGATGGTGGACCGCCTGCTGCGCAATTTGCTGGTCGACCTGACCGGCAATACGCACCGCTCGGAATTCTCGATCGACAAGCTGTATTCGCCGGACGGCCCGACCGGCCGCCTCGGCCTGGTCGAATTCCGCGCTTTCGAGATGCCGCCGCATGAACGCATGAGCCTGCTGCAGATGCTGCTGCTGCGCGCCCTGGTGGCGCGCTTCTGGCAGCAGCCGTTCCAGGCCAAGCTGGTGCACTGGGGTACCGCCCTGCACGACCGCTGGATGCTGCCGCATTTCGTCACCCAGGATATCCGCGACGTCGCCCGCGACCTGCGCGCGGCCGGCTACGCCTTCGAAGACCACTGGTTCGATCCCTTCATCGAATTCCGCTTCCCGCGCTTCGGCACCGTCGTCTACGAAGGCGTCGAGATGGAGCTGCGCCAGGCAATCGAGCCCTGGAACGTGCTCGGCGAGGAAGTGGGCGCCGGGGGCACGGCGCGCTATGTCGATTCGTCGGTCGAGCGGATGCAGCTGCGGGTGCGCGGCCTGACCGACGGCCGCCACGTGGTCACCTGCAACGGACGCGCGCTGCCGCTGCATCCGACCGGTATCCCAGGCGAATACGTGGCCGGCGTGCGCTTCCGCGCCTGGAGCCCGTGGTCGGCCCTGCACCCGAGCATCGGGGTGCAGGCGCCGCTGGTGTTCGACCTGGTCGACACCTGGAGCGGGCGCGCGATCGGCGGCTGCACCTACCATGTGGCGCACCCCGGCGGACGCAACGAGACGGGTGCGCCGGTGAATGCCAACGCCGCCGAGGCACGCCGTGTCGCGCGCTTCTGGCCGCACGGCCACACGCCGGGACCCATGACGGTACGCAAGGAGGAGCTCAACCCCGGCTTCCCTATGACGCTCGACCTGCACTGGCAGCCGGACTGACCGGTTATGATGTTCCACTTCTACCGCAGCCGCAGCCGCGCCCATGCCGAATCGACTACTTGACCACTATCTGGGCGCACCGGATGGTTTTGATGAAATGCTGGACGCGGCCGGGGTGCCGCGCGCGCACTGGCGCGCCCTGCTCGCCAGCCTGGAAAACGAAGCGCCGGACCTGATGCGCCAGCGCCGCGAAGCGGTGCAGCGCCAGGTGCGCGAAAACGGCATCACCTACAACGTCCAGGGCGACGCCGGCGGCCGGCAACGGCCATGGGACCTGAACCCGCTGCCGCTGATCCTGCCGCACGAGGAATGGAGCGCGATCGAAGCGGCCGTGGTCCAGCGCGCCACGCTGCTCAACAAGATCCTGTGCGACGTCTACGGCAACGAGGACCTGCTGCGGGAAGGCCTGCTGCCGCCGGCGCTGGTGCACGGCAACGGCGGTTTCCTGCGCCCCTGCCACGGCATGCGGCACCATGACGACATCGCCCTGCATTTCTATGCGGTCGACCTGGCGCGCGCGCCCGACGGCCGCTGGTGGGTGATCGCCGACCGCACCCAGGCGCCCTCGGGCGCCGGCTATGCGCTGGAAAACCGCGCCATCATGACGCCCATCTTCCCCGACCTGCTGCGCCACCTGAAGGTGCGCTCGCCGGCGGCGTTCTTCCGCACCATGCACGAGAGCCTGGTGCACTGGGGCCGCCTGTGCGCAGCCGAGGGCGACGCACCGGCGCCGCTGCGCGAAGGCGAAATGCCGCTGATCGTGCTGCTGACCCCGGGCCCGGCCGCCGAAACCTATTATGAACAGGCCTACCTGGCGCGCTATCTCGGCTTGCCGCTGGTCGAGGGCGACGACCTCACCGTGCGCGACGGCGTGGTCTACCTGAAGACCCTGGACGGCCTGCACCGGGTCCACGTGGTCATGCGCCGGGTCGACGATGCGGCCTGCGATCCGCTGGAGCTGCAGAACACGCTCCAGGACGCCCTGCTGGGCGTGCCGGGGCTGACCCAGGCCGCCCGGCGCGGCAATGTGCTGGTCGCCAACAGCCTGGGTTCCAGCCTGCTCGACTCGGGCGCCCTGCTCGGCTTCCTGCCGGCGCTGTCGAAGCGGCTGCTGGGCGAACCGCTGAAGATGCCCTCGGTGGCGACCTGGTGGTGCGGCGAGCCGGCCGCGCTGGAAGCCGTGATCGCCGGGCTCGACCGGCTGGTGATCAAGCCGGCCTTTCCCCATCTGCCGCCGTTCGCGGTGTTCGGCCAGGATCTGGACGACGCCGGGCGCGCCGGCTTCATCGCCAGGCTGCGCGCCGATCCGGACAACTACGTGGCCCAGGAAGTGGTGCGGCTGTCGCTGGCGCCGGTGTGGACCGACGGCGCGGCGCCGGGCGCCTCGCCCAGCCTGAGGCCGCGCGCCGTCGGCCTGCGCGTGTATGCCTGCGCCACCCCGAAAGGCTACGTGGTGATGCCCGGCGGCCTGACCCGCGTCGCCACCGGGCCGGATGCGCGCGTGCTGACGATCCAGAAGGGCGGCGCCAGCAAGGACACCTGGGTACAGGCGCGCGCCCGCGCCGAGCCGCACCGCATGCACAAACGCCGCGTGCGCGGTGAAGACCTGGTGCGCGAAGACACCAGCCTGTCCAGCCGCACGGCGGAAAACCTGCTGTGGTTCGGGCGCCATGCGGAACGCTGCGACAATATCGGCCGCCTGCTGCGGGTCGCCCTGAATATCCTGTTCAACGTGCGCGTCGACGAGCGCGGCGCCGAATGGCCGACCGTCGAGGCGCTGTGCATCTGGTTCCAGCTGATCGACGTGCAGACCATCATGCCGGCGCCGGGCGTGCGCCGCGCCGGCATCTTCACCGATGCCGCGATCGAAGCGGCCCTGCTGCAGGCGGTGGTCTCGCCGGCGGTCCCGGGACTGGCGCGCCAGCAGCAGGAGCTGCACCGGCTCGCGGACCAGCTGCACGAACGCTTCTCGGCCGACAACTGGCGAGCCCTGAGCCGGATGGCGCAACCGGCCGCCGTCAGCGGCGAGCGGCCGTCGCAGTCGGAAGTGATGACCATCCTGGACGAAGCAGCTACTGCACTGATGACGCTGGCCGGCTTCGCCCTCGACGGCATGACGCGCGACCTCGGCTGGCGCTTCATGTCGCTCGGGCGCCGCCTGGAGCGGCTGCAATTCCAGAGCCTGGTGCTGCAGCGTGCGCTGGCCATGGACGAGAACGGCAACCTCGACTGGCTGCTGGAGCTGTCCGACAGCAGCATCACCTATCGCGTGCGTTACCGGACCCAGCCCGAATGGCTGCCGGTGCTCGACCTGCTGCTGTGCGACGAGACCAATCCGCGCTCGGTGCTGTTCCAGATCAACGGCATCCTGGGCACCCTCGACAAGATCGCGCACACCCATGGCCCCTGCGGCGCCCACCTGCTGCTGCCCCTGAAGCAGGAACTGGTCGCGCTGCGGCCGGACGCCGACCTGAACCATGGCAATGCGATGCTGACCGACCTGTTGACCCGGATCGAGTCCGCCAGCGCGGCTTTGTACGAACAGCTCGGCATCCAGTTCTTCAATTACGGCGGCAGCAAGGGCGTGGAAAGGAAGCGCGCATGAACGATCCGAGGCCGGGCGCCGACGTGTGCGCGCGCTACCGCGTGGTGCATGAAACGCGCTATACCTACCAGAGCACGGTCAGCCTGTCGCAGCAATACCTGCACATGACGCCGCGTTCGTTTGCGTTCCAGGAGACCGAATCACACCTGATCTGGCTCGACCCGCCCGTCAGCGACAGCCAGGACGGCGTCGATTACTTCGGCAACCACACCCGCCACGTGGCGCTCACCCAGCCGCACGACAGCCTGCTGGTGCATGCCGAGTCGACGGTCGCGCTGCGCCCGCGCCCCGGCCTGGCGCAGATCGCCGGGACGCTGCCCTGGGAAAGCGTGCGCGACATGATGGGAAAGGAAAAAAGCGCCGCCACGCTGGAAGCGTGCCGCTACCTGTACACGTCGCCGCACGTCACCGTGTTCCCCGAGCTGGAAGCGTATGCACGCCACAGCTACACGCCCGGCAGGCCGCAACTCGACGCGGCGCTCGACCTGACCCAGCGGATCTTCGACGATTTCGAATTCGACAGCAAGGCCACCGAGATCTCGACGCCGCTCGAACAGGTGCTGCGCAACCGCCGCGGCGTCTGCCAGGACTTCGCCCAGCTCATGATCGGCTGCCTGCGCAGCATCGGCCTGCCGGCGCGCTACATGAGCGGCTACATCCTGACCCACCCGCCGCCCGGCAAGCCGCGCCTGGTCGGCGCCGACGCGTCGCATGCCTGGGTGTCGGTGTTCTGCCCGGCGCTGGGATGGGTCGACTTCGATCCGACCAACCGTTGCCTGGTGCAGCACGAACACATCACGCTGGGCTGGGGCCGCGACTTCAGCGACGTCACCCCGATGCGCGGCGTGGTGCTCGGCGGCGGCATGCAGACGCTGGCCGTGGAAGTCACGGTGACGCCGCTGCCGCTGTCGGGCGAAGCTTGAAGCGCGCTACAGGCGCGCCAGCAGCTCCGTCTTCTTGGCGTTGAATTCCGCTTCGGTCAGGATATTCCGGCTGCGCAGTTCGGCGAGCCGGTCGATCATCGCGAAGATGTCCATGCCGGCTGCATTGGCGGTATTGGCGGGCTGCGCTGGCGCGGCAGGCGGTGCCGCCGGGGCCGGCGCCGCTGCCGGCGCTGCCTGGCTTGGTGGTGCGGCCGGCGCGGCGCCATTTACCGACACCACGGGGAGTTTCGCCACGTCGATCAGGCCGTGCTGGCTGGTGAAGCCGAGCGAGCCGCCAATCGACTGTTGCTGCGAAAAGCCGCCGATCCGGTGATCCTGGGTGTCGTAGACCGTGACCTTGCCGTTGACGTCGATCGCCAAACGGCGGGCCTGGGCGAAATAGGCGTAGCGCACGCCGTTCTGGGCGCCGGTGCTGTCCGGCCGGCCCAGGCCGGGTCCCCACCAGTCGGCCGCGCTGCCCCGCGCGGGTGCGACGAACAGGCTGGCGCCACTGCCGGCCGCCGCCTGGTGCCACGCCACGTCATCCCGGCCGGCGCCATGGCTGGCCTGGTGCTGGCCGCCCTGCTGCTGCGACTGGAAACTGCCGCTCCCGAGCAGGTCGGGCTGGGTCGCCACCAGTTGCGCCAGTTCGGCGCACAGCTTGTCGATGCTGGCCTTGAGGGAGTTGTTGAACATGTCCGACACCATGGTCATGCCGCCGCTCATCCACTGCCCCGAGCCCGAGAACTCCGGATGGTTGAACTGGGCCATGCGGCCGTTGCCGTTGATGACCGCTTGCAGCATGCTCAGGACCGCCTCGGTGCTGTAGCCGTAGCGCTTGGCGATGTCGTCGATGATCTGCTGTCCGGCGGGAGAAAGTTGCCGCATATTAGTTTCCTGACGTTGAATTCGTTGCTGCTGCAAAGCATGGCTGCCCGGGCGGGGCAACCGGCATGCCAAGATAGCACAACGATACTGCGTCCGCTTTCACGCTCAGCTATAACGAGCGGCGTATGGCCCAGCATGCATGCCGCGCCGCCGCGGAACGTCAGAGAAAGGATTTGGCCTGCGCCAGGACCGTGTCGCAGGCTTTCCTGGTGAGCTCGGCCTTCAAGCCACCGCCGCGCAAGTCCATCGCATTGCCGTTACTACCCCGCAGCAAGCCCTTCATGCCGTCGGTGTAGCCCCGGTCCTGTGTGCGCTCGCCGCCGGGCAGCTTGCCCAGCAGCTGGTCCTTGACCGAACTCGCGCCCTCGCCGCTCAGATAATTGTTGCCGATGCAGTATTGCAGCAAGCCGGCGACGTTGCCGATGCTGCCGGACGTCATGGGGGCGCCCGCCATGCCGGCGATGCTTTTCAGGTCACCGCCGCGCTCGCCCTTGCCCAGCAGGCTGTCGATCTGGGCCAGCGCGCCTGCCGCGGGCAGCGCGGCCGCCAGGGCCAGTCCGGCATACCGCCATAGTGAAGGTTTCATCATTTGTCTCCCGATGCAAGGGCGACGACATGCGCCGATGACATGCTCTCAGCATAGCGGACGGTGACTGGCCATCAAGAAGGCTCGGGCGTGGACGTGGAGACCTGTGCCGGGGTCAGCCTGCTTTACCCGCGGATGTTTCATCGTCCATTGCGGAAACTGCCGGCGCGTGGATGTGCGCACGGTTGCGATTCCCCCACTCGCACAAGGGCTGCAACGCAAGCGCGAGCGTCCGTCCAAAATCGGTGATGGCGTATTCCACCCTCGGCGGGACCTCCATGAAGTCATGGCGCGTGATGATTCCGTCTTCAGTCAGGCTGCGCAACTGCTGGATCAGGACTTTCTCGCTGATGCCGCTTACCAGGCGCTTGAGTTCGCCAAAACGCCGCGGCGACCCCTGCAAATAGAACAGTATAAGCGGCTTCCACTTGCCGCCAATGTAATGCAGTGCCACATCGAGGCCGCAAACTGGCTCCATACTTTCTCCATACTTACCTTTTGGTAGGTACTAGTGTAGATGAAACTGCGGCCCTACAATCATTTCGTCTGCTCTTGCGCCGACGGCGAATATGGCGATGGCACGCCCAATATCGTCACGGCGTCTTGTTTATCTCTCGCATTCCTTGCGACCTCACCGGGAACCAGTATGTCAACCAACGAAGAAATCATCAGGGAGCTTTATGCGGTCGCAGAAGGTGCGAGCCTGAACCTGGAAAGGTTCGTCGCCCTTTTCGCCGAAGACGGGTATTTTCTGGATATGTCTTCGGGTCAGAAATGGACCGGGGCCGAGGTTCGTCAGCCGCTCGAAGGTCTGGCATCGACCTTTCCGGATTTTCACCGTGAACTGCTGAAGGTGTATTCTGCAGCAGATGGCGTCATCATTGTTGAACTCAGATTGCAAGGCACCCATGCGGGCGATTTCCCGATCCCGGGCGGCGTGCTGCGTGCCACCGGAAAACGGTTCGATGTACCGTGCTGCGACGTATTCGTCATGGAGGGAGGAAAGGTCAAGGCCTTCCACTGCTACAACATGCGGTCCGTGTGGCTCGAACAACTGGGGGCCGGGAACGGCTGACTGCCGGCGCGCGGGCCTGGCCCACGGTGCCTGCTTCGGCCTTACCGGTGTCCGCGATGCGACACATCGTTTTGCGGGTCCGGACGTGAGCGAGCGCCGTGCCGGACATAGACTTCGGCAATGACCATGTTCGGCACCCACGCCAGCCAGGCGATGCAGCGGTAGGCAAAGCCGAAATCGATACCGATGATCTGGGACACCGGCAGGTAGATCCTGAGCGTGACCGCCGCAAACGTCAGTGCGTAAGAGCGGATCATCCAGGCCCGGTGTCGCGAAAAATCGCGTGCGCGCGCGCTGCGCAAGCCCTGCGTCGTGGCGTAGAGCCACAGCATACCGAGTGCGCCGAAACCCCACGCCGCCACCGGCCCCGTGGACACGCCCGCCGCCAGGACGAGTGCCGAGGCACCGCCGGCGATGCAAGCCGCCACATACAGCCGCCCGCCCGTGCGATGCAGCCCGGGCCAGCGCTGCCGCACGACGCTGGACAGTTGCATGGCGCCCAATATCAGGGCGGTCGACGCCGCACCGGCATGCACGACGATCCAGTGGTCGAAGAACCGGTTAGCGAGCACGTTCGCCGGCACCGGTCCAGCCTTCACGATATAGCGATAGGAAAGCAATCCGACACACACGGCGAGCAGCGCGCCGCCGTATCGCACCGCTTTCGATAACGCCGATCCCGGCTTCATGTTGAATGCGCCTGCTGTCGCGCTCATCTTATTCTCTCCCCAAGGTAACCAGCCCATCGAGCGTGGCCGCGTGCCACAGTCCAGCTCCGTGAGACACTCTGCAGGGCGTGGTTGACGGTCTCTTGCATAATGCGCTCAGAGACAAAGATCACACACTTTATATAAAGATGAAGGAGATTAACGATGAACTTCGCACTGAATTTTCTGGAACACGACGTCTCGATTGCTGAGGACACATGGACCGCGCTAGTCACGACGGGGAGCGATACGTCGCTTGCGAATGTGCGGGCTACCATGTTGGGCGTTCTGGAGCGGAACGGTACGTTTACCATCGAGGACAGCAATGACCAGGCCGTGCGCCGCATCGAGCGACTGCCGAATTTGAAGGCTTCATGCAGGAAGTCGACATGCAGCGCACGCAGTTTCAACAGGATCAGGCGCAATAAGAAGTCCAGCAAGCTCGCTTGGTGAATGGACAGTTCAGGACGAGCTGTTATTACGCATACTTTGTGGTTCTCCCTTCCAAAACGCCATGGCAAGTAAAAAGCCTCCGGAAACGAATCCATTTGCTATCAATCCGAGCACCCCGTGAGGCGCTAGCACGATCGAGCCACCGATGAGCAGCACGAAGAAGGGCAACAAGACCACCCATCCTTGCCAGACTAAAGGGAATCCCCATCCCCAGCCATTCCTGGCCGGTCGTACAGGAAACCAATAGCGTTTCTCATGCATAACTCGTCTCCAACTGTCGAGATATCCAGCCGATTTTCTTATTGTAAGAGTGTAAATGTGACCTTGTCTCCAATGGACAGTATGTTTCTTAGATGTTCTTTACCGCCGGTTCTGGCGAGAACATCGTCGAGACAGTACGTTGCCAAACGTATGCGTACGTGATCCGGCCGGAATCGGTCCCACAAAACATTGAACGTAAAGTCAGTATTGAAGTCATCGCTTGTTGCGTTCGCGACGTGGGCTAACGAAGTGTCGACCTGAACGACAAAGCCTTCGTGCAATCGTAGACGAGCGCGAATTTCCTCTGCCATTTGGTCGCTGATGGAAAAGTCAAAATTGGTTAATGGCTCTTCATCAGGGTAAAGCTCGGCAATTGTCTTACCTATGGTAGCGAAGTCGCATGCTTCACTCAAGCTTATGCTTACAACGTCGCCTGGCAACAAGCCATGGTCAGCAATCCAGATCAGATGACCTGCGCCACCTTCCGAATAATTACCACCTATTGCACTCAACATTGCCTTTTGCTCTCGATCAAGGGCGCCATGAACCGATACATCCACAACCTCCATCCCTGCAAGGGTGATCGTCGCGATACCTCTACCATTCACGTCGATTACTATGCAAGACATCTTCACCTCGGTCTAAAGAAGCACTATCCGCGATCCATATCGTAGCCGACCATCATTCAACGTCCGCTTCCGCCCATTGCTGACCTCGCGTAGCCACGCTGTTTGCCGGCAAGGTTGCCAAACACGCGGCTATCAGGTCTCTCAGCGACGCCTGCGATAGGTTCGTTCTAACTACCAAGGTATCTTGTTCCCACCAGAGCACTCCCTGAATCTCGGTCACCCACTCAAACAGATGCTTCTCGTCGAACGCTGAAACGGAATGCAGGCCTGAACAGTCGAGATAAATCATTGGTTTCCTCGTTCCAATGCGTCAGCTTCTGGCCGATCCCGGCAGCTCGAGCCAGCATAGCAGGTCGCCACATCGGTCCCACACCGCGCATTGTGCAGTCTGTCCGTCAAGGCTGCAGTCCAGCGCATTAGCAGCAATTACACGTGTCACAGAATCGATAATGTTTTAACTAAAGAACATTTCGACCATGTCCCCATCTCTGAAAACGTTGGCGCTTGCCGCATTGCTCTCCAGCCTGTTTATCGCAAGGTCGACACCTGCAGCCCCGGCTGACCCTCAGATCGACACAATCGATGGGCACCGACTTGAAACGGTCACGATCAAGTCTCCGGATGCGAAACTATGCGTGGTGTTCGAAAATGGCTCGCGTGCCACCGTCGATTCTTGGACGAAGGTGATCGCCGCTTTGCCGCCGGACGTTTCAGTCTTCGCCTACAATCGACCCGGCTACGGCAACAGCCAGCAGACCAATACGCCACGTGACGGCAAGACCATCGTTCAGGAACTCCGACGCGATCTGCAGCAACGAGGATTGAAGCCGCCTTATATCCTGGTCGGCCATTCGCTCGGCGGCCTTTACATGCAGCTGTTCGCGCGGCGCCATCCGGACGAGGTCGCCGGCCTGGTGCTGGTCGATGCCGTATATCCCCGCGTAATCAAGAAGCCGGAAAATTTCCCGCTGTGGACGCGCGCCGCCAAGCAGGCGTTCTTTTCGCGTGCCATCAACGAGGAGATTGACCTGATTCACCAGACAGGCGAACAAGTGGATGCGCTGCCATCGATCGACGATAAGCCGATCGTGCAATTAATTAACCGACCCACCGACCCGACCGCTGTCCCGGTCGATTTCGGCGTGGTTGACAACGATCCGCAAACGGTGGCGTATGTGAAAGCGCTCTATCCGACCGCCAAAAAGATTTTCGTCGATTCGGATCATCAGATGCAAAAGCAGAGTTCTCTGGAAGTGGCGAATGCAATAAACGACGTGATTGCCTCGGCACGGTCCCTGCGCTAGCGCGTTACGCCCGCACTCACTGTCGACACCTGACGCAGCGACGCGAACGTCATGCACAATGCTTCGCGCCTGCACGTCCGACACCGAATGCGCTCGAATTTACTTATTGGCGGTCCGTACGGCGGCGGCTACCTCCTTCAGTTCGGCCAGCAAGGCCTTGGCAGCCGGCGCCAGGTGCGCCCCCGCGCGGGTGGTCACACCGATCTGACGCTCGAGACCGGGCGCGTGAAACGGCAGCACGGCAAGCTGCCCCGCCTGGATTTCATAATGGAGCTGATGCGGCGACAGCACGGTCAGCATGTCCGACGATAGTAGCAGCCCGCGCAGCAGCGCCAGGTCGCCGGTTTCGACGGCCGCCTGCGGCGGGGTCCGTCCATGCTCGCGGCAGAACCGGTCGAGCGACTTGCGCAGCGGCGCGTCGGCGCGCGACAGCACCCAGGGATAGGACGCCAGGTCGTCGAACGACAGTGCGCGCTTGCGGGCCAGCGGATGGTCGGCGCGGGCGATCACCGCGCTCGCGTCCTGCATCAGCACCGTGCGTTCCAGCTCCCGGCCCGCCGACTCGCGCAGCGCGCCGATCACGAAGTCGACCCTGCCGCTCAGCAGGCCGGCCGCCAGTTCCTCGTATGGGCTTTCCAGCGAGCGCACGCGCACGCGCGGGTACTTTTTCACCAGGGCGGCAATCGCCGCCGGCAGTACCAGGGTGCGTGCCAGCGGCAGCGCGCCGACCGTGACCACGCCTTCGAGCACGCCGTTCAGCGCCGCCAGGTCGGCCAGGATGTGGTCGAGTTCGACCAGCACCCGGTTGAAACGCACGATCCAGCGGCTGCCTGCATCCGAGGGCAGCATGCCGTGCGCGGTGCGCCGGAACAGGCTCTGGCCGAGGCCCTCCTCCAGCTTCGCCAGCGCCTGGCTGACCCCGGACTGCGACATGCCCATCGCCTGCGCCACGGTCGGCATATGGTGCACGTCGGCCAGCATGGTCGCCACCTGCAGGCGGCGTTCGTTGAACAGCGCATCCATGCCGCTGACCAGGTAGCCTTCGCGCGCGCCCAGGCGGGCGGCATCATCGCGCACCTCGCGCAACTCGGCCTCGATGATCTGCGCGCGCAGGCGCACCACCTCGCCGGCCGCGGTCAGCAGCATGCCCCTGCCCTTGCGTTCGAACAGCTGGGTGCCCAGGGATGCTTCCAGCGTGGCGACGGACCGGGTGATGGCGCTCGACGCCCGGTACAGCATGTCGGCGGAGCGGCGGATGCCGCCGGTGGCGGCCACGAGTTGGAATGCGCGCAGATGATGAAGTTGAATGGCCGGCATGGACAGGAAGAATAGCGGTTCCGTCCGTACGCGGAACACCCGATAAGTATTTTCGAACAGTTTGCGCGCATAAGGCAACCCAGAAGGCGAGCCGGCGGCCGATACTGGGCATTATCCGAACCTGGCCACCATCCCGACATGCCTGACGAGACCAACATCGACGACTATCGTCCCCTCCCTTGCACACTGATGCGCGGCGGCACCTCGCGCGGTCCCTTCTTTCTGGCGTCCGACCTGCCGGCCGACGTCGCCCGCCGCGACCGGGTACTGCTGGCCGTCATGGGCTCGCCCGACAAGCGCCAGATCGACGGCCTGGGCGGCGCCCATCCGCTGACCAGCAAGGCCGGCATCGTCAGCCGCAGCACCACGCCGGGCGTGGATCTGGATTTCCTGTTCGCGCAGCTGCAGCCGGACTCCGACAAGGTCGACACCACCCCGAACTGCGGCAACATGCTGGCGGCCGTGCTGCCCTTTGCCATCGAGCGCGGCCTGGTCCAGGCAGGCGATGACACCACGACCGCGCGCATCCTGACCCTGAACACCGGCATGCAGTGCGACGTCACCGTGCAGACGCCGGGCGGCCGCATGCGCTACGCCGGCGACACCCGCATCGACGGGGTGCCGGGCAGCGCGTCGCTGGTCAAGATCAACTTCCTCGACACAGCCGGCTCGGTCTGCCCGGCGCTGCTCCCGACTGGGCACACGCGCGACCGGGTGTCGTACATAGCCGCCGACGGTGCCGAGGTCGAGGTCGACGCCACCCTGATCGACAACGGCATGCCGATGGTACTGGTACGCGCAGCCGATTTCGGCATCAGCGGACGCGAAAGCGCGGCCGAGCTGAATGCCGACGCGGCGCTCAAGGCCAGGCTGGAAGCGCTGCGCCTGGCGGTCGGCCCGGCCATGGGCCTGGGCGACGTCGGCAGCAAGAATTACCCGAAGATGTGCCTGGTGTCGGCGCCCACGGACGGCGGCACCGTGTCGACTCGCTGCTTCATTCCGCACGTGTGCCACGACGCCATCGGCGTGCTGGCGGCGGTGACCGTGGCCACGGCCTGCGTGCTGGATGGCTCGGTGACCGAGGGCCTGGCCCGCGCCGGCAGCGGCGCGCAGCGCACCATCTCGGTCGAACACCCCACCGGCGAATTCAGCGTCGAACTGGAACTCGACGCCCACGATCCACGACAGGTCGCCAGCGCTGCCCTGCTGCGTACGGCGCGTCCCATCATGCGCGGCGAAGTCTTGGTGCCCGCTTCCCTCCTGAACGAGAACAGCCAATGAAGAAGCCCCTGATCATCGATTGCCACGGCCACTACACGACCGCGCCGAAGGCGCTGGAAGAGTGGCGCAACCGGCAGATCGCCAACCTGAACACGCCGGAACTCGGTCCGCGCGCGTCCGACCTGAAGATCAGCGACGACGAACTGCGGGAGTCGATCGAAACCAACCAGCTGCGCCTGATGCGCGAGCGCGGTTCCGACCTCACGATCTTCTCGCCGCGCGCCAGCTTCATGGCCCACCACATCGGCAACTTCGAGACCAGCGCCACCTGGGCCGCGATCTGCAACGAACTGTGCTACCGCGTGTCCCGGCTGTTCCCGGACAACTTCATCGGCGCGGCCATGCTGCCGCAGTCGCCCGGCGTCGACCCGGCCACCTGCATTCCGGAGCTGGAACGCTGCGTCAAGGAATACGGCATGGTCGGCATCAACCTGAACCCGGACCCCTCGGGCGGCCACTGGACCTCGCCGCCGCTGTCCGACCGCCACTGGTACCCGATCTACGAAAAGATGGTCGAGTACGACATCCCGGCGATGATCCACGTTTCGACCAGCTGCAACCCGTGCTTCCACACCACCGGTGCGCATTACCTGAACGCGGACACGACCGCCTTCATGCAGTGCCTGACCAGCGACCTGTTCAAGGATTTCCCGACCCTGAAGTTCCTGATCCCGCACGGCGGCGGCGCCGTGCCCTACCACTGGGGCCGTTTCCGCGGCCTGGCGCAGGAAATGAAGAAGCCGCTGCTGGAAGAACACCTGCTGAACAACATCTACTTCGACACCTGCGTCTACCACCAGCCGGGCATCGACCTGCTCGCCAAGGTCATCCCGACCAAGAACGTGCTGTTCGCCTCGGAGATGATCGGCGCCGTGCGCGGCATCGATCCCGAGACCGGCCACTACTACGACGACACCAGGCGCTACATCGAGGCCGCCGCGCTGTCGGATGAAGACCGCTTCCAGATTTTCGAAGGCAATGCGCGCCGCGTATTCACGCGCCTGGACGCCGCCCTGACCCAGAAAGGACAATGAATGAGCACGCCCCTGATCAACCAGCTCGGCGTCGTCAAACGCAACATCGAGCGCGCCGATGCCGATGCCGTCGAACGCCTGGGCAAACTGGGCAGCGCCACCGTGCACGAAGCCATGGGCCGGGTCGGCCTGTTCAAACCCACCATGCGTCCGATCCAAGCCGGCGCCCAGGTCGCCGGCACCGCCGTCACCGTGCTGCTGCACCCGGGCGACAACTGGATGCTGCACGTGGCCGCCGAACAGATCCAGCCGGGCGACATCGTCGTCGCCGCGATCACGGCCGAGTGCACCGATGGCTACTTCGGCGACCTGCTCGCCACCAGCTTCATGGCGCGCGGCGCCAGAGCCCTGGTCATCGACGCCGGCGTGCGCGACGTGCGCGTGCTGAAGGAGATGGGTTTCCCGGTGTGGAGCAAGGCGATCAGCGCCAAGGGCTGCATCAAGGCGACCCTGGGGTCGGTCAACATTCCGGTGATCTGCGCCGGCGCGCTGGTCAACCCGGGCGACGCGATCGTGGCCGACGACGATGGCGTGGTGGTGGTACCGGCGGCGGACGCCCTGCGCGTGGCCGACGTCGCGCAGAAGCGCGAAGACCTGGAAGGCGAAAAGCGCGCCAAGCTGGCATCCGGCGTGCTGGGCCTCGACATGTACGGCATGCGCGAGCCGCTTGCCAGTGCCGGGCTGAAGTACATCGACTGAGGGGATGGACGAGGCCATGAAAAAAGTCGTCTATCTATTGTGCGGACTGCTGTGCGACCGCGTCGTCTGGGAAGCCCAGGCACACGCGCTGCGAGCGGACTACGATGTCCGCGTGATCAGTTTCGAGGGCCTGGATTCGATGCAGGCCATGGCCGACAAGGTGCTGGCCGATGCACCGGCACGCTTCGCGCTGGCCGGCCACTCGATGGGCGGACGGGTGGCGCTGGAAGTCTATCGGCGCGCGCCTCAGCGCATCGAGCGGCTGGCGCTGCTGGACACCGGTTACGAGCCGGCGGCGCCCGGCGAGGCCGAAAGGCGCGCGGTGCTGGTCGACCAGGCGCAGAAGGAAGGCATAGCCGCGATCGCCGCGAGCTGGGGCTTGCCGATGCTGGCGCCGGCCAACCGCAACGATCCGGCACTGGTCCAGGCCGTCGTCGACATGGTGGGGCGGATGTCCGCCCCGATCTATGCCGGCAAGACCCGCGCCCTGCTCGGACGACCCGATGCGACCGACGTATTGAAGCGCATCGCCTGCCCGACCATGATCATCTGCGGGGAGGAAGACGGCTGGAGCCCGCCGGAGCGCCACGAGCAGATGGCGGCGCTGGTGCCCGGTGCGCAACTGCGCCTGATCGGCGGCGCCGGCCACATGGTCATGATGGAAGCACCCGGCGCGGTGCTGCAGGCGCTGCAGGAATGGCTGGCGCTGCCCACCACAACCTACGAGGAGACATAAGGCCATGGCCAAGATCATTGGCGGTATCGGGACGTCGCACGTTCCCACCATCGGACTGGCATACGACAGGAAGCGGCAGCACGACCCGGCCTGGGCCCCGCTGTTCGAGGGCTACAAGCCGGTCGCGACATGGCTGGAAGAGCAGAAGCCCGACGTGCTGCTGTTCTTCTACAACGACCACGCGAACAGCTTCTTCTTCGACTGCTATCCGACCTTTGCGGTCGGCATCTCGCCCAACTTCGAGATGGCCGACGAAGGCGCCGGGCGCCGTCCTCTGCCAGACATCCAGGGACATCCCAAGCTGGCGATCCACGTCACGGAATCGCTGGTCAACGACGAATTCGACATGGCAGTGTTCCAGGACCGCCCGCTCGACCACGGCTGCAACTCGCCGCTGGCGCTGATGTGGCCGCACGAACCGGCCTGGCCCGGCGCCATCGTGCCGATCGCGATCAACGTGCTGCAGTATCCGCTGCCGACAGCGGCGCGCTGCTACAAGCTGGGCAAGGCGGTGCGGCGCGCCATCGAATCCTATCCGGAAGACCTGAAGGTGGCGATCGTCGGCACCGGCGGCCTGTCGCACCAGATCCACGGCGAACGCACCGGCTTCAACAACGTCGAGTGGGACGAGGAATTCCTGCGCCTGATCGTCGAGGATCCCGAAAAACTGGCGCGGATGCGCCACGCCGAGCTGGTGGAACTGGGCGGCGCCGAAAGCGCCGAGGTGATCATGTGGCTGGCGATGCGCGGTGCCCTGAACGACAACATCCGCTGCATCCACCAGAACCACTACCTGGCGACCACCACCAACATGGCGGTCGCGATCTACGAACAGGCCGGCGACGGCCAGGCGCCCGCCGCGCCGGTGCACGGCAATCCGCAACTGGCCGGCCTGGATGCGCTCGAAGGCACCTATCCGTTCGACCTGAACGCCAGCCTGCACGCAACGCGCCTGAACCGTTTCTTCTGGCGCCATCGGGAGCCGGCCTTCCGCGCGCTGGTGGCGCGCGACCTGAACGCCGCCTTCGACGAGCTGCAGCTCAACGAGGAAGAGCGTGCCCTGGTGACCGGCCAGGACTGGCTGGGACTGATCCGCTATGGCGTGAGCTTCTTCGTGCTGGAGAAATTCGCGCGCGTGGTCAAGATGTCGAACCTGGCCGTCTACGCCAGCATGCGTGGCGAGACGCTGGAAGATTTCCTGAAAACCCGGCGCGTGCCGGAATCGGCGTAAGAACAATGAGCATGCACATCGACGACCACGCAGCCATCGAACGGGCCTGCACCCGCCTGATCGCGCAATACGCCTACCTGAACGACGGGCGCCGCTTCGAGGAACTGGCGGCGCTGTTCACGCCCGACGCCCTGCTGTTCCGTCCTTCGGCGCCGGAGGAGGCGATCGCCGGCCATGACGCCATCCTCGCCGCCTTTCGCAAGCGGCCAGCCGACGTGATGACCTTCCACCTCTGCACCGACGTGATCGTCACCGTCGACGACGCCACGTCCGCGCATGCGCAGTCGCGCATCCTGCTGCTGTCCACGAAACGGCCGGCCCAGCAAGGGGCCGCGCCCGGCCCCGCCGAGGCGCCAGTCCCCGGCGTCTTCCATGACAGGTTCAGTCTCACGGAAAGCGGCTGGAAATTCGCCGAGCGGCGCGGGTCTTTCTGGATCTGACCCGCGGCCCGCGGCCGCGGACGGATCAAGCCAGCATCCGGTCCAGCAGCTCGATCCAGTGCTCCACCGGCGTCGCGGTACCCGATTGCAGGTGGCCGATGCAGCCGACGTTGGCCGAGACGATGCGTTCCGGCCCGGTCGCTTCCAGCTTGGCCAGCTTGTCGTCGCGCAGCTGGGTGGCGATCTCCTTGTGCAGCACCGAATAGGTGCCGGCCGAACCGCAGCACAGGTGGCTGTCGGCGCACAGCCTGACGTCGACGCCGGCGGCAGTCAGTAGCGACTCGACCTTGCCGCGGATTTTTTGGCCGTGCTGCAGGCTGCACGGCGGGTGGTAGGCCACGCGTTGTGCCGTCTTGCGCCCGGCGAGCTTTTCCGTCAGGCGCGCCTCGAACTCCGGCAGCACTTCGCTGACGTCCCTGGCGGCGGCCGATATGCGCGCGGCCTTTTCCGCGTACGCCGGATCGTCCGCCAGCAGATGGCCATACTCCTTGATCATCGAGCCGCAGCCGGAAGCGTTGATGACGATGGTATCGACGCCGCCCTCGATCCAGGGCCACCAGGCGTCGATGTTGCGGCGCATGTCGGCCAGGCCGCCCGGGGCGTCGTTCATGTGCCAGCGGATCGCGCCGCAGCAGCCGGCCCGCTTGGCCGTCACCAGTTGCACGCCGGCCGCGTCGAACACGCGCGCGGTCGCCGCATTGATGTTGGGCGACATCGCCGGCTGCACGCAGCCTTCCAGCATCAGCATCTTGCGTGCATGCTGCGTCGCCGGCCAGGCGCCGGCCGGCTGCGGCGCCGGCACCTTGTCCTTCAGGGCCTGCGGCAGCAGGGAGCGCACCGCCTGCCCGGTCTTCATCGCCGGCGCGAACAGCCACTGGCGCGGCAGGGTCTCCTTGAGCACCGTGCGCAGCAGGCGCTGGGCCGGTGGCCGCGGCACTTGCGCCTCGACCACGCGGCGGCCGATGTCGGCCAGCCGCCCGTACTGCACGCCCGACGGGCAGGTCGATTCGCAGTTGCGGCAGGTCAGGCAGCGGTCCAGGTGGACCTGGGTGGCGCGGGTTGCCGGTTTCCCCTCGAGCACCTGCTTGATCAGGTAGATGCGGCCGCGCGGGCCGTCCAGTTCGTCCCCGAGCAACTGATAGGTCGGGCAGGTGGCAGTGCAGAAGCCGCAGTGCACGCACTTGCGCAGAATGGCGTCGGCCTCGATGCCGTCGCGCGTATCGCGGATGAAATCGGCAAGATTGGTTTGCATGGTTAGAACTCCCTGTACATGCGGCCGCGGTTGAATACGCCGGCCGGATCGAATGCATCCTTCAGCTGTTTATGGATCGTACGGACTGCCGGCGCCAGCGGATGGAACACACCGGCGTCGCGGGCGCCGCCGCGGAACAGCGTCGCATGGCCGCCGGCCTGGCTCGCTGCGGCGCGGATCGTGGCAGCATCGGCATCGGTAAGCAGCCAGCGCTGGGCGCCGCCCCACTCGATCAGCTGCCTGCCGGGCAGCGCCAGCGGCGCCGCGCTCGACGGCAGCGACAGGCGCCACAGGCCGTTCGGATGGCGCCGCCCCTCGGCGAAGAAGGCATTGTCCTGCTCGCGCAGCGAGCGCCAGCAGGCGTCGGCCTCGTCGATCACCTCGCCGCCGAGGCGCGCGCGCGCCGCGTCGACCGCCGAGCGGGCGCCGGACAGGCGTACGGCCAAGGTGCCGTCGACCCAGCTTGATGCCGAAATCGGCAGTGGTTGCCCGCCCCATTCGTTGAGGCGGCGCAGCGCCTCGTCCTGGTGCATCTCCAGCCGCAGGCTGAGTTCCGCCACCGGCTTGGGCAGCACCTTGAGCGAGACCTCGGCGATCAGCCCGAACATGCCGAGCGACCCAGTGAGCAGGCGCGACACGTCGTAGCCGGCGACATTCTTCATTACCTTGCCGCCGAAGCGCAGCAGCTCGCCGCGGCCGTTCATGAGCGCGGCGCCGAGGACGAAGTCGCGCACGCTGCCGGCCGCCTGGCGGCGCGGGCCCGACAACCCGGCCGACACCATGCCGCCGAGCGTGGCCTTCGGCCCGAAGTGCGGCGGCTCGAAGGCCAGCATCTGGCCGTGCGGCGTCAAGTGTTCCTCGATCTCGGCCAGCGGCGTGCCGCAGCGGGCCGTGATCACCAGTTCGGTCGGCTCGTACTCGATGATGCCGCGGTAGGCGGTGGTGTCGAGCAGCGCGCCGTGCAGGTCCTGTCCGTACCAGTCCTTGCTGCCGCCGCCGCGGATGCGCAGGGATGCGCCGCTGGCGGAGGCTTCGGCGATCTGGTCGGAGAATCGTTGTAATGTGGTGTCCATGTCAAAAACGCGGCAGGTTGGGGAATTTCATCTGGCCCTGGTGCACGTGCATGCGGCCGTATTCGGCGCAGCGGCGCAGCGTCGGGATGGCCTTGTCGGGGTTGAGGATGCCGGCCGGGTCGAAGGCGCGCTTGACGGCGAAGAACATGTCGAGCTCGTCGCGCGAGAACTGCACGCACATCGAATTGATCTTCTCGATGCCGACGCCGTGCTCGCCCGTGATCGTGCCGCCGACTTCGACGCACAGTTCCAGGATGTCGGCGCCGAACTGTTCGGCGCGGTGGAATTCGCCCGGCGCGTTGGCGTCGAACATGATCAGGGGGTGCAGGTTGCCGTCGCCGGCATGGAACACGTTGGCGCAGCGCAGGCCGTACTGCTGCTCCATCTGTTCGATCCGCTGCAGCACGTGGGCCAGGTGCTTGCGCGGGATGGTGCCGTCCATGCAGTAATAGTCCGGCGAGATGCGGCCGACTGCCGGGAAGGCGTTCTTGCGGCCGGACCAGAAGCGCAGGCGCTCGGCTTCGTCGCCCGACACCGCGATCGCGGTCGCACCGCATTCGCGCAGCACCTCGTCCATGCGCGCGATTTCCTCATTCACTTCTTCGGCGATGCCGTCCGACTCGCACAGCAGCACCGCGGCGGCATCCGTGTCGTAGCCGGCACGGACGAATTCCTCGGCCACCCGGGTCGACAGCCGGTCCATCATTTCCAGCCCGGCCGGGATAATGCCGGCGGCGATGACGCGCGCCACCGCGTCGCCGGCCTTGACGACGTCGTCGAACGAAGCCATCACGACGCGCGCCACGCGCGGCTTCGGCACCAGCTTGACCGTCACTTCGGTAACCACGCCGAGCATGCCCTCGGAGCCGATGACCACGGCCAGCAGGTCGAGCCCGGGGGCGTCGAGCGTCTCGCCGCCCAGCTCGACGATCTCGCCATCGGTCGTCACCATGCGCACCCCCAGCACGTTGTGGACGGTGAGGCCGTATTTCAGGCAGTGCACGCCGCCCGAATTCTCGGCCACGTTGCCGCCGATGGTGCAGGCGATCTGCGACGACGGGTCCGGCGCGTAGTACAGGCCGTGCGGCGCGGCCGCTTCCGAGATCGCCAGGTTGCGCACGCCCGGCTGGGCCACGGCGATGCGGGCGTTCGGATCGAGCTTCACGATCTTGTTCAGGCGCGCGGTCGACAGCACGACGCCGCCGGCAATCGGCATGGCGCCGCCGGACAGGCCGGTGCCGGCGCCGCGCGGCACGATCGCCAGGTTCAGGCGGCGGCACACCGCAATCGCCGCCACGATCTGGGCTTCGTTTTCCGGCAACAGCACGATCATCGGCATCTGGCGGTACGCAGCCAGGCCGTCGCATTCGTAGGCGCGCAGTTCCTCTTCGTCGGCGCGTATCACGCGGTCGGGCAGCACGGCGCGCAGGGCCGCCAGCGCTTCCCGATGGGGGACGGCATGGGTGTCGGCGGAAACGGGAGCGTTCATTTTTTCATCCTCAAGTTAATTGGAGACCATCAGGGTGAACGGCCAGACGTAGGCTTGCAGGGTCACCAGTATGCCCACCAGCGCCGCCAGGGCCAGCGAATGGAAGAACACGAAGCGCAGGATGTCGCC
>Ga0308160_10000848_pt1 | contig 49614 bp, 40 predicted proteins | sample PhyFR1_FD_201036 | JGI IMG/M metagenome (GOLD analysis project Ga0308160, IMG submission 201036) | Phyllosphere microbial communities from UC Gill Tract Community Farm, Albany, California, United States - DLSLF.R1 | ecosystem: Host-associated > Plants > Phyllosphere > Unclassified | place: USA...
GTAAATCGACCCCGTTCGCGGCACAGGTCGCTGCTGAAGCAGCCGGCAAGGTCGCTCAAGAAAGCGGCGTGAAGAACCTGGAAGTGCGCATCAAGGGCCCAGGCCCAGGCCGTGAATCGGCTGTGCGCGCACTGAACAACCTGGGCATCAAGATCACCGAGATCCAGGACGTTACCCCAGTTCCGCACAACGGCTGCCGTCCGCCGAAGCGCCGCCGTATCTAAGGCGAGGGCGGGGTCTCCCTGCCTTTTCCTGCGATACGCGTCGTGAAAGCAACGCGTCGTAAAAAATACGCCGGTGCAGGTGCCCGAATTCGGGTATACTGCCCGGCTATTCTCGCCTCGAACCTTTGTTCGGGGCGTTCTTTCAGCCACGTCCGCTCTTCAAGGGTCGGACTAGCGCCTGCCGCATCGCTCGCGATGCCTCCGGGGCGTGATTAATACATCAAAGGATTCAACGTGGCACGTTATATCGGACCAAAAGCAAAACTGTCGCGCCGTGAAGGCACTGACCTGTTCCTGAAGAGCGCACGCCGCTCGCTCGATTCGAAGTGCAAACTGGACATCAAGCCAGGCCAGCACGGCGTCAAGTCGGGTGCCCGTACTTCGGACTACGGCAACCAGCTGCGCGAAAAGCAAAAAGTCAAGCGCATGTACGGCATCCTGGAACGCCAGTTCCGCCGCTACTTCGCAGAAGCGTCGCGCAAAAAAGGCAACACCGGCGAAACCCTGCTGAAGCTGCTGGAATCGCGCCTGGACAACGTCACCTACCGCATGGGCTTCGGCTCGACCCGCGCTGAAGCGCGTCAGCTGGTGAGCCACAAAGCGTTCACCGTCAACGGTAACGTCGTGAACATCGCTTCGTACGCTGTCAAGACCGGCGACGTCATCGCCGTTCGCGAAAAAGCCAAGAAGCAAGTGCGTATCGTCGAAGCCCTGTCGCTGGCCGAACAAGTCGGCATGCCGAGCTGGGTCTCGGTCGACAGCAAGAAGATGGAAGGCACCTTCCGTTCGTTCCCAGAGCGTAACGAAATCGCTGCTGACGTCAACGAAGCGCTGATCGTCGAACTGTACTCGCGTTAATCGGAAGTAGGGGAGAGTGGCCCACTCGCTGTGCGAGAGGGCCCATCTCCTTTTTACGCTTTAAAAGCACCCCAAGTCACCACCTGCCATCAGCCTTATCGGTGTAACGAGCCGAGGGTATTGAAGAGGACATTTCATGCAAAATAGTTTGTTGAAGCCACGTATCATCGACGTCGAAGCCCTGGGCGCCGGTCACGCAAAAGTCGTGATGGAGCCGTTCGAACGTGGTTATGGCCACACGCTGGGTAACGCGCTGCGCCGCGTCCTGCTGTCGTCGATGATCGGCTACGCGCCGACCGAAGTCACCATCGCCGGCGTCGTGCACGAGTACTCGTCGCTCGACGGCGTGCAGGAAGACGTCGTCGACCTGCTGCTGAACCTGAAGGGTGTCGTGTTCAAGGTGCACAACCGTGACTCCGTGACCCTGACCCTGAAAAAGGAAGGCGAAGGCGCCGTGCTGGCATCGGACATCGATCTGCCGCATGACGTGGAACTGATCAACCCGGATCACGTGATCGCTCACCTGACCGCCGGTGGCAAGCTGGACATGCAGATCAAGGTCGAAAAAGGCCGTGGTTACGTGCCGGGTAACGTCCGTCGCCTGTCGGAAGACACCAACAAGACGATCGGCCGCATCATCCTGGACGCATCGTTCTCGCCAGTGCGCCGCGTGTCGTACGCCGTCGAATCGGCGCGCGTCGAGCAGCGTACCGACCTGGACAAGCTGATCATCAACATCGAGACCAACGGCGTCATCACCCCGGAAGAAGCGATCCGCCAGTCGGCACGCGTCCTGGTTGACCAGCTGAACGTCTTCGCCGCGCTGGAAGGCACGGAAGCGGCTGCCGAAGCACCATCGCGTGCTCCGCTGGTCGATCCGATCCTGCTGCGTCCGGTCGACGACCTGGAACTCACGGTCCGTTCGGCAAACTGCCTGAAGGCCGAGAACATCTACTACATCGGCGACCTGATCCAGCGTTCGGAAAACGAACTGCTCAAGACGCCAAACCTGGGCCGCAAGTCGCTCAACGAAATCAAGGAAGTCCTGGCTTCGCGCGGTTTGACCCTGGGCATGAAGCTGGAAAACTGGCCTCCTGCTGGTCTGGAAAAGTAATTTGCAATACCTATCCGGACAAGGTTGTCCGGATAGTCTCAACCCCTAATAACCGGTCCGCGGTCATGCTCCGGCATGAACGATCGAAGAACTGGATTTCATACACTCGAAAGGAAGTACCATGCGTCACCGTCACGGCCTCCGTAAGCTGAACCGTACCTCGTCCCACCGTCTCGCCATGCTGCGCAACATGACCGTCTCGCTGCTGCGTCATGAAGCCATCAAGACCACCGTGCCAAAAGCCAAGGAACTGCGTCGCGTCATCGAACCGATCCTGACCCTGGGCAAGACCGACACGCTGGCCAACAAGCGCCTGGCATTCGCCCGCCTGCGCGACCGCGAAATGGTGCAGAAGCTGTTCGCCGAACTCGGCCCACGTTACGCCAACCGCAACGGCGGCTACCTGCGCATCCTGAAAATGGGTTTCCGCGTGGGCGACAATGCGCCAATGGCCTACGTCGAACTGCTGGACCGTCCGGAAGTCACCTCGGCTGAAGAAGCACCAACCGCCGAGTAATCGCGTCAAGCGAATGAAAAAACCAGGCCTCGTGCCTGGTTTTTTTTCGCCTGCACGGTCCGCGCCGCGCGATCGCGGCGACGGATTGTGCCTGTTACCCATCGGTAGGCAGTCCGGTGTACCATTCCTGCGCTGTCGTCATCCAAAGGAAGTCATGTCCCTGTTCCGTCTCCGTTCAATCCGCGCGCCGCTGTTCGCTGCGTTGTCGCTGCTGTTCATTGTTTTTGCCTTGCTGGCCACGCCAGGCCGCGCACAGGACTTCCTCGATCCTGCCGTCGCCTTCAAGTTCTCCGCACGCATGGACGGCGAACGCACCGCGGTCGTCACCTACGACATCGCGCCCGGCTACTACATGTACCGCGAGCGCTTCGCCTTCACGGCGCGCGGCGCCACGCTGGGCGCGCCGCAGATCCCGGCCGGCAAGGTGAAGTTCGACGAGACCTTCGGCAAGGAAGTCGAGACCTACCATGGTTCGGTGACGATTCGCATTCCAGTCGACGGCAGCGGACAATTCACCCTGAACGCCACCAGCCAGGGCTGCGCCGATGCCGGCCTGTGCTACCCGCCGCAGGAACACAGTGCACAACTGGCGGCAGGCGGCGCCGCGCCAAAGGCGAGCATTCCGCTGGGCGCGAACGGCAGTACGCCGGCGCCGCTGTCGTCGGCACCGCAAGGCGAGGGCGGCGCAGCTGCGCGCCTCGGCCTGCCGGTCGAGCGTGCGCCGGCAGTCGATACGCCGGCCCAGGCAGCGGCCCAGCCGCAACCGGCCGCGGAGACGCCGGCCACAGGCAAGATGCCGGCCGCTGCCAATCCTGCGCCATCGGTCACCGCCGCCGCCCCATCGGTCGCCGCCGCGCCATCCGACCTGTCCGCCATCGACTCCGTGCTGCAGGGCGGCCGCCTGCTTGCCATCGTCCCAGCCTTCATCCTGCTCGGCCTGGGCCTGGCCTTTACTCCCTGCGTGCTGCCGATGGTGCCGATCCTGTCCTCGATCATCGTGGGCGAGGGCGGCAAGGCGAAGCGCTCGCGCGGCCTGGTGCTGTCGATTACCTATTCGCTCGGCATGGCCATCGTCTACACGGCGCTGGGCGTGGCGGCTGGCCTGATCGGCGAGGGGCTGGCGGCGGCGCTGCAGAATCCCTGGGTGCTGGGCGCCTTTGCCCTGCTGATCGTGGCGATGGCGATGTCGATGTTCGGCTTCTACGAACTGCAGGTGCCGGCCGCGCTGCAGACCAAACTGAGCGGCGTGTCGAACCGCCAGGCCTCGGGCAAGCTGGCCGGCGTGTTCGCGATGGGCGCGATCTCGGCCCTGATCGTCGGCCCTTGCGTGGCGGCGCCGCTGGCCGGCGCGCTGGTCTACATCAGCCAGACGCGCGACGTGCTGGTTGGCGGCGCGGCCCTGTTCTCGATGGCGGTCGGCATGAGCATTCCGCTGCTGCTGGTGGGCGTCTCTGCCGGCTCGCTGCTGCCGAAGGCGGGCGCCTGGATGGACTCCGTCAAACGCTTCTTCGGCGTGCTGATGCTGGCCATGGCCCTGTGGCTGGTGTCGCCGGTGCTGCCGGCGAGCGTGCAGATGATCCTCTGGGCAGCGCTGCTGCTCGGCTATGGCAGCTACCTGCTGCGCCGGCGCGGGCACTGGGCGGCGCTGGCCTTTGGAGCGGCGTTCGGCATCCTGGGGGCGATGCAACTGGTCGGCGTGGCCAGCGGCGGGCGTGATCCGCTGGCGCCGTTGGCGCACCTGACGGGCACGCAGAAGCAGCCGCTGCACTTCCAGCGCGTGAAGACGGTGGTTGAGCTGGATGCGGCGCTCGCCAACTTGGGCGGCAAGACGGCCATGCTCGATTTTTATGCCGACTGGTGCGTGTCGTGCAAGGAGATGGAGAAGCTGACCTTTGTCGATCCGCAGGTGCAGGCCAAATTGGGCAATACCGTGCTGCTGCAGGTGGATGTGACGGCGAACGATGCGGATGACAAGGCGATGCTGAAACGGTTTGGGCTGTTTGGGCCGCCGGGGATCATCTTCTTCGACGCCGGGGGCAGGGAGATCGTGGGCAGCAGGGTGATTGGGTATCAGAATGCGAGCAAGTTCCTGATGTCGCTGGAGAGGCTGGATTGAGGGGCTGCTGACGTGTTGCAGCTCGGCTTGCATGCGTTGTACCGCGTGGGCACGAGTGCCCACCCTACGAAAACATCGCCAGTCATCCGTCACGGGCCGTGGCAGCGTTGACGAAAAAAAGGGATGCCGAGGCATCCCTTTTCGTTGCTACATCTGCCTGATTCAGCTTTGCAGGGCTGCGCTGCGGGCGCCGTGATGGCCGGGGCCGCCGTGGCCACCGCCGTGGCCACGGCCTTTGCCGAAGCCGCCGTGCATCGGCTGGCTGTCGAAGACCTTCTTCTGCTCCGGCGTGAGCACGGCGTAGAAGTTGTTCAGGGCTGCCTGGCGGGCTTCCATGCGCGCGGTGCGCTGCTTCTGGCGCTCGACCATGCGTTCCATGCGCTGGGGAGCGGGCAGGGCGGCGAAGCTGGCGCGCTCGCCCGCTGGCTTGCCCAGGCTCTGGCCTTGCGGACGCGCGGCGGGCTTGCCGGCGGCGAGGAAGGCGGCAAACGCCGGTTCCTGCTGCGCGGTGAGCTTCAGGTCGGTGCGCAGCTTGGCGGCGCGTGCGGCCTGGCGTTCGGCGCGCTTGGCCTGGAACTCGGCACGGTGCGCGGCGCGCTTGGCCTGGTGGGCGGCGCGCTGTTCGGCCGTGACGGCGTGGCCATGGCGGCCTTCCGGTGCGGCCGCCGGGGCGGTCTGGGCAAACGCGGCGCCGGCGAAACCGACAGCGGCAAAGGCAACCAGGATCTGCTTGCGAAGGGTGTTCATGTGATGTCCTTTCAGTGTGTGAGTCAGTCGTTGCGTGCAAGTGAACTGCGCTCTGCACGGAATCCATCATCGCCAAAAAGTGTAAGCGCAGCGTGTCCCCTGCCACGCACTTTGTATCAATATGTTTCCCTGGTGGATACATATACAAGCCGATACAAATACGCTGTTCACCACCCCTTCAAGTAAGGATAATTGCGGGTATGGACAATTCTTCTACCATCCTCATCGTCGACGACGACCGCGACATCCGCCAGCTGCTGGCCGATTATCTCGAGTCGAACGGCTACCGCGCGCTGGCCGCCGCCGACGGCAGCGCGATGTGGAAAATCCTCGACGAGTCGCGCCCCGACCTGATCGTGCTCGACCTGAACCTCCCCGGCGACGACGGCCTGACGCTGTGCCGCAAGCTGCGCGCCACCTCGACCCTGCCGGTCATCATGCTGACCGCCCGTAACGAGCCGCTCGACCGCATCCTGGGCCTGGAAATGGGCGCCGACGACTACCTGCCGAAGCCTTTCGAGCCGCGCGAACTGCTGGCGCGCATCCGCAGCGTGCTGCGCCGCTCGCACGCCATGCCTTCGAACGCGCCGGCCGAGAACGTGCAGCAGATGCGCTTCTCGAACTGGACGCTCGACCTCACCGCGCGCCACCTGGTCAACCCGGACGGCATCGTCATCATGCTCTCGGGCGCCGAGTTCCGCCTGCTGCGCGTCTTCCTCGAGCACCCGAACCGCGTGCTGAACCGCGACCAGCTGCTCAACCTCACGCAAGGCCGCGACGCCGATCCGTTCGACCGCTCGATCGACATCCAGATCAGCCGCCTGCGCCAGAAGCTGGGCGAAGACGCGCGCATGCCGCAGATTATCAAGACCGTGCGCAACGGCGGCTACGTGCTGGCCGGCCAGGTGACCGTGGAGCCGACCGCGTGAAAGCTTTCCTCGGCTCGATGACGGGCCGTGTCTTCGTCACCCTGCTGCTGGGCGTGCTGATTTCCGGTGCGCTGACCCAATGGCTGGCCGACAACGAGCGCCAGCGCGTGCTCGAGCATGCGCGCGACCAGAACCTGATCGAGCGCGCCGAGCAGCTCATCATGGCCACCGAGATCGTGCCGACCGCGGCGCGCCCGGCCTACCTGGCGGTGGCAAACCGTCCGGGCCTGTCGCTCGAGGTCGGCAACCCGCGCGCGCTGGCCAAGTCCGCCAGCGACTTCGCCGAGACCCTGGCCGAGCGCCTTGGGGCCGGCTACCAGATCGTGTCGGCCGACTCGCGCCCGGCCGCCTGCGAAAGCCCGCCGCGCATTCCCCAGCTGTACGGCCTGCTGTCGTCGCGCTGGCGCGGCGCCTGCGAATTCCTGAACGTACGCCTGCGCGACGGCGAGGCGCTGCGCCTGGCCGTGCTGCCGCCGCGCACCGTCATCGACAACGATACCGACTACCGCGCCGTGATCGCGCTGTTCTTCGTCAGCATTGCCGGCCTGGCCTACCTGGTGGCGCGCATGACCACGCGCCCGCTCAAGCGCCTGGCCGTGGCCGCCCAGGAACTCGGCAACGACATCAACCGCCCGCCGCTGGACGTGAGCGGCGCCAGCGAGATCCGCCAGGCCAGCACCGCCTTCAACGCCATGCAGGCGCGCATCCGCCAATACATTTTCCAGCGCACGCAAATGCTGGCGGCCATCACCCACGATTTGCAGACGCCGCTCACGCGCATGCGCCTGCGCCTGGAAAAGGTGGCCGACGCCGACCTGCAGGAACGCCTGATCGGCGATTTGTCGGCGATGCAGGCCATGGTGCGCGAGGGCCTGGAACTGGCGCGCAGCATGGACACCACCGAAACCATGCAGATGCTCGACCTCGATTCGCTGCTCGACTCGGTATGCGACGACGCCGCCGACGCCAGCCAGGCCGTCACGCTGGCCGGCCGCTCGGGCATGGCCATCCTCGGCCGTCCGCTCGACCTGCGCCGCTGCCTGGGCAACCTGATCGACAACGCGGTGAAGTACGGCCGCGAAGCGAACGTGACGGTGGACCGGGTGAACGGCGCGGCGCGCATCCGCGTGCGCGACAGCGGCCCCGGCATTCCGCCCGCCGAGCAGGCGCGCGTGTTCGATCCCTTCTACCGCGTCGAGACCTCGCGCTCGCGCGAATCGGGCGGCACCGGCCTTGGCCTGACGATCGCCCGCAACATCGCCGAGCAGCATGGCGGCAGCATCGCGCTGGCGAACCACCCGGACGGCGGCCTGGAAGTCACCTTGAGCCTGCCGGAGTACTATCCTGGCAAATAGGCGGGCCGACGGCGCTTTGTTAAGCGTCCTGTAAATAAGATGTCACACGCGGATGGCATACTGCCTGCCGCGCCTTTGATTCAAAATAATTGATCGATAAAGCCGCCGGAACTGGCGGCAAGGGACCTGAATGAAAAAGAACACGCTCGCAGTCATCGCCGTCGTCGTCGCAGCCGGCATCGGCGGCGCCTGGTACATGAACCGCGGCGCGCATGCCGAAGGAGAGGGCAAGAATGGCCCGGCCGGCGCCGGCGCGGCGCAAGGCCCGACCACCGTCAACGTGGTGGCGCCGCAGCGCCAGGACGTCGGCGTCGAGGTGGCCGCCAACGGCACCGTGACGCCCCAGCAAACCGTCGACCTGCGCCCGCAAACCACCAGCACGATCCGCCAGGTGCACATCCGCGAAGGCCAGTTCGTGAAGGCCGGGCAATTGATGTTCTCGCTGGACGACCGCAGCGACCGCGCCGCCGTGGCCCAGGCCGAAGCGGAAGTGGCGCGTGGCAAGGCCAACCTGGCCGACCTCGAGCGCCAGTACAAGCGCAGCCAGGACCTGGTTGCCCAGAAATTCCTGGCCCAGAGCGCCGTCGACTCGCTGCAGAGCCAGGTCGAGGCGGCCCGCGCTGCGGTGGCGGCAAGCAGCGCATCGGTGCGCGCCAGCCAGGTCAGCGCCAGCTACAGCGCCATCCGCGCGCCGCTGTCGGGCCGGGTCGGCGCCATCAACGTGTATGGCGGCAGCCTGGTCCAGCCGACCACCTCGCTCACCACCATTACCCAGCTCGATCCGATCGACGTCGCCTTCACCCTGCCGGAATCCTCGCTGGGCGCGCTGCTGGCGGCCCAGAAGGCCGGCAAGGTGGCGGTGCAAGCGGGCGCCGGCGGCGAAGCGCAACCCGTCACCGGCGAACTGATTTTCGTGGACAACACGGTCGACCCGACCAGCGGCACCATCCGCGTGAAGGCGCAATTCGCCAACACCGACGGCCAACTGTGGCCGGGACAATACGTCAACACCCGGGTCACGGTGCGCACGATCAAGGACGCCGTCGTGATTCCGCAAAATGCGATTATCATCAACGCCTACGGCACCTTCGTCTACATCGCCGAGCAGGACGGCACCGCGCGCCAGGTGCCGATTGCACGCCAGCACAGCTTCGGCCTGAACGCGGCCGTGACTGGCCTGAGCGGCAACGAGCAGGTGATTACCGAAGGCAAGCAGAACCTGCGTCCTGGCGGCAAGATCAAGATTGCCGCCGCCGCCAAGGCTCCTGCCGCCAGGCCGAACGACGCCAAACCCCAGGGCGCGCCTGCGAATAAGGGTGACCAGGCATGAATTTGTCCGAACTGTGTATCCGCCGCCCGGTGATGGTGGTGCTGTTGTCGATCAGCCTGGTGCTGGTCGGCGTCCTGGCCTACATGCACATCCCGGTCGCCGCGCTGCCGAGCTATAACACCCCGGTCATCAACGTCGGCGCCAATTTGCCCGGCGCCAGCCCGGAAACCATGGCCTCGTCGGTAGCGCTGCCGCTGGAAAAACAATTCTCGACGATCGCCGGCATCAAGCTGATCACCTCCACCAGCACCCAGGGCAACACCTCGCTGACCCTGGAATTCGACACGGCGATCGACGTCGACAAGGCGGCCGTGGACGTGCAGGCGGCGCTGCTGGCTGCCCAGCGCCAGCTGCCGCTGGAAATGACCGACTTGCCGGCCTACCGCAAGATCAACCCGGCCGACGCCCCGATCCTGTTCATGCACATGACCTCGCCCTCGATGGGCCTGGCCGAGCTGAACGACTACGCGGAAAACGTGGTGTCGCCGGCGATCTCGACCCTGCCGGGCATCGCGCAAGTGACCGTGAATGGCCAGAAGCGCTTCGCCGTGCGCGTGCGCGCCCGTTCCGACTTGATGAACGCACGCAATATCTCGATGGACGAGCTGGCCGCCGCCCTGCGCGCCGCCAACTCGAACACCCCGCTCGGCATCCTCGACGGCCCGGCGCAAACGCTGACCATCCAGGGCGGCGGCCAGCTGATGAAAGCGGCCGACTTCGCGAAATTGATTGTCGCTACCCGCGACGGCTTGCCGGTGCGCCTGGAAGACGTGGCGCAGGTCGAAGACAGCTACCAGTCCGTCAAAGCCGCGGGCAGCCTGAACGGCGAGCGCTCGATCGTGCTGATGGTGCAGCGCCAGCCGAACGCGAACACCGTGCAGGTGGTCGATGCCGTGCGCAACTTGATGCCGAAGTTCGAGACGCAGTTGCCGGCCTCGATCAAGATCAGCCTGGTGAACGACCGCTCGGTGTCGATCCGCGAAGCGATCCACGACGTGAATTTGACGCTGGCCGGCACCGTGATTTTGGTCATCCTGGTGATCTTCCTGTTCCTGCACCGCCTGACGGCGACCCTGATTCCGGCGGTGACGGTGCCGATTTCGCTGCTGGGCGCGCTGTCGCTGCTGTATGCCTTCGGCTATAGCCTGGATAACATTTCGCTGCTCGGTATCACGCTGGCTGTCGGCCTGGTGGTCGATGACGCCATCGTGGTGCTGGAAAACATCGTGCGCCACATGGAGATGGGGAAAAAGCCCTTCCATGCGGCCCTGGTCGGTTCGCGCGAGATGGGCTTTACCATCATCTCGATCTCGATCTCGCTGGTGGCGGTGTTCATTCCGATCTTCTTCATGCCGGGCGTGATCGGCCTGCTGTTCCGCGAATTCGCGGTCATCGTTGGCCTGGCGGTGCTGGTGTCGGCTGCCGTGTCGCTGACCTTGGTGCCGATGCTGTGCTCGCGCATGATCAAGCACGGCGGCCACATCGAACCGCACGAAATGTCCTGGGTCGGGCGCCGCTTCGAAGCCATGTTCACCAGCGTGCGCAACGGCTATGCGCGCAGCCTGGACAAGGCCCTGCGCCACCGCTTCCTGGTGCTGATGCTGGCCTTCGGCACCTTCGCCCTGACCGCGATTTTGTACATGACCATGCCGAAGGGCTTCTTCCCCGAGGAAGACCTGGGCCAGCTGCGCATTACCGTCGAAGCCTCGGAAGACACCTCTTCGCAAGCGATGATGGCGCTGCAGGGCAAGGTGGTCGACATCATGCGCGCCAACAAGCACGTGCAGGACGTGACCTCTTTCGTGGGCGGCGGCAACAGCGGCCGCATGTTCCTGGTGCTGGTGCCGCGTAGCGAGCGTCCGGCCATGCCGGTGGTGCTGGACGAGCTGCGCAAGGCCACGCGCGGCGTGGCCGGCGTGCAGGTCTACATGTCGCCGGTGCAAAACCTGCAGCTGGGCGGACGCCAGAGCAAGAGCCGCTACCAGTACACGCTGCAAAGCGTATCGGGCGGCGAGATCGGCAGCTGGGCCGACCAATTCCTCGAGCGCATGCGGCGCGACCCGAAGTTCCGCGACGTCACCAGCGATTCGCAGAACAAGGGCCTGCAAGCCACTCTCGATATCGACCGCGACAAGGCCGCGCGCCTGGGCGTGAACATGGCCGACGTACGCACCGTGCTCTACGCAGCTTTCGGCGAACGCCAGGTCTCGACCATTTATTCGACTGCCGCCAGCTATTACGTGATCCTGGAAGCGGCCGAGGCCGACCGTTACTACGACGATGCGCTGTCGCGCGTATCGGTACGTTCGAGCAATGGCGACCTGGTGAAACTGTCGAGCTTTGCGAATGTGCGCCGCACCGTGGGCCCGCTGGCCATCAACCACCAGGGACAACTCCAGGCGATCACGCTGGCCTTCAACCTGGCGCCGAACGTGCCGCTGGGCGACGCCACCGCCGCCATCGAGGAGATGAAGCGCGAGATGAAGCTGCCGTCCTCGATCATCACCAACTACGGCGGCGATGCGGCGGTGTTCCAGGATACCCAGTCGAGCCAGCTGATCCTGATCATCACTGCCATCGGCGTGATTTATGTGCTGCTCGGCGTGCTGTACGAAAGCTATATCCACCCGCTGACCATTCTCGCCGGCCTGCCGTCGGCGGCGGTGGGGGCGCTGCTGACGCTGTGGATCTTCAACCTCGACCTGACGCTGATTGCGATGATCGGCATCCTGATGCTGATCGGTATCGTGAAAAAGAACGCGATCATGATGATCGACTTCGCGCTCGACGCGCAAAGGAATGCCGGCATGACGCCGATCGATGCGATCCGCGAAGCCTGCATCCTGCGCTTCCGCCCGATCCTGATGACGACCCTGGCGGCGATGATGGGCGCGCTGCCGATCGCGCTGGGCATCGGCGCCGGCGCCGAGCTGCGCCAGCCGCTGGGCCTGGCGGTGGTGGGCGGCCTGATCTTTTCGCAAGTGATCACGCTCTACATCACGCCGGTAATCTACCTCTATTTGGACAAGTACAGCGGCAGCGGCCCGATGACCGACGTCGACATCGCCGCGCACGAAACGGAACACGCGCAGCATGCGCCGGCCCCGGCCCACGCACCCGGCGCGGTCTCGCTGCAGAAGATCGGTTGAAACACAATGTAACAACTATCAGGAAACTCGACCTGTAAGCTGTGCAGCGTAACGCGGCTGTGCGCCGGACACCCAAACCGGGTAGACTTCGGCTCACAGACGCCTTTCGCCGACCAGTTTCCCGGAAAGTTTTTAGCCATTTTGCGTGACCATTCCCACACCTACGCCGAGCACAGCGATGTCTGCCAGCATTGCGGACAGCCTCTGCCCGGCGCCGTGGTCCCGATTTACGGCAAGCAGGGGCCGAACCGCACCGGCCTGGCGATCACGATCGCCTTGCACCTGCTGCTGGTAGCGCTGTACTTCTACCAGCCCGACCGCACCGAGAAAAAGGCCAAGCCCCCGAGCGGCGGCGAAGTCGTCTATGTGCAGCCTCTGGCAAAGCCGCCGCCACCCCAGGCCCAGGCGCCCGCGAAAACCAGCAAGCCCTCGAAGAAACCGGCTCAGCAGCGCCCAACGACGCCGCGCGTCGAGCGCCTGCCCGACACCATCACGCTGCCCCAGGAAAAGCCGCGCATCGTCGACAAGGTCGAGCCGCCGCCGCCCGAGCCGAAGCCGGAAGCCAAGCCCGAGGAAGCGCCGCCGATGGACATGGCCGAATACATCGCGCGCAAGCGCGCCCAGCGCGGCGCCACCGAGCCGAGCCCGTCGGAAGAAGAAAGCGACGCCGCGCGCGGTACCCGCAATGCGCTGGCAAACATTGCCAAGATCAATAACCGCGGCCGCGACGACAACGACGAAAGCGGCGGCATCTTCTCGATCTCGAACAAGACCTTCCACAGCATGGACTTGAAGTTCCGCGGCTGGAACCAGAACTTCAAGCGCCGCTGGCTGACCTCGTTGACGGTGGAGCAGGGCAACGAGCCGGATGTCGAGACCGCCGTGGTCAAGAAGATGATCGAGCTGATCCGCCGCGAAAAGACCGGCGACTTCGAGTGGGAATCGCATCGCCTGGGCAAAGTCGTGACGATGAGTGCGCGGCCGAAGGACACGGCCGAGCTGCAGGCCTTCTTGATGAAGGAAATGTTCCCGAACTACAGCCCGCCGCGCTGAGCGGCCATTCCTGCCGGCGGCATGCAGCGCTGCTAGCGGGAACGTGCACGAAAGTGCGCAGCGTTCTCTTCCTGCCCCGAACCGTCTTGCCGACCGTGTTCGTGCCTGACAGGCGTGACTTTCCCGCCTCCCGCCGGCAATTGGCCGGCGGCAGTGCCCGGCGTCGCCGCCGGACTCGCCACGGGTAGCGCCTGTCCTGCCTCGAGGGCAGCGGTGGCGAGCCGTTCAAGGTTGACCGCCGCGTTGACGTCGCGGTCGTGGTGTACGCCGCAGGCGGCGCAGTGCCAGGCGCGCTCGCCCAGGGACAGGATGCCGTTGCGTTCCCCGCAGCCCGAACAGAGCTTGCTCGACGGGTACCAGCGGTCGGCCAGCACGATGGTCGTGCCGTAGCGATCCGCCTTGTACTGCAACTGGCGCCGGATCTCATAAAAGCCGACGTCGGCAATGGCGCGCGCCAGGCGCGCGTTGGCCAGCATCCCGCTCACGTTCAGGTCCTCGATCACGACACCCCGGTTTTCGCGGCACAGACGCGTGGTGAGCTTGTGCGTGAAATCCCGGCGCACCCGGGCGATCCTGGCCTGCAATCGCGCCAGTGCCTGCGCCCCCTTCGTGCGGTTTTTCGACGCCGGCAGCCGTGTACCCTTCGGGATGTTGCCGGCGATTCCTGCCCGCGTTTTCGCTGCTTCGATCTTGCGCGACAGGCGCCGGCCACGGATGCGCAGGCGCCGCAGGGCCGCCTTCAGCGGCCGGGGCGCGGCGATCGTCTCGCCGGTGGACAGGGTCGCCGCGCGGATCACGCCGAGGTCGACGCCGACGATGGTGTCGCCGGTGCGACGGCGCCGCGCGACAGCGTCCGGCACGTCGACCTGGACCGACAGGAACCAGTGACCGGCTTCGCGTGACACGCTCGCGCCGAGAATCCGCCCTGGCCAGCGCAGGGCTTCGCACAGCGCCACGCGGCCGATCTTCGGCAGCACGGCGGCCGCTCCTTCAAGCCGGAATTTATCGTTCGCCAGGTAGAACGCGTCGCGGCAACGTCCCTTTGTCTTGAAGCGCGGCGGGTGAGCCTTTTCGCCGGCGCGGCGCTGTGCGAAGTAGCGGCTCCAGGCCTTGGCGAGATGGACGAGCGGCTGCGCATGGGCGTCGCGGTGGATGGTGCGTAGCCAGGGCTGGTCCTGTTCGTCGAGCCAATCGGGATGGGCGTACTTGATGGCATTAAACTGCTTTTTAAGCGCCAGGGCGTTGGGCCTCAAGCCCAGCGCGGCCTGGCGCTGCCATTCGGCCAGGGCCCAGTTCCAGACCCGGCGGGCCGTGCCGGCCGTGCGCGCAAAGTAATCGCGCTGCTCAAGCGTGGGGGCTATCCTGATCCGGTGCGCCAGCAACATGGCTATTCTCCAGCGCTGCGCGCTACAGCGTCTTGACTGTAATGCCCAGCAATGTCGCTGCGTGTCCAATTCCAAACGTGCTAGCCATGGTCATCATTCGACACTTGTAAGCACAGTAAGTTCGACTAGGGTCTAGCTCCTTTGCGCTGCACCAGCGCCGTGCGGTTCAGACCGGCTAGGCTGGGGTGGTCCCCCCACCGGAGCCTGCCATGACCTTCGCATCGAAGCACGCCACCAGCCCTGCGCGCCGCCGCGTCCTCCAATCCGCCGTGCTTGCCGCCGGCGCCAGCCTGCTGCCTTTCGGCGCCGGTTTCGCCCAGGCGCCCGCGCGCGCACGCTGGCGCCGTCCCAGCGCATCGGGCTCGAAGATGGGCGCGCGCATGCTGGAAAGCTATGCCCGTGCCGTGCGCGCGATGCTGGCGCTGCCGCCCGAAGACCCGCGTAATTGGTACCGCCAGGCCATCATCCACACCCTCGACTGCCCGCACGGCAACTGGTGGTTCCTGCCCTGGCACCGCGGCTACCTGGGCTGGTTCGAGCAGGTCTGCCGCGAGCTCAGCGGCGACCCGCAGTTCGCCTTGCCTTACTGGGACTGGACCGCCGAGCAGCGCCTGCCCGCAGGCATGTTCGACGGCGTGCTCGACCCGAACCACAGCGCCTTCGTCGGTACCGCGCCCGAGTTCGAAGCGCGTCTGGCGGCGGCCGTGGCGAATTCCGGCTACTGGACCTTGCCGGGTGGCGTCTACACCCGCAACTCGCAGTATGGCCAACTGCTGGCGCGCAATGTGCGCTTCGATGCCGACCTGATGTTCGACATCCTGCGCGACCCGTCCGGCCGCCTGTTCCACGAGCAGCCCGGCGCACGCGGCATCGTGCGCGAGCGGCCCGGCATCTCGCTGGCGACGTCCGACGCAGTGGCGCCGGCCACCATCCGCGCCGCCCTCGACGCGCCCGACTTTGCCACCTTCGCCAGCCCGAAAAGCGCGAACCATAGCGTGTCCGCGGGCTTCGGCGTGCTGGAAGCGCGGCCGCACAATTCCGTGCACCGCTGCGTCGGCTCGCGCGACTGCAACTTCACGGAAACGCGCGGCTTCATGGCCGACATGCTGTCTCCGGTCGATCCGCTGTTCTTCCTGCACCACGCCAACATCGACCGCTTGTGGGACGTGTGGACGCGCCGGCAAACCCTGCTTGGCCAGCCGATCCTGCCGGCCGGCGTCGAGCTGCGCACCGACTTGCCGGACGATCAGAAGTCAGCGGAAGAAAGGGCCACCGATTACTACCGCTGGGCGCGCGAACCGCTGCTGTTCTTCGTCGACGGCAAGGGTGCGCCGGTCACGCAGACGCGCGCCGGCGACTACGAGGCGACCGCTTTCTTCGACTACGACTACGAGGCTGGCAGCGGCGAGGAAACGCTGCCCAAGACATCGAGCGCAATGGCACGCCCGCAACGGGTGGCGCGGCGCGTCTTCCCTGGTTCGGTGCTGAGCCGCGCGGTTGGCGGCGCGCAGCCGGCCACGGCCCAGGTGAAGGTAACGGCCGGCACGCTGGAAACTGCGGTCGCGGCGGGGCAGACGGTGGTGGCGAATGTCACCCTGAACTTCCCGCAATCCTGCCGCGACCCATATGTCGTGATCCTGAACGGGCCGGAGGACCCGCAGGGCATCGACGCCGGCAGCCCGTTCTACCTGGCGACCATCGTCATGTTCGGGCACCGCGGCTCCTGCGGCGCGCTGAGCTTCGCGCTGCCGCTTGGCGCCAAGCTGAGCGGCGCACGCGCCGGCCAGCCGGGATCGAGCGACACGCTGCGCCTGCGCGTGGTGCCGATGCACGCGATGATGGGACACCACGGGATGGATGAGGTCGACGTCGAGCTGGTGGCGGCGAGCGTCGAGGTGTATTGAAGGGTAGGGTGGACCGGGCCGCGAAAGGCGGCTATGCCGTCCACGCGTTCACTACGGCCGATGTAAACGCGGTGTTTAAAAAAATCGTACTTCTATCCCCAACTTGGGTACACTAATGAAAGCCACGTTTGTCGAACTTCCTCCGTTCGAGCGCCTGCGCGAAACCTACCTGGACGATATTGCGTTCAAGCGGATGCAGGAAGAGATGATGAAAAATCCATACGCTGGGGACGTGATCCGGGATACCGGTGGCTTGCGCAAGCTGAGGTACGCCGACCTGCGTCGTGGCAAAGGGACGCGGGGCGGGCTGCGCATCATCTACTTTTTCAGGACTGAGAATGACCAGTTCTGGCTGTTCACGGTCTACGACAAGGACGAGGCAGACGACCTCAGCGCGGACCAGCGCAAGGCACTGAGACATCGTCTGGAATTGGAAATCAGGGTAAGGAGTACCAAGCAATGAGTAAACGCGACATCTTCGGCGAGCTGATGGAAGGCTTCGACGCCTTGGAAGGCGCGCGGCAAGGGAAGCTGACGCTGCGGACGACGAAAGTGGAATTGAAGCCACCTCCGGAAATGACGGCGGAAAAAGTCCGGGCGGTACGGGAAAAACTTCAGCTATCCCAGCCGGTGTTTGCCCACCGCCTGCGGACGCAAGCCCAGACCATCAAGAACTGGGAGCAGGGCACAGCTAAGCCGAATGCCCAGGCGGCTATCTTGCTGAGCTTGATCGATCGCGACCCAAGCTTGCTCGACGCGATTGCTGCGTTGTGATTGCCCTATACGTTCAGATTCAATGGATATTGGCGAACCCATTTGCATAGGCAGGTTGAACGCGTGGATGGCAAAGCCATCCACCCTACAAAAAAACCGTGCTCGAGCACGGTTTTTCACTGTCAAGCTTCAGTAAGCGCTTACGCACCCGCCTTCAGCTTGCGCGCCACGTCCAGTGCGAAGTAGGTCAGCACGCCGTCGGCGCCGGCGCGCTTGAAGGCCATCATGGTTTCCATCATGACCTTGTCGTGGTCCAGCCAGCCGTTCTGGGCGGCGGCTTTCAGCATCGCGTATTCGCCGCTGACCTGGTAGGCGAAGGTCGGCACGCGGAACTCGTCCTTCACGCGGCGCACCACGTCCAGGTAAGGCATGCCGGGTTTCACCATCACCATGTCGGCGCCCTCGGCCAGGTCGAGCGCCACTTCGCGCAGGGCCTCGTCGATATTCGCCGGGTCCATCTGGTAGGTGTTCTTGTCGGCCTTGCCCAGGTTGGCGGCCGAGCCCACCGCGTCACGGAAGGGGCCGTAGAAGGCCGAGGCATACTTCGCCGAGTAGGCCATCAGGCGGGTATGGATGAAGCCGCGCTCTTCCAGGGCGCTGCGGATCACGCCCATGCGGCCGTCCATCATGTCCGACGGCGCAACGACATCGACGCCGGCCTCGGCCTGGGCCAGGGCCTGGCGCGTCAGCATGGCGATCGTCTTTTCGTTGACGATGTAGCCGGTCTCGTCCGGCAAGCCGTCCTGGCCGTGGGTGGTGTAGGGGTCGAGGGCGACGTCGGTCAGGATGCCGAGTTCCGGGAAGTGTTTTTTGAGCGTACGCACGGCGCGCGGCACCAGGCCGTCCGGGTTGGTCGCTTCCACGCCGTCATAGGTCTTCAGCGAGGCGTCGATTACCGGGAACAGGGCCAGCACCGGAATACCCAGGCTGACGCATTCCTCGGCCACCTTCAGCAGCAAATCGACCGAGACGCGCTCGACGCCCGGCATCGAGGCCACTTGCTGGCGCTGGTTCTCGCCGTCGAGGATGAAGACCGGGTAGATCAGGTCGGAGGCGGTGACGGTGTTTTCGCGCATCAGGGCGCGCGAGAAAGGGTCGCGGCGCATGCGGCGCATGCGGGTGTTCGGGTATTGGCCGGTAATGATGGAACTCATCGTGATCGCTTTCTATCAGGATTGGTCGGGGACCGGGTTGGCTTCCTCGCTGTCGTCATCGTTCTCTTCATCGCCCTCGTCGTTGCCGGACAGGCCGATCAGCTCCTGGATCTTGGCGTCCGCTTCCTCGATGCCGATCCGCTTCAGCGCGGAGAACAGCTGCACCGTGAACGGGAAGCCTTCGCCGTCTTCGTCGACATAGCTGTCGAGGATGCCGCGGGCTTCGCGCAGGACGTTGGCCTGCTCGTTGCGGTTCAGCTTGTCGGCCTTGGTGAGGATGCAGTGGATCGGCTTGCCGGTCGGGGCGAACCATTCCAGCATCTGCACGTCGAGGTCGGTGAAGGGACGGCGCGAATCCATGATCAGCACCAGGGCCGCCAGCTGCTCGCGGCGCTGGACGTAGTCGCCCAGCAATTTCTGCCAATGCAGCTTGGCGTTGCCCGACACTTCCGCGTAGCCATAGCCCGGCAAGTCGACCAGCAGGGCCTGGATTTCCTCGACGATGGTCGGGTCCTTGCGGTGCTGGCCGACGTGGGCGCCGCCGATCGAAAAGTAGTTGATGTGCTGGGTGCGTCCCGGCGTTTTCGACGCGAAGGCGAGGCCTTTCTGGTTCGTCAGGATATTAATCGCGGTCGACTTGCCCGCGTTGGAACGGCCGGCGAAGGCGATCTCGGGCACCACGGTGGATGGGAGATCGCGCAGCTGGTTGACGGTCGTGAAGAAGCGGGCTTGCCAGAGTTTGGACATGGAAGAGAGGTGAAAAAGACAAGGAAATGAGGCGTGGAGGAAACAATCCTATTGTACAATAAGGGGTTATCAATTGTTTGCAACAGGTTGGGCCGCAGTACATATCAAACTGTTTTCGACTTTTTCAGGGTGCTCGAATGAATCGTGTGTCTGTATCGTCCGCTAGTGCGGTGTTCATGAAATCGTTGTTGCTTGCCACCCTGGCGTTCGGTTCCGCCGCCGGTGCCGCCGAAGCCCAGCCAGCCGTCGCCAAGGCCGATCCTGCGAAGGGCGCCACCCTGTACGAAAGCGGCGACGCCGCGCGCGGCCTGCCGGCCTGCCTGTCCTGCCACGGCGCCAACGGCAACTCGACCATCGTCGCCAACCCGAAACTCTCCGCGCAGTTCGAAGCCTATACCCACAAGCAATTGGTCGACTTCACGACGCCGCAGCGTAACAACCCGGTCATGAGCACCTACGCCAAGATGCTGACCGAGGAAGACAAGCGCAACATCGCCGCTTACCTGGCTGTGCAGAAAGTCAAGCCGGGCGCCGCGAAGAACAAGGACACCGTCGAACTCGGCCGCAAGATCTACCGCGGCGGCATCGCCGACAAGGGCGTGGCCGCCTGCGCCAGCTGCCATGGCGCCAACGGCGCCGGCATCCCGATCCAGTATCCGCGCCTGGCCGGCCAGCACCAAGATTACACCCTGGCCCAACTTGCCGCATTCAAGAGCGGTGCGCGCGCCAACAGCGCGCAGATGACGGCCCTGTCGCAGCGCCTGTCGGATGCGGAAATGAAGGCCGTTGCCGACTACATCGCCGGCCTGCGTTGACCGGTATGCTCGACCCGTAAGGAAAGGGCGTCCAGCGCAAGCCGGCGCCCTTTTTGCTGTAAACTCGCGGCGCACCTGACCGCATGAGAAAGTAAGTCTGAATGAGCACCACGGGAATTGAATTGAAGACGCGCCGGCGCGCGCTGGCCGAAGCCGTCGAGCTGGTCTCATCGATGCGGTTTGCCATCAGCCTGCTGATGATCCTGGCCATCGCGGCGATCATCGGCACCGTATTGCGCCAGGGCGACGCCATGCCGAACTACGTGAACCAGTTCGGTCCCTTCTGGTACGAGGTCTTCCGCAAGCTGGGCCTGTACACGGTGTACACGGCCTGGTGGTTCCTGGCGATCTTGCTGACCCTGATCGTCTCCACCGGCCTGTGCGTGGTGCGCAATGCGCCGAAGATGATGCGCGACATGCGCAGCTGGCGCGAGGGCGTGCGCGAAGAATCGCTGCGCAACTTCCACCATAAAAGCGAATGGGCCACCCCGCTCGACTACGTGGCCCTGGCCCACCAGAGCGCCGAGCGCCTCGGCCATGCCGGCTATGCGGTGAAGGTGGTCGACAAGGGCCATGGCATCCTGGTGGCGGCCAAGAAAGGGGCCGGCAACAAGTTCGGCTATATCTTCGCGCACACGGCGATCATCGTGATCCTGCTCGGCGGCATGCTCGATTCCGAGCTGCCCATCCGCTTCCAACAATGGTTCCTGGGTAAAACGCCGTATGCGGGCAGCGGCGTGATCGCGCAAATCCCGGCCCAGCACCGCCTCGGCCTGGGCAACCCCACTTACCGTGGCAACACCCTGCTGGCCGAAGGCCAGACCGGCAGCACCGCCATCCTGCCGCAGGCGAGCGGCGTGCTGGTGCAGGACTTGCCGTTCGCCATCGAGCTGAAGAAATTCCACATCGATTTCTATTCGACCGGCATGCCCAAGCTGTTCGCCAGCGATGTCGTGGTGCACGACCGCGAGGCCGGCAAGACCTTCCCGGCCACCATCAAGGTCAACGAGCCGCTGATTTATAAGGGCGTGGCGGTCTACCAGTCGAGCTTCGAGGATGGCGGCAGCAAGCTGAAACTCACCGGCTTCCCGATGGCGGGTACCGGGTCGAAATCCTTCGAGCTCGCCGGCGTCGTCGGCAACTCCACCGAGCTGACGACCCCGAGCGGCGCCTTCGCCGTCGAGTGGTCGGGCTTCCGCCCCTTCAACGTCGAGAACACGGCGGCCGGCAACGACGTGCGCGCCGTCACCAAAGGGCAATCCTTCAACGAGCAGTTCGCGGCGACCCTGGGCAAGGCGTCCGGTTCGGCCGGCAAGAACGCCAACAACAAGGATTTGAAGAACGTCGGCCCGAGCGTGCAATACAAACTGCGCGACCAGACCGGCCAGGCGCGCGAGTTCATGAACTACATGCAGCCGGTGACGCTCGAAGGCTCCCAGGTGTTCCTGGCCGGCGTGCGCACCAGTCCGTCCGAAGGCTTCCGCTTCCTGCGCATTCCGGCCGACGACAACTACAGCGTGCGCGAATGGATGCGCCTGCGCGCCGCGCTGGCCGACCCGGCCCTGCGCGCGCAAGCCGCCGCGCGCTACGCGGCGCGCGCCCTGGCGCCGGCGCAGGCAGGCCAGCCCGGCTTTGCCGATCAATTGCGCCAATCCGCGGAACGCACGCTCGGCATCTTCGCCGGCGACGACACGCCGGGCGGCTTTGTCGCCGTGGCCCAGTTCCTGGAAAAGATCCCGGCGGCCGAGCAGGAAAAGGCCGCCAACGTCTTCATCAAGATGCTGAACGGCGTCTTGCTGGAATTGTGGCAGGTGGCGCGCGCGAAAGATGGCGAGGCCCCGATCGAATCGAGCGACAAGCATGGCCGCTACTTGCAGCTGGCGACGAATGCGCTGTCGGACAGTTTTTTCTACGGCGCCCCGGTCTACTTGCAGCTCGACGAGTTCCATGAAGTCAAAGCCTCGGTGCTGCAGGTGACGCGCTCTCCGGGCAAGAAGATCGTCTACCTCGGCTGCGTGCTGCTGGTGGCCGGCATCTTTGCGATGTTCTATATCCGCGAACGGCGCCTGTGGATCTGGGTGCGCCAGGACGGCGAGGGCGCCCACGCCCTGATGGCGATGAGCACCCAGCGCAAGACCCTGGATTTCGAGAAAGAATTCGCCGAGCTGGCAGCCAAGCTGCCGCAATCGGCGTAAGCTGGCGCTGCCAGTCAAACGAGGCATTGGAGAACACATGGAAGCATCCCGCCCAACCCCGGCCCGGCCCGTCATCAAGGACGGCGTGTACACCGAAGCGCCCGGCTATTTCCGCCGCTTGACGGCGATCGACTGGCTGTTCGGCATCGGCCTGCTGGCCGCGGCCCTGTTCGCACTGAACCGCTACGCCCACTTCATGGACGGCTACGAGCGCGCCATCCTGCTGCTGGCGGCGCCGACCTTTGCCGCCCTTGGCTGGCACTGGAAGCCGGTGCGCTGGCTGATGCCGGTCGTGGCCCTGCTGTCGCTGTGGGCGATCTCGATGTACGACGGCTCGCTGGTGGCCGCCGAGCAGAAATTCTTCCTGAAGTACATGCTGTCGAGCCAGTCAGCCATCCTGTGGATGAGCGCGCTGTTCGTGTTCTCGACCGTGTTCTACTGGATTGGGCTGCTCAGCCGCTCGGATTCAGGTGCCGCGATCGGCTCGCGCCTCTGCTGGGCCGCGGTGGTGCTGGGCTTTACCGGCATGATGGTGCGCTGGTTCGAGTCTTACCTGATCGGGCCGGACGTCGGCCATATCCCGGTGTCGAATTTGTACGAGGTGTTCATCCTGTTCGCGATGATCACCGCGCTGTTCTACCTGTACTACGAAGAGCGCTACGCCACGCGCCAGCTGGGCGCCTTCGTGCTGCTGATCATTGCGGCAGCCGTTGCTTTCCTGCTCTGGTACACGGTCTCGCGCGACGCCGCCACCATCCAGCCGCTGGTGCCGGCCCTGCAAAGCTGGTGGATGAAGATCCACGTGCCGGCCAACTTCATCGGCTACGGCACCTTTGCGCTGGCGGCGATGGTCGGCACGGCTTATCTGCTGAAATCGCACGGCATCCTGGCCGACCGCCTGCCGGCGCTGGAAGTGCTGGACGACGTGATGTACAAGGCCATTTCGGTCGGCTTCGCCTTTTTCACGGTGGCCACCATCCTGGGCGCGCTGTGGGCGGCCGAGGCCTGGGGCGGCTACTGGTCCTGGGACCCGAAGGAAACCTGGGCGCTGATCGTCTGGCTGAACTACGCGGCCTGGCTGCACCTGCGCCTGATTAACGGCCTGCGCGGGCGCATGGCGGCCTGGTGGGCGCTGGTGGGCTTGCTGGTGACCACGTTTGCCTTCCTGGGGGTGAACATGTTCTTGTCGGGGCTGCATTCGTACGGGGAACTGTAACCGCCAGGTATTCGACGGCTGGCTGGACGCGTGGACGGGGAACCCGTCCACCCTACGGCCCGACGTTCGTAGGGTGGACGGCTCTGCCGTCCACGCGTCGATAGTTAGCCGAAAGGCATCCGCGACATCACCAATCACCCAAGCGCCCGACGAGTCTTCAGGCAATGGTGTAAGGTACAACTTCGATTGCCTGCGGAGTGTCCGATGTTGATCAAGAAAAATCCAAACGGCCTGGACCGGCCATTTCCCTCCGAAATTACACCGCGCGCGGTGTATGAGGAGCGGCGCCAGTTCATCGCGCGCATGGCCGCCGGCGCCGCGGTCGGCAGCGCGCTGTGGGAAATGGCGAACCGCGAGGCCTTTGCCCAGAACGCCACGCCGGTGCAAAAGCTGGCCGCGAAAGCCAACCCGGCCTTCTCCACCACCGAGCCCCAGACCTCGCTGCGCGACGCCACCCACTACAACAACTACTACGAATTCGGCCTCGACAAGACCGACCCGGCCGAGAACGCGCACACCCTGCGCACCCGGCCCTGGACGGTCGCCATCGAAGGCGAGGTCAAGAAGCCGCTGCGCCTGGACATCGACGCCTTGACCAAACTGGCGCCACTCGAAGAACGCATCTACCGCCTGCGCTGCGTCGAGGGCTGGTCGATGGTGATTCCCTGGGTCGGCTACTCGCTGTCGAACCTGATCAAGGCCGTCGAGCCGACCGGCAACGCCAAGTACGTCGAGTTCACGACCCTGGCCGACCGCGCGCAGATGCCGGGCTTGCGCAGCGGCGTGCTCGACTGGCCGTATGTGGAAGGCCTGCGCATGGACGAAGCCATGCATCCGCTGGCGCTGCTCACCGTCGGCATGTACGGCCAGGTGCTGCCGAACCAGAACGGCGCGCCGGTGCGCGTGGTGGTGCCATGGAAGTACGGCTTCAAGTCGGCGAAGTCGATCGTGCGCATCCGTTTCTTGCGCGACCAGCCGAAGACGGCCTGGAACGTGTCGGCCCCGCGCGAATACGGATTCTATTCGAACGTGAACCCGAAGGTGGACCACCCGCGCTGGTCGCAGGCCACCGAACGGCGCATCGGCGAGGACGGCTTCTTCAAGCGCAAGCGCGACACGCTGATGTTCAATGGTTATAACGAGGTCGCATCGCTGTACGCGGGCATGGACCTGAAACGGTTCTTCTGATGGCGGCGGCGGGTCCTTCGGCGAAACAGATCTCGGCGATCAAGGCGGCGCTGTTCGTGCTGGCGCTGCTGCCTTTCCTGTGGAGCGGCTGGCGGGTGGTGGCGAGCGTGCCGGTCGATCCGCTGGCCTACATCACCCATCAAAGCGGCGACTGGGCGCTGTACATGCTGTGCATCACGCTGGCGGTGACGCCGCTGCGCCGTTTGACGGGCTGGAACTGGGTCGTCAAGCTGCGCCGCATGCTGGGGCTGTTCGCCTTTTTCTATGCGCTGCTGCATTTCATCGCCTTCTTCTGGTTCGACCATTTCTTCGACGTGGCGAGCATGCTGCGCGACGTCGCCAAGCGGCCCTTCATCCTGGTCGGCTTCATCGCCTTCCTGCTACTGGTTCCGCTGGCGGCGACCAGCACCAACGCCATGATCCGGCGCCTGGGCGGCAAGCGCTGGCAGTGGCTGCACCGCTTGATTTATGTGATCGCGCCGCTCGCGGTGCTGCACTTCTGGTGGATGAAGGCGGCCAAGAACAACCTGGCCCAGCCGATGCTGTTTGCCGCGATCGTGGCGGTGTTGCTGGCCTTGCGTGTGTATTGGAGCCGGGTCAAGGCGCGGGGTGCGGTGCGGGCTTGAGGGTTTGCGGGCGGTGGTGGGGCTGTTGCCTGCGCCGTGCGTGGTGTTCATGCGCCGCGTGGGCACAGCGTGCCCACCGTACGGATCAAGCCGCGGGCTCGCGGTTCGAAAAACCAGGCCCGGAACGCTTTCCGTAGGGTGGGCTCTCGAGCCCACGCGGATCATGAATACCGATAACAGAACAGGCAACAGTCCCATAAAAAAAGGCGCTATCCGCAAGCACGGACAGCGCCTTTTTTCACGTCGCGATGTTTACTTCAGCATCGATTCCAGCGCAAACAAGTCCGCCGGCTCCTCGCGCTTGCGCACCAGGTGCACCGCGTCGCCATCGACGATCACCTCGGCCGCGCGCCCGCGGGTGTTGTAGTTCGAGGCCATGGTCATGCCATACGCACCGGCCGTCATCACCGCCAGCAGATCGCCCGGCTCGACGCTGAGTTCGCGGTCGCGCGCCAGCCAGTCGCCGGACTCGCACACCGGTCCCACCACGTCGTAGTTCACCGGCTTACCTTCGCGCGGCGCTACGGCCTGCACGCCCATCCAGGCGCCGTACAGGGTCGGACGCATCAAATCGTTCATGGCGGCGTCGACGATGCAGAAACTCTTTTCCTCGCCCGGCTTCAGGAATTCGATGGCTGTCAGCAGCACGCCGGTATTCGCGACGATCGAGCGGCCCGGCTCGAAGATCACCTTCACGGCCTTGCCGTCGTGACGCGCCGCACGCCAGGCGTCGATGCGCGCGAACAGGCGGCCCAGGTAGTCGCCCACCGGCACCGGCGGCTTGTCGCCGGCCGCGCCGTAGTCGACGCCGATGCCGCCGCCGATGTCCAGGTGGTGGATGTGGATGCCTTCGCTGTCCAGGGTGTCGATCAGCTCGATCAGTTTATCGAGCGCTTCGAGCAGCGGCGCGTCGTCGAGCAGCTGCGAGCCGATGTGGCAGTCGATGCCGACCACGTCCAGGTTGGGCAGCGCGCTGGCGGTGCGGTAGGTGGCCAGCGCATCGTCGAAGGCCACGCCGAACTTGTTCGCCTTCAGGCCGGTCGCAATATACGGGTGGGTCTTGGCGTCGACGTTCGGGTTCACCCGCAGCGACACCGGCGCGCGCTTGCCCATGCTGCCGGCCACCTGGTCCAGGCGGTGCAGTTCGGGAATCGATTCGACGTTGAAGCAGAGGATGCCGTGTTCCAGCGCCAGGCGCATTTCGGCCACGGTCTTGCCCACGCCCGAGAAGATCACCTTGCCGGGGTCGCCGCCGGCGGCGAGCACGCGCAGCAGTTCGCCGCCCGAGACGATGTCGAAGCCTGCGCCTTCACGCGCCAGCAAGTCGACGATGGCCAGGTTCGAGTTGGCCTTCATGGCGTAGCAGACCAGGGCGTCGCGGCCGCGGCAGGCGTCGGCATAGGCGGCGAAATTCTCCAGCAGGGCCGCCTTCGAGTAGACGTAGGCCGGGGTGCCGAATTCCTCGGCGATGCGGGACAAGGGCGTGCTTTCGGCGTGCAGGACGCCGGCTTGGTACGAGAAGTGCGACATGAATCCGGGTTCGGGGGCTTATTGTTGAGGGGGGACGCTGGTCGGCGAGGGCTGGGCCGTGCCGGCGCCCGGCGACGGGACGGTGACCGGCGCCGGGGTGGCGGCCGGCGTGGAACCCAGGGTCGCATTCGCGGCTGCGGGCGCCGGCTTGGCGGGCGGGGTCGGCATGTAGAGCGGGCCGGTCTGGCCGCAGCCGGTCAGGGCCGAGGCAGCAAGCGCGAGCAGCGCGGCAGCGGGAAAGAGCGCGGTAGGTGACTTCACGATTAGAATCACGGTTTGATCAAGACCTTGGAGTGTAGCATGACCGAAACCGAATTTTTGGACCTGGCCGAATCGACGCTGGACCGTATCGAAACCTGCTTCGACGACCTGAACGACCAGGACGTGGTCGACGTCGAGTGCAAGCGCAGCGGGAATGTGCTCGAGATCGAGTTCATCGCAAACGGGTCGAAGATCATCGTCAACAGCCAGGCGCCGTTGAAAGAGATGTGGGTGGCAGCGCGCGCCGGTGGCTACCACTACAAGCGCGTGGGCGACGAGTGGCGGAATACGCGTGACGACAGCGAGTTCTTCATGGCGCTGTCGGACCTGGCGACGCAGCAGGGTGGGGCGCCGGTCAAGCTGGGGTGATCCGACGCGGCTTGCCGGGGTGCGTAGGGTGGACGGGTTTCCCGTCCACGCGTTCAACGGACGTTTGCAATCCCCGGAATCGCGATTGATCTCATTGCGCTTGAACGCGTGGACGGCAGAGCCGTCCACCCTACACCATCAGAACAGCTCGTTCCGCACCGCGTCCTGCGCCTTCTGCTGCGCAGGTGGTGGCGGAGCGCCGACGTCGAGCGACTGCACCCCGGTGCCCGGCGGGTTCTCGGCATAGTAGTAATCGCCTTCCGCCATGATCAGGCCCGGCGGCACCGTACGCTCCTCGTTCGGCACGCCGCGCAGGGCCGACTGCATGTAGCCGATCCAGATCGGCAGCGCCAAACCGCCGCCGGTTTCCTTGTTGCCCAGGTTCTTGGGCTGGTCGTAGCCCATCCAGGCAATGCCCACCAGCTTCGGCTGGTAGCCGGCGAACCAGGCGTCGATCGAGTCGTTGGTGGTGCCGGTCTTGCCGGCGATGTCGGTGCGCTTCAGCGTCGACGACGCTTTCGCGGCGGTGCCGTAGCGCGCCACGTCCTTCAGCATCGAATCCATCAGGAAGGCGTTGCGCGCATCGATCACGCGGTTCGCTTCCACGCCGGCGCGTTCCGGCCGCGCTTCCGACAACACCTTGCCGGCACTGTCGGTGACCTTCGAGATCAAATACGGGCTGACGCGGTAGCCGCCGTTGGCGAACACGGCGTAGGCGCCGGCCATCTGCAGCGGCGTGGTGGCGCCAGCGCCCAGGGCCAGCGTCAGGTAGGGCGGATTCCGTTCGGCGTCGAAGCCGAAGCGGGTCGCGAATTCCTGGCCGTAGCGCGCGCCGATGCGGTTCAGGATGCGGATCGAGACCATGTTCTTCGACTTGGTCAGGCCGCGCCGCATGGTCATCGGGCCTTCGTACTTGGCGTCGTAGTTCTTCGGCTCCCAGGCCTGGCCGCCGGTCTGGCCGGCATCGAAGGAAATCGGCGCATCGTTCACCTGCGTCGCCGGCGACAGGCCGCGTTCCAGCGAGGCCGAATAAATAAACGGCTTGAACGAGGAACCCGGCTGGCGCCAGGCTTGCGTCACGTGGTTGAACTTGTTCCGGTTGTAGTCGAAGCCGCCCACCAGCGCCTTGATCGCGCCATCCTCGGTGCTGGCCGCAACAAAAGCCGATTCCACTTCCGGCATCTGCGTGATCTTCCAGGTCGAGGCGCCGTCCTGCATCACGCGGATCAGCGCGCCGCGGCGGATGCGGCGGTTCGGCGCCGCCTTGGCGGACAGCCAGCTCGAGGCGAACGACAGGCCCTGGCCGGTGATCTTGATTTCCTCGCCCGAGGCCAGCACCGCCGTCACCTGCGAGGGGGCGACCTGCAGCACCACGGCGGCCACGATGTCGTCGCTGTCCGGCTTCTCGGCCAGTTCGGCCTCGATGGCTTCGTCGGCCTCGGTCTTGTTGCTCGGGATCTCGATGTAGGATTCCGGGCCGCGGTAAGGGTGGCGCCGCTCGTAGTCCATCACGCCGCGGCGCAGCGCCAGGTAGGCTGCGTCCTGGTCGGCCTTGGTGATGGTGGTGAACACGTTCAGGCCGCGCGTATAGGTGTCTTCCTTGAACTGCTCGTACACCAGCTGGCGCGCCATCTCGGCCACGTACTCGGCGTGCACGCCGAAGGCGGTGCTGTCGGACTTGATCTTCAGTTCCTCGGCCTTGGCGGTCTCGAACTGGGCGTCGCTGATGTAGCCCAGCGAATGCATGCGCTGCAGGATGTACTGCTGGCGGGTGCGGGCGCGGGTCGGGTTCACGACCGGGTTATAGGCCGAGGGCGCTTTCGGCAGGCCAGCCAGCATGGCCGCCTCGGCCACGCTGATGTCCTTCAAGTCCTTGCCGAAGTAGATCTGGGCCGCCGACTGGAAGCCGAAGGCGCGCTGGCCCAGGTAGATCTGGTTCATGTAGACCTCGAGGATCTGGTCCTTGCTGAGGTTCTTCTCGATCTTCCAGGCCAGCAGGGCCTCGTAGGCCTTGCGCTTCAGGGTCTGTTCGCTGGAGAGGAAGAAGTTCCTCGCCACCTGCTGGGTGATGGTCGAGGCGCCCTGGCGCGAGCTGCTGGTGGCGTTGTGCAGGGTCGCGCGCAGCACGCCCATGTAATCCACGCCGCCGTGCTGGTAGAAGCGGTCGTCCTCGATCGACAGCACCGCCTTCTTCATGACGTCGGGGATGTCCTTGAAGCGCACCAGGGTGCGGCGTTCCTCGCCGAATTCGCCGATGAGGACGTTATCGGCCGTGAAGATCCGCAGCGGCATCTTCGGGCGGTAGTCGGTGATGGTGTCGAGGGCCGGCAGGTTCGGGTAGGCCATGGCCAGGGCAAACACCACCAGCAGCACGCCGGTCAGGGCCAGGCCGGCGAGGGCGCCAAAGGACCACAGGACCAGGCGTTTCGCGCTGTACTTGTTCGGAGACGATTTCGGATCGGATTGGGATTTCATGCTGGCTCACAGTGTTGATCCGTCTCATTATAAGACAGGGACTTTTGTGGCGGTACGAACTGAACAGGACAGGCGCGCCAACCCCTGGGGTGATGGCAGTCCGACAAAGCCTGTTTCCAAGGCAGTAACGAGTGTGGCATGCGCGCGCCGGATTGTAGTGTTCCTGTGCAGAAATATCTTGTCGGCCCACACCCTTATTGCTACGATTTAACGTGTTGCCTCATATGTTTGCAATAAATTGCTATTTCATGAGGACATTTCAAGCAATGACTTCCCCAACGCGGGCGTTCAACAATCGTTCTGCCCCGGCAGACAGCAGTGAGGGAGTACGCGCGTGATCAGTCTAGGTTCCCTGTTCGGTCAGACGAGCCCGCCATTGGCCGGTCTCGACATCAGCACGTCCGGACTGCGCCTGGTCGAACTGGCCGACGCCGGCAAGGGCGCGCTGCGCCTGGAGCGCCATGCATTCGAGGCCCTGCCGCGCGGCGCCGTCGTCGATGGCAATATCGAGAATTTCGACCAGGTGGCCGAGGCCGTGCGCCGCATCTGGAAAAAGAGCGGCACCCGTGCCCGCAACGTCGCGCTCGGCATGCCGCCGGCCGCCGTCATCACCAAGAAGATCATCCTGCCGGCCGGCATGGGCGAAGACCAGCTCGAAGTGCAGGTCGAGTCCGAGGCCAGCCAGTACATCCCGTTCGCGCTCGACGAAGTGAGCCTGGACTTCGACGTGGTCGGCCCCGCCGCCAATTCCCCGGACGACATGGAAGTCATGCTGGCCGCCGCGCGCCGCGAAAAGGTGGAAGACCGCGTGGCGATCGCCGAAGCGGCCGGCCTGGTGGCCACCGTGATGGACATCGAATCCTACGCCGCGCGCGCCGCCCTCGAGCGTGCACAAGGCGCCGGCAAGGACAAGATCGTGGCCCTGTTCCAGATCGGCGCCGGCATGACCCAGGTCTCGGTGCTGCTCGACGGCGACACCGTCTACGAGCGCGAGCAGCCCTTCGGCGGCCACACCCTGACCCAGGAGATCGTGCGCACCTACGGCTTGTCGTATGAAGAAGCCGAGGCGCGCAAGAAAGCCGGCGATTTGCCGGAGAACTTCCGCGCCGACTTGCTGGCGCCCTTCCTGGAAAGCGCCGCGCTGGAAGTCACGCGCGCGATCCAGTTCTTCTACACCTCGACGCCCTACACCCGCATCGACCAGATCTGGCTGGCCGGCGGCAACGCGCAGTTGCCCGGCCTGGTGGAACTGATCGGCGGACGCACCCGCATCCCGACCGCGCCGGTGGCGCCCTTCGAGGGCATGCTGCTGGCACAAGGCGTGCGCGAACAGCAATTGCGGCAGGAGGGCCCGGCCTACCTGGTTGCCTGCGGCCTGGCACTGCGGAGGTTCGGATGATCCGGATTAACCTGCTCCCGCACCGGGAAGCGAAACGCAAGCAAAAGCAAAAGGCCTTTGTCGCCATGCTGGTCCTCGGCGGCCTGCTGGGCGCGGCCGTGGTGCTGCTGGTGGGCGGCTGGAACGCCAGCCGCATCGCCATCCAGGAACAGCGCAACCTGGCGCTGAAGAACGAGAACCAGAAGCTCGACAAGAAGATCAAGGACATCGCCACCCTGAAGGAAGAGATCGAGGCGCTGAAGTCGCGCCAGCAGGCGGTCGAGGACTTGCAGGGTGACCGCAACCAGCCGGTGTACCTGCTGGACGAGCTGGTGCGCCAGACCCCGGACGGCGTGTACCTGAAATCGGTGAAGCAGGATGGCCAGCGCGTGACCCTGAACGGCTTTGCCCAGTCGCAGGAACGCGTGGCCGAGATGCTGCGCAACCTGTCGGGCCAGTCGCCCTGGCTGGAACTGCCCGACCTGACCGAGGTGAAGGCGGCCACGCTGACCCAGAACAAGCTGGCGCGCAAGGCCGTCGAATTCACGCTGGCGGTGAATATCAAGCGCCCGCGTGAAGCCGAGGAAGCCGAGGACGACGCCAAAGGCAAGAAGCCGGCCGCCGGCCTGGCCGCGAAGGACGGAAACAAGCCATGAACATCGACCTGAAACAATGGAGCGCCGACCTGGCAGCCCAGTTCGAGGGCCTGCAAGGGCGCCAGCCCGGCCAGTGGCCGCTGGCGCCGCGCCTGCTGTGCGCTGCCGGCGTGATGGCGCTGGCAATCGTGCTTGGCTACTTCGTCTACTGGCAGGGCCAGTTCGAGGCCCAGGACGAGGGCGCCGCCCAGGAAACCACGCTGCGCAAGGAGTACCAGGACAAGATCGCCCAGGCGGTCAACCTGGAAGCGCTGCAGGCGCAAAAGCTGCAGGTCGACCAGTCGGTCGAGCGCCTGGAGAAGCAGTTGCCGAGCAAGGCCGAGATGGCCGCGCTGCTGTCGGACATCAACCAGGCCGGCGTCGGCCGCGGCCTGCAGTTCGAGCTGTTCCGCCCGAACCAGACCGTGGTGCGCGACTACTACGCCGAGCTGCCGATCGATATCCGCATCAGCGGCAGCTACCATGACCTCGGCGCGTTTGCCGCCGACATGGCGCACCTGCCGCGTATCGTCACGCTGAACAACATGGCGATCGAGACCAACAAGGACGGCAGCCTGACGCTGGAAGCCATCGCCAAGACCTTCCGCTACCTCGACGCCGAGGAGCTGGCCGAGCAGCGCGCCGCGCGCCTGAAGGCAAAGGCCGGCGGCAAGAAGGGTAAAGGGGCCAAGACATGAAGATGAACCATGGCGCAATGCTGCGGCTGGCGGCGCTGGTGCCGGCGCTGGTGCCCGCGCTGCTGCTGGGCGGCTGCGGCGACAGCGACGTGCGCGAAGTGCGCAGCTGGATGGACCAGGTGAAAAGCGAAACGAAGCCGAAGGTGAAGCCGCTGCCGGACTCGAAGGAATTCATCCCCTATGCCTACAACCAGCAGGGCGCGGTCGACCCGTTCAGCCCGGCCAAGATGGCCGACGCCGGCCTGCTGGCGCAGGCGCGCAGCGCCTTGCAGCCAGACCTGAACCGGCAGCGCGAGGCGCTCGAAGCCTACCCGCTCGATACAATGAGCATGGTCGGCATGATGCAGAAAGCCGGCACCAGCTTCGCCCTGCTGCGCATCGAGAACAGCATCTACCGCGTGCGGGCCGGCCAGCACCTGGGCCAGAATTTCGGCCTGGTGACGCGCGTGACGCCGGCGGCGGTGGAAATCAAGGAAATGGTACAGGACGCTAGCGGCGATTGGGTCGAGCGCATATCGAAGCTCGAGTTGCAGGAAAGTAAGGAGACTGGGAAATGACCCAATTTGCAATGAACAGCGGCGCGGCGCGCTTCCTGCCGGGCTGGCTGTTGCGTGCCGGCGCGGCGTTGATGATGGCGGCAAGCCTCGGCATGGCCCAGGCCCAGCAGCCGCAGAACGCGATCGAATCGATCAGCGCCAACCAGCAGGGCGCCAACGTGGTGCTGAACATCGCCATGCGCGACGCGCCCGCCAAGCTGCCGCTCGGCTTCGCGATCACCAGCCCGGCCCGCATCGCGCTCGACTTCGGCGCCACCGCGAACGCCACCGGCAAGAGCACCCACGACATCAACCTCGGCGAGATGCGCAGCGTGAACGTGGTGCAGGCGGCCGAGCGCACGCGCCTGGTGCTGAACCTGAAGCGCAGCGTCGGCTACAGCGCGGCCATCAGCGGCAAGTCGATCCTGGTGACCGTGGAGGGTGCCGCTGCAGCCGCCGCGGCCCAGCCCCTGCAAACGACGAGCGCCGCCGATACCCGTCCGGCCAGCCGCGCGCAACTGCGCAACCTCGACTTCCGCCGCGGCACCAACGGCGAAGGCCGCGTCGTGGTCGACCTGCCGAACAGCCAGACCGCAGTCGACGTGCGCCAGCTCGGCAACCGCGTCCAGGTCGACTTCCTGAACACCGGCCTGCCCGAGTCGCTGCGCCGCCGCCTCGACGTGAGCGACTTCGGCACCCCGGTGTCGCGCGTCACCACCTCGGCCCAGGGCCAGGGCGTGCGCATGGTGATCGAAGCCAACGGCCAGTGGGAGCAATCGGTCTACCAGAGCGAGACCCAGCTGGTGGTCGAAGTGCGCGCCGTGAAGGAAGACCCGAACAAGCTGGGCGGCCCGCAGGGCTTCCGCGGCGAGAAGATCAGCTTCGACTTCCAGAACATCGAGGTGCGCGCGGCACTGCAGGCGGTGGCCGACATCTCGGGCCTGAACATCATCGCCAGCGATTCGGTGGCCGGCAGCCTGACCCTGCGCCTGAAGGACGTGCCCTGGGACCAGGCACTCGACGTGATCCTGCAGTCGAAGGGCCTGGACATGCGCAAGAACGGCACCGTGCTGTGGATCGCGCCGAAGGAAGAGCTGCTGACGAAAGAAAAGCTCGAGCTCGAGCAGCGCGCGCAGATTTCCGACCTGGAGCCGCTGCGCTCCGAGATCTTCCAGCTGAACTACCAGAAGGCCGAGTCCTTCCGCAACGTGTTCGGCCTGGACGCGACCGGCGCCGCCAGCAGCGACACCCGCAACCGCGTGCTGTCGCGGCGCGGCAGCGCGATCATCGATCCGCGCACGAACCAGCTGTTCGTGACCGACATCGCGGCGAAGATCGAAGACATCCGCATGCTGATCCAGAAGACCGACATTGCCTCGAAGCAGGTGCTGATCGAGGCGCGCCTAGTGGAAGCGAACGACGGCTTCTCGCGTAACCTGGGCGCCAAGATCGGCTTCAACGATGCGCGCAACGCGGCCGGCGGCGATGCCGGCTACGGCGTGGGCGGCAACAACCGCCTGGCCCTGAGCGGCAGCCTGGCCGGCGCCGGCGCCGTCACCGGCCAGACCACCGGCAGCACCTTCGACAACTCGACCCTGGTGAACCTGCCGGCGGCGGCGATCGGCGGCATCAATGCGCCGAGCCTGGCCTTCAGCCTGTTCTCGTCGGCCGATAACCGCTTCCTGAACCTGGAACTGTCGGCGCTGGAAGCCGACGGCAAGGGCAAGATCATCTCCAGCCCGCGCGTGGTCACCGAAGACAAGATGGTGGCGGTGATCGAGCAGGGCATCGAGCTGCCTTACCAGGTGGCGTCCTCCAGCGGCGCGACCTCGATCGAATTCAAGAAGGCCAATTTGCGCCTGGAAGTGCTGCCGCAGATTACCCCGGACGGCAACGTGGTGCTGGAAGTAGATGTCAGCAAGGATTCGAAGGGCGAGGAAACCCGCGCCGGCTTCGCCATCAACACCCAGCACGTGAAGACCAAGGTGATGGTCGAGAACGGCGGCACGGTGGTGCTGGGAGGGATCTACCAGCAGACCGAACGCAGCAACGAGAGCAAGGTGCCGCTGCTGGGCGACGTGCCGGTGCTGGGCTACCTGTTCAAGACCAAGGGCCGCGAAAGCGCGAAGACCGAACTGCTGGTCTTCATTACGCCGAAGATCGTGGCGGACCGCGCGGCGGCGGCGGCGCGCTAGGCCGAAGGCAGCAGGGCTGTCGTTTTGAATGCAGTACCCGCAGCGACACGTAGGACACGTGTCGCTGCGTCGTTTTGAAGGCCGGGCCGTATGCCGGCTGCATGAGTGACCATAACCAACAATCGAGAAAAACTGGACCTACGATGCAGCACACTTCCCCATCTTCCTCGTTCGCCGGGCCACTGCGCCTGGCAGCCCTGACCCTGGTCGCCGCGGCGGCCCTGAGCGCCTGCGGCGGCGGCGGCGGCAATCCCGGCTCGGTGGCGGCGCCCGGCGCCGGCAGCGGCACCGGCGGCGGCACCACGCCCGTCACGCCCACCGTGCCGGCGGCACCGACCGTATCGCTGACCATGCTCAGCGCCGGCGGCCAGGCCAGCAACGCGCTCAGCGGCGCTACGCCGCTGACCGTGCAGGCCACCGCCAAGGATGCCAGCGGCAATCCGGTCAAGGAGGCGGTGGTGACCTTCGCCACCGATGCGGCGCTGGGCGTGTTCTCGCCGTCGGCCGCCACCGCCCTCACCGATGACCAGGGCGTGGCCCGCATCACCCTGCGCGCAGCCAGCCTGGCCGCCGGCGGCGCCGGCAAGGTGACCGCCACGGTGGCCGTGAACGGCGCCACCGTGGTCGGCGAACGCAACTACCAGGTCGGCGCCACCACGCTCGGCTTCGGCACCGTTTCCACCAGCGCGCCGCAGATCACGGCCTACAACTCGACTGACATCACGGTCGAGGTGCTGGCCGGCGGCGCCCGGTATACCAGCCAGCCGGTGAACGTCAACTTCACCTCGGCCTGCGTCACCGCCGGCAAGGCCACCCTGGCCGCCACCGTGGCCACCAGCGGCGGCATCGCCAAGACGGTCTACCGCGACAAGGGCTGCGCCAACGACGACGTGATCACCGTCACCGCTGACGGCGTGTCGGCGCCGGCCACCGTGCCGCTGAAGATCGCGCCGCCGGCCGCCTCGTCGGTGCAGTTCGTCTCGGCCGCGCCGGTCGACAAGTCGATCGTGATCCAGGGGCAGGGCGGCATCAACCGCACCGAAACGGCCACCCTGAAGTTCCGCGTGTTCGACACCTTCGGCAATCCGCTGCCGCGCCGCGAAGTGAACTTCCGTGTCTCGGATCCGGCCGCAGTGCGCCTGAACAAGACCAGCGACAGCACCGACGAGAACGGCGAAGTGATCACGACCGTGAATTCGGGCGCGAGCGCGACCACCTTCCGCGTGTTTGCCACGCTGCCGAACACCGCCACCGGTTCGCTGCCGGACATCTCGACCACCTCGGACTCGATCGTCGTCACCACCGGCCTGCCGGTGCAGCGCGCCTTCTCGCTCAGCGCCGAGAACTACAACCTCGAAGGCTTGACCAAGGACAGCAGCCCGACGGTGCCGGCCACCCGCGTGCAGGTGCTGATCGCCGACGCATCCGGCAACCCGGTCCCGGACGGCACCCCGATCGTCTTCCAGACCAACATGGGCTCGATCGGTTCGTCGGACAAGGGCGGCTGCAACACCGTCAACGGCGGCTGCTCGGTCGACTTCCGCACCCAGAACCCGCGCGTCGCCTTGCCGAACCAGCCTGCCACGCCATGCAACACCGGCAGCGGCGCTGGCGTCAGCAACGACAGCACCCGTGCCGGCCTGGCCACCATCTGCGCCAGCAGCACCGACGGCACGAATACCATCTTCAGCCGCATCGGCCTGTTCTTCGGCGGCTCGAGCGCGACCAAAGTGTACATGGATGGCGTCCTGCTGGGCACCGGCGTGACCGACCTGGGCACCGTGCGTGCGGTGGATTCGAAAGTGTTCGTGCTCCAGCTGAACGACGTCAACCTGAACCCGATGCCCTTCGGCACTTCGGTCCAGGTCGCCAACGCCGTGAACGCGGCGGCGGCGCCGGTGGTGCCGGCCACGGTGCCGAACATCTACCCGCACAGCGACAGCGCCGACGACATCACCGGCGCGAGCGTGTCCGGGCGCCAGGGTTCGAGCCATACCTTCTCGATTTCGAACCCGAACGCGGCGAGCTGCTCGGCCCCTGTGACGGCGACCTTCAACGTCACCGTCACCACGCCGGGTAACGTTGTCACCACGATTCCGTTTAAACTGACGTTCAGCTGCCCATAAGCGGGTAACCGCGGCGGGTGACCGCAACAACAGGCGGCCAGGCTTACCCTGGCCGCTTGTCTTTTCAGACGAGTCGAATATCGTGCCCGAGGCGAACAGTAACAATATCTTCCTGGTTGGACTGATGGGGTCCGGCAAGACCACCATCGGCCGGCTCCTGGCGCGCCGGCTGGGCAAGCGCTTCGTCGATTCCGACCATGCGATCGAAGCGCGCACCGGCGCCACGATCCCGTGGATCTTCGAGATCGAGGGCGAGCCCAGCTTCCGCCGCCGCGAAGCCGAGATGATCCGCGAACTCACCGGCCAGGATGGCATCGTGCTGGCCACCGGCGGCGGCGCCGTCCTCGACGCCGCCAGCCGCGCCCTGCTGGCCGAGCGCGGCACCGTGATCTACCTGCGCGCCGGCATCGGCAGCATCCTGCAGCGCACCTCGCACGACAAGAACCGCCCGCTGCTGCAGACGGCCGATCCGCGCCGCAAGCTCGAGCAATTGCTGGCCCAGCGCGAACCGCTGTACCGCGAGATCGCGGACCTCGTCATCGATACCGGCCGACCTAACGTACAATCGATGGTCCAGACTATCCTAGAACAGCTGGACGCGCTCGATGGCGGGCGCGCCCGGCGCGCGAAGGCGGCATCGATGAACCAAGCAACACAGGCAGCACACCTTACCCTCAACGTCGACCTCGGCGAACGCTCGTATCCGATCGCGATCGGCCCCGGCCTGCTGGCCGACCCGGCGGCGCTGCTGCGCCACGTCGGCGGCCACAAGGCGGCCATCGTCACCAACACCACCGTGGCCCCGCTCTATCTCGAGCAGGTGGCCGCGCCGCTGCGCGCGGCCGGCAAGGAGGTGGTCGAGATCGTCCTGCCGGACGGCGAGGAACACAAGCAATGGGGCTCGCTCATGGCCATTTTCGACGCCCTGCTGGCCAACAAGTGCGACCGCAAGACCACCCTCATCGCCCTCGGCGGCGGCGTGATCGGCGACCTGACCGGCTATGCGGCGGCCAGCTACATGCGCGGCGTGCCTTTCGTGCAGATCCCGACCACGCTGCTGGCCCAGGTCGATTCCTCGGTGGGCGGCAAGACCGGCATCAACCACCCGCTCGGCAAGAACATGATCGGCGCCTTCTACCAGCCGCGCGCGGTGCTGGCCGATACCAGCACCCTCGACACCCTGCCGGCGCGCGAGCTGGCGGCCGGCCTGGCCGAGGTGATCAAGCACGGCGCCATCCTCGACGGCGCATTCTTCGACTGGATCGAGGCCAACATCGAACGCCTGGTGGCGCGCGATCCGCTGGCGCTGGCGCATGCCATCGCGCGCTCCTGCGAAATCAAGGCCGACGTCGTGCGCAAGGACGAACGCGAAGGCGGCCTGCGCGCGGTGCTGAACTTCGGCCACACCTTCGGCCATGCGATCGAGGCCGGCCTCGGCTACGGCGCCTGGCTGCACGGCGAGGCGGTCGGCTGCGGCATGGTGATGGCGGCCGACTTGTCGCAGCGCCTGGGCCTGATCGACGCGGCCAGCTGCGAACGCCTGCGCAAGCTGGTGCGCGCGGCCGGCCTGCCGGTCGTGGCGCCCGACCTGGGACAAGCGCGCTGGATCGAGCTGATGGAAGTCGACAAGAAAAACGAGGGCGGGGCGATCAAGTTCATCCTGCTCAAGCCCCTGGGCAGCCCGAGCATCGCGAGCGTGCCGCAGGAAACCCTGCACGCCACGCTGGCGGCCTGCATCGTGCAGGACACGCCACACTGAGGAGGCGCGCATGATCGACTTCGATTGCCACCTGGCGCCGTATGCGGCGCATTCCTCGGCCTCGCGCGGGCGCAAGTTCGCCGAGCCGGCGCCCGGCTCGCGCAGCGAGTTCCAGCGCGACCGCGACCGCATCATCCACTCCACGGCCTTTCGCCGCCTGGAATACAAGACCCAGGTCTTCCTGAACCACGAGGGCGACCTGTTCCGCACGCGCCTGACGCACTCGATCGAGGTGGCGCAGATCGGGCGCACGCTGGCGCGCAGCCTGCGCCTGAACGAAGACCTGGTCGAGGCCACGGCCCTGGCGCACGACCTCGGCCACACGCCTTTCGGCCACGTGGGCCAGGACGTGCTGAACGACTGCATGAAGGATTACGGCGGCTTCGAGCACAACCTGCAAAGCCTGCGCGTGGTCGACCATCTCGAGGAACACTACGGCGCCTTCGACGGCCTGAACCTGACCTTCGAGACGCGCGAAGGCATCCTGAAGCACTGCTCGCTGACGAATGCGCGCCTGCTGGGCGAGCTGGGCCTGCGCTTCATCGACAAGACCCAGCCCAGCCTGGAAGCGCAGCTGACCAACCTGGCCGACGAAATCGCCTACAACAACCACGACATCGACGATGGCCTGCGTTCGGGCCTGTTGACGATGGCGCAGATGGAAGAGGTGCCGCTGTTCGCACGCCATCGCCGCGCGGTGGAGGCCCAGTACCCGGGCCTGGCGGGACGGCGCGCGCTGTACGAGACGATCCGCCTGATGATCACGGCGATGACGGCCGACCTGGTCGAGACCTCGGCCGCGCGCTTGCTGGAAGCGGCGCCGCGCGATATCGACGACGTGCGCAAGGGGCCGCCGCTGATTCGTTTCTCGGACGAGATGCGGGCCGAGACCACGGCCTTGAAGCGCTTCCTGTACGCGAATTTGTACCGGCACTTCCAGGTGAACCGCATGCGCGTGAAGGCGAGCCGCGTCGTGCGCGAACTGTTCGATGCGTTCGTGGCGGATCCGGTGCTGCTGCCGCCGGATTACCAGGCGCCGGCCGGCGATACGCTGAAGCAGGCGCGCAAGATCGCGGACTATATCGCGGGGATGACGGACCGGTATGCGATTCGCGAGCACCGGCGGATCTTTTCACTCGATACGCTGTAGGGTGGGTACTCGTACCCACCGTGGACCGGCAGTACACGCATGCGGTGAGTCTCGGTAGCCGATGTGGCTGGTTGCGCGTGGCTTGTGGTCTTTGCGAGCAACTGGGGTTCGCACGCAAAAGGCGGTTTGGCAGGAAGTGGGTAGGTTGCGGCTACAGCTACGGTTACGGCTGCGGGGCGGGCGGACAATTGTTTTGAGTCCATGAGATCAGCAAGAGAGGAGGGTGGTATCTCCTGGCGCTCCTTCCTGCAAACCTGTCTCGTTCAGCTTGCGCATCCTGTCGTATCTTGTCTCGTTTTGTCGGTTTAAAAACCGAGTCGTAAAGAGACAGGATTCGACAGTTTTTACAGGGTGAAAAAGGCAGCTTTGCACGATGTGCTTCAGTGGCTCCCCTATCCGTTCAGACTCGGCACGGGGACTAGCAAACTCTGGTGAAATGAGCTTGGTTGCAAGCAGGAGACTGGCAGCAAGAGGCAGGAGCTACGAAATGGAGGTTGGACCGAGCTGGGCCGGGCCAGAAGGCAATTGTTTTGCGTTAAGGTGGCTATAGCTGGTGGCTGGTAGCCGCTGGAGGGGGAAGAGCCTTTACGACGCCGTCTTGCAATCCTGTCTCTTTTGGCCCCCGCATCCTGCCTAATATTGTCTTGTTTTGTCAGTTTAAAAACCGAGACAAAAAAAGACAGGATTCGACAGCTTCTACACGGCAAACGAGACAACTTTGCACGACGGGCATGGATTGGCACTACCGCCCACTCTCCAGCGACACGGATCCCTGGCTGCGGCATCGATACATGCGCGGGATCACATATCGTTCTGCCAGACTGAACCCATTTAAACAGCGCCGGTCGAACAAGCATATTCGATCATTCATGGAGCGCTGATGGGACAGTTTTCTCCGCAAGTGCCGCTGCTGACGTCCCGCCTGCTGCAGGACCTTTCGAGCACCCTCGCCCGTACCAGGAGCACGCTGTCCCCCAACGAAGCCATCGAGATGGCGGTAAGGGCCTGGATAGCTGCGGCTGAAGATGATTGTTCGAGCAACGAAAGCCGCCCGGAAGCCACCGCGCACGATGCCGACCACGCATCACGCCAGCGCGCCCACATGCGCGCCCAGCCCCGTCCCGGTGGCTACCAATGGAAATCGCTGTTCCTCCCGCACGGCACCGAACTGCGAATGCGCACGGTCGCCGGCTTTTTCTATGCCCAGGTCAGCGGCGACGTTATCGTCCACAAAGGTAAGTCCGTGTCGCCGCGCCAATTCACCCTGGCGGCAGCAGGCGAAGCCCGCAATGCCTGGCGCGACGTCTGGATCCGGCGTCCCGGCGACGACCGCTGGCGCATTGCCGCCCACCTGCGCAGCGAATGCGGCACCGACGACAAGAAGGAAAACCTATCGCCCATGATCGCGATGCGCGAAGTCGCCGCCGCCATGGAAGCCACCCTGAAAACCGCACAAGGCATCATCGCCGAAGCAAAAGGATTCGCCGAACCGAAATTCGACCGCCGCCACACGCCCGCGCGCCGCAACGCAGACATCGTGGAAAACATCTCGCAGCTCGATTGAGTAGGGTGGGCTCTCGAGCCCACGCGGCAAGGCACCCAAGCGTAGCAAGAATTTGGCCAACAAACCGAACAAGCAAGCCCTGCCGCCCCGTTAAAACAAGCTCGGCCGCCCCAGCTCCAGCAGCAGCTTCTTCACCGGCGCCGGCAGCGCCGCATCCTCGATCGCGGCCAGCCTCCACCACACATGCCCCGGCGGCGCAACAGGACGCACAACCGGCGTCACCTTGTGCGCAAAGATATGCAGCTTGTAGTGCGTGAACACATGCACCAGCGGCAGCAGCGCCTGCACCTCTTCCAGCTCGCCAAAGCGTGCCAGCGCCCCCATCATGCTTGACTCGGACGGCGCCATCATGGAAGGCGCCGTATCGCCCAGCGCCACATGCCCCTCGACCTCGGGCAGCGACAACAGCCCGCCCCAGATCCCGGAGCCAGGCCGCTGCTCGAGCAGCACCTCGCCCGCGTGCACGACCACCAGCAGGTCCGCCCGTTTTTCTGGAGACGCCTTTTTCGGCTTGCGCACCGGCAGCTCCGCCGTGCGCCCGGTCGCATACGCCACGCAGCGCGCCTGCAGCGGGCAGCGGCCGCAGTCGGGCTTCGAGCGCGTGCACAGCGTCGCGCCCAGATCCATCAAGCCCTGGGTATACGACTCGATGCCCTCGGCCGGCAGCAGCGCATCCGCCCGCCGCCACAAGGCGTCCTCGACCCGCTTCTCGCCCGGATACTGCTCGACCCCGAACACGCGTGCGAACACGCGCTTCACGTTCCCGTCCAGGATCGCGGCGCGGGTGCCGTTCGAGAAGGCGGTAATCGCGGCGGCGGTCGAGCGCCCGATCCCCGGCAAGTCCGCCAGCAGGGCAGGGTCGCTCGGGAACACGCCGCCATACTCCGCCACCACGCGCCGGGCGCAGGCGTGCAGGTTACGCGCGCGGGTGTAGTAACCCAGGCCGCTCCAGTAGGTCATCACATCCTCGACCGGCGCCGCCGCCAGGTCCTGCACCGTCGGAAAACGCTCGAGGAAGCGCGCGTAATAGCCCAGCACCGCAGCCACCTGGGTCTGCTGCAGCATGATCTCGGACAGCCACACGCGGTAGGCGTCGCGCGTGTTCTGCCAGGGCAGGGTGTGGCGCCCGTGGGCGCGCTGCCAGGCGATCACGGCTTCCGAAAAAGTCGGGTCGGCGAGGTCGTCGAATTCCGTCAACCGTTTCACGCCGCCTCCAGCAATACCGATTCGTCGAGCGCCGTGCACACCGCCGCGCCCAGCGCCTGCACCTGGCGGCGCTGGCCTTCCAGCTCGCCCTGGCGCGCCTCGAAGGCCGCGATCTTCTGCTCCAGGCTGTCGGTGGCGTCGTGGATGCGCTGGATCGAGGCCAGGCGGTGGCGCAGTTGTTCCTTGTGCTGGCGGATCTGGGTTTCCAGCGGCGCCATGATCACCTTCAGCCAGGCCTCGACATCCGCGTTCGCGGCGCGGAACACGCGCCGTACGCGCGAGGCGATCGAATCGAAGAAGCGTTCCAGCAGGGTCGCGCGGCTGGTCATCAGCAAGGTCGCGGTGCCGAACTGCCTGGCGTACAAGGCCTCGATCGTGTCGATCTCCTCGCGGTAGCGCGCCAGCGTCAAGGCCGGCGGCGGCGACAGCGTCAGGCCGTGCTCGGCCGCGAAGCCGCGCACCATGGCGTCGGTCATGGCGCCGATCTCGCCGACCTTGGCCTCGGAGGCGTCGAGCGTGGCGCGCGCCTCGTCGAAGAAGGCGCGTACCGGCGCGCGCATGCCGGTGGCGAAGCGCGACGCCTGCATCGCCAGGCGCACGCCCTCGGCCTGGCGCTGCACGCCATCCGTGCCGAGCAGGGTGTAGAGCTGGGTCGAGAGCGCGGCGAAGCGCATGCGCGCTTCCTGCAGGCGCAAGAGGCCGGCGTCGAAGTCCTTCCGCTCGGCCTCGATGCGGCGCATCATCAGCGCCAGCACGGTCTGGTTCTTGCCGCGCAGGCTTTTCAGTTCCTGCAGCTGCTCGACCAGGTCGCGCGTGCGCGCACCCAGCGCGGCGGCCAGCGCGCCGTCCAGCGTGGCCAGGTCCTCGCGCAGCTGGCGCGCCAGGATGGTTTTCTTTTGCGGAACCAGGCTGTGCAGCAGGGCCGCTTCCAGCGCGCCCACGCGGCTGCGCTCGAACAGCTCCGTGTCGCCGTGGATGCGCCCGACCAGCGCCTGCTGGGCCGACACCGGGAACACCTGGTCGATATCCAGTCCCAGTTGCTGGGCCACGCCGTGCTGCTGGCGCGCGATCTCGGCCTCGTTGCCGGCGTCGTTCTTGAGCGGGTCCCACATGGCGTCGATCTTGTTCAGCACCACCAGGCGGCCCGGGCCGGCGCCGATGTGGGTGCGCCAGACATCGATGTCGCTGCGCGTGACGCCGGTCTCGGCGGCCAGTACGAACAGCACCGCGTGCGCGTTCGGAATCAGGTTCAGCGTCAGTTCCGGCTCGGTACCGATCGCGTTCAGGCCCGGCGTATCGAGGATCACCAGGCCTTGCTTGAGCAGCGGGTGCGGCAAATTGATGATGGCGTGGCGCCACTGCGAGATCTCGACCGTGCCATCGGCGCCCAGGGCGTCGCCATGGTCGGGGTCGAGCGGGTCGTACAGGCCGTAGCGCTGGGCTTCCTCGGCCGGCACGCGGCGCGTCAGGCTCACTTGGCGGAAGGCGGCGCTCATGCTGTCGGGCGCATCGAGGTCGAGCGCGATCACGGTCCAGGCGGCCGGATCGTCGCGGTAGTCGCTGGTCGACAGGGTGCCGGCGCGGGTGGCGATCGGCAGCAGGCGGATGCAGGGCGGCAGGGCGGCGTCGTACAGCAGCTCGGTCGGGCACATGGTGGTGCGCCCGGCCGCTGAAGGCAGGATGCGCTGGCCATAGTCGGCAAAGAAGATCGCGTTGATCAGCTCGGATTTGCCGCGCGAGAATTCGGCGACAAACGCCACCGACAAGCGGTCGTCGCGCACGCGCGCCTGGGCCTGGCCAACGCGCGCCAGGGTGGCGGCATCGGCCAGTTCCAGCGCCTGCAGGGTGCTGCGGTAATTGTCCAGTGCACCGGCAATGGCGGCGCGCCAGGCGCTGTATTCTTGTATTTGTTGCATCTCTCTCACCCGCTCTTCAGGAATTAGCGCTGGCAGGTGGCGCAATAAAAGGTGGAGCGCTGGCCCTGCTTGATTTGGCGTATCGGCGTGCCACAGTTTCTGCACGGCACTCCGGCACGATCATAGACGAAATAAGTCTGCTGGAAATATCCCGACTGGCCATTTACAGCAATAAAGTCACGCAGCGTGCTGCCGCCTTGCACGATGGCGGCCGCCAGGATCTCGCGGATTGCCGTCGCCAGCTTTTCGTAGCGTGCGCGGCTGATGCGCGAGGCCGGCGTCTTCGGGTTGATGCCGGCCTGGAACAGGCTTTCGCAGGCGTAGATGTTGCCGACGCCCACCACGATGTCGCCGGCCAGCAGCACCTGCTTGATCGGCGCGCTGCGCTTGCGCGTGGCGCGGTACAGCAGCTCGGCCGAGAATCCGTCCTCGAGCGGCTCGACGCCGAGGCCGCGCAGCAGGACGTGCTGCTCCAGCTCGCCGTCGTCGACCGCATGCCAGAGCACGGCGCCGAAGCGGCGCGGGTCGTGCAGGCGCAGCACCTGCTTTTGCGCGCCATCGCTGACCACCAGGTCGAAGTGGTCGTGTTTCTTCAGCTCGATACCGGGCGGCAGCACGCGCAGGTGGCCGGACATGCCGAGGTGGACAATCAGCGTGCCGCCGGCAAAGCCCAGCAGCAAATACTTGCCGCGCCGCTTGACGTGCGCGATGCGCTGGCCGACCAGGGTCTGCGCGATGTGGGCGGGGAAGGGCCAGCGCAGCCCCTCGCGGCGGAACACGACTTCCTCGACCACGCGGCCTTCCAGGTGCGGCGCGACACCGCGCCGGGTGACTTCTACTTCCGGGAGTTCAGGCATGAAAATCTGACAAATACTTGTAAATTCGTGTTGCGGGCGCGCACGCGCTGCGGGGCTTGGGCGTAGAATCGGGACATCCTTCCCGATATGGACTTGCTTTGAAAAACGCTTTCGTCATTGTAACTCTCTCCAGTGTGCTGGCGGCATGCGCTGTGGCGCCACAGCCGCAGTCGCAGGCCGTTGGGCCGGTGAATGCGTCGGCCGAGGCGAGCGCGCAGGCCGCCGCCAACGACGAAGCCGCGAAAGCGCAAGCCGAAGCCGCGGCGGAAGCCGACAAGGCCGCGCAACTGGCGCGCCTGCCGAAAGTCGAACTCACCAGCACCCTGCTGAACCAGTTGCTGCGCGCCGAGTTCGCGTTTCGCAATGGCGACTGGCAAGGCCCCTACCTGACCATGCTGGCCCTGGCCCAGCAAACCCGCGACCCGCGCCTGGCGCGCCGCGCCGCCGAGATGTCGCTGGCCGCGCGCCAGCCCGAGGATACCCTGGCCGCCGTGCGCGAATGGCGCAAGCTCGACCCGGAATCCGACGAAGCGACGCAATACTATGTGGGGATGGTTATCCTCTCGGACAATATCTCCGACGCAGAAGAAATCTTCCGCAAGCGCCTGGCCGATGCGCCGCCCGCCGTGCGCGGCGTGGTGCTCTACCAGGTGCAGCAATTGCTTTCGCGCGCCAAGGACAAGGAAGCGGCCAACGCCATGCTCGCGCGCGTAGTCGCGCCTTACCGCGGCACCGTCGAAGGCCACGTGGTGCTGGCCCAGGCGGCACTGGCGCGCGGCGCCAAGGAAGAGGGCGCACGCGAGGCGCGGGCCGCCCTGGCCCTGAAGCCGGACTCGGAAATCGCCATGCTGACCCTGGCGCAATCGAGCGACGACGAAGCCCAGGCCACCCAGCGCCTGCAACAATTCCTGGCCGCCAATCCGAAAGCACGCGAAGTGCGCGCCGCCCATGCCCGCATCCTGGTCAACAACAAGCAGTACGAGGAAGCGCGGCGCCAGTTCCTGCTGCTCGACGGGCAACAGCCGGACAATGTCACCACCCTGTACGCGCTGGGCGTGCTGTCGACCCAGCTGAACGACCCGTCGAATGCCGAGCGCTATTTCTCGCGTTTCGTGGACGTGCTGGGCCGCAACCCGGACGACGAGCGCGACCCCTCGAAAGCCTTGCTGATCCTGTCGCAGCTGGCCGAGGAGCGCGGCGACTTGCAGGCCGCCGTCGGCTGGCTCGATAAACTGCCCGAAGGCGACGAAAAAACGGTCTTCGGCGCCCAGCTGCGCCGCGCCCAATTGCTGGGCAAGAGCGGCGACGTGCCGGCCGCGCGCCGCCTGCTGGCCTCGCTCAAGCCAGGCGAACCGGCAGCCCAGGCCCAGGTGCTGGCCGCCGAGGCGCAGGTGTTGCGCGACGCCGGCCAGGCCGAGCAGGCGTACACGCTGATGGGCGCCGCCACGAAGCGCTTCCCGGATAACCCGGACCTGCTCTACGACTACGCGCTGCTGGCCGAAAAGACCGGCCACGTCGAGGAAATGGAAACCGCCCTGCGCGAAGTGATGCGCCTGGCGCCGGACAACCACCACGCCTACAACGCCCTCGGCTACTCGCTGGCCGAGCGCAACATCCGCCTGGACGAAGCGCGCGCCCTGATCGAAAAGGCGATGGGCATGGCGCCGGAAGACCCCTTCATCATGGACAGCATGGGCTGGGTGCAATACCGCCTTGGCAACCTCGAGGCCGCCGAAACCCATCTGCGCCGTGCCTACGCACTGCGCCGCGACCCGGAAATCGCGGTCCACCTCGGCGAAGTGCTGTGGCAGCGCGGCAAGCGGGCCGATGCCCAGAAGCTGTGGCTGGAAGCGCGCGCCAAGGACCCGCAGAACGACACCCTGCGCAGCACGCTGGCGCGCCTGCGCCTGTCCCTGTGACGCCTGTGTAGAATCATTGTCTTAGCTGACATGGATGACGGCGGACCGGTTCCGCCGTTTGTTTTTCCTCTTTTATTCCGACCGATGCCGATTACCCGCCGCTTATCCCTGCTTGCCATCGCCGCTACCCTGGCCGGCTGTGCCACCGCACCCTTGTCCCAGTCCACCGTTGGCGCCTACCGCGACACCATCGACCTCGCCGGGCGCCTTGCCGTGAGCTACCAGAAGGATGGCCAGCCGGACAACCTGAACGGGAACTTCACCTGGTCGCAGAAACCGGGCCGCATCGACGTCGCGCTGTCCTCGCCCTTCAGCCAGATCGCGGCGATCAGCGTCACGCCGCAGCAAGCCACGCTGACCCAGGCCGGACGCGAACCGCTGGTGGCGGGCGACATCGACACGCTCACCGCCCAGGCGCTGGGCTGGTCGCTGCCGGTGGCTGGCCTGCGCGACTGGCTGCAGGGCTACGCGGTCGGCGCCGACGGCAAGCGCTTCCTGGCATCGCCGGCCAACAACACGGTAACGACCAATGACGGCTGGCGCTTGCGTTTCGCGTCCTGGCAAGATGAAAAAGCGGCCCAGCCGCTGCCCAGGCGCATCGACGCCGCGCGCACCACCGCGTCGGGCGAACTGGAAATCCGCATCGTCATCGACCCGGCAAGCTGATGAATTCGCTGCACGACTGCCCGGCCCCGGCCAAGCTGAATTTGTTCCTGCACGTCGTCGGCCGCCGCGCCGACGGCTACCACCTGCTGCAAAGCGTGTTCCAGCTGATCGACCATGGCGACACCTTGCACTTCGACTTGCGCGACGACGGCGCCATTCGCCGCGTCAACGAGGTGCCGGGCGTGCCGGAAGCGTCGGACCTGGTGATCCGCGCGCTGCGCCGCCTGGCCGATGCCGTCGAGGCACGCCACGGCCGTACCGTGCGCGGCATCGACGTGCGCCTGGATAAAATCCTCCCCATGGGCGGCGGCCTGGGCGGCGGTTCCTCGGATGCGGCCACGGCGCTGATGGCGGCCAACCACTTGTGGCAGGGCGGCTTCAGCGATCAGGAATTGATGGAAATCGGCTTGCCGCTGGGCGCCGACATTCCCTTTTTTATCTACGGCGAAACCGCTTTCGTGGAAGGAATTGGCGAAGCGATGCAGCCGGTAAGGGGGCCCGATTGCTGGTACGTGGTGATCGAACCAGGCGTTTCTGTACCGACCCCAGCAATTTTTACCGCGCAGGATTTGACAAGGGATAGCAAACCCGTCAGAATAGCGGACTTTCCTGAAGCGCAAAACATCAGCGGCTTCGGAAGAAATGATTTGCAAGAAGTTGCTGTCAGGTTGTTTCCAGCAGTAGGGGAGGCAATCGATTGGTTGAATCAGTATGGTTCGGCCAGGATGACCGGCTCCGGGGGCTGCGTGTTTTGTGCGCTGCCTGGTGTAGCGGAAGCGGACCATGTGTTGCGGCAAGTGCCCGGCAAGTGGAAAGCGTGGAAAGCGACATCGCTGACACGACATCCGATGAAAAAGCTCTTGCAAAACAGTATGTTGTAGAATAAAATTTTGCCTGTCGCAGCGAATGACGGTTAGAATAGTCAAGCAAAGCGGCAAGCTGCAAGTTGCGTAGGGGAATCGCCAAGCTGGTTAAGGC
>Ga0308160_10000849_pt1 | contig 49569 bp, 61 predicted proteins | sample PhyFR1_FD_201036 | JGI IMG/M metagenome (GOLD analysis project Ga0308160, IMG submission 201036) | Phyllosphere microbial communities from UC Gill Tract Community Farm, Albany, California, United States - DLSLF.R1 | ecosystem: Host-associated > Plants > Phyllosphere > Unclassified | place: USA...
CTGCCGGATGCCGCCTCGTGCCGCCGCGGTAGCCGCCAGCGCCTCGCTCGGGCCTGACTCGCCCAAGCCGAGCGCGTCGACGCCGGCCGAGCGACCGCCGGCGCCGTCGCCGCTGATCCTCCGCCTCCGGCAAGACTGGCGATGGGCCGCGACCAGCCAGTTCTGCGCCATGTTTCTCCCGACACTCGGAGGCATTGAGTGGGACCCCGAGGTACGCCTGTCTGCCCAAATCTGGCATACTGGACCCACTTCATGGCGGCATCGAAGACGAAAGGAAGCCCGAGCTTGGCTCGCCCGCCCCCCTCGGCGGGGAGCTCGTCGGGTCCGAACGAGCCATCCATCAGCCACACGGCTCTGGAGAGCTCGACCGAGCGCTCCCTGGCACTCGTACAAGTGGTATCGAGGACTGCCGCCGGTCTAGCGCCTCTCGGAAGCACCGCTTCCTCTCCCGCTCTCTATCCACCCTGCCTGCTGTCCAGGTTCCGACCGACCGCCCTCGTGCTGACGACAAGGATGCGCTCGCTCGTGCCTACCTCGTTCGTTCGGGGATGACCGCAGAAGGTCGAGTCCGACTTTGACCACACCGAGACGGCTCAGATACCGGCGGTGTGCACGAGCCTGCTGTCGGCCCTTACGCTCGACCGCAAGATTGAGTACGTCTGCCCGTCTTCCACCTTGGCCCGGCTTGCCAGTGTCCTAACTGCCGTCAACCTTCCCTCGTACCGCGCAGCCTGCACAACCATCTCGACTACCTGCGCAAGGAGTACGAGCGCCGATCGCCCGAGACCAACAAGCTCGGCACGTACGACGAGCCCATCCCCTGGGCCGAGATTGGCCTCGGCGACAAGCTCCAGGTGCTCTGGGACCTGTGCGAGTGGCACATGGCCGACCCGGAGCGCTTCAGAGGGCTCGTCAACGAGGGCGGCGCGGCTGACGTTGAGGTCGGCTGGGTGAGTCGTACGACGGCTGTTCTCCAAGAGATGCAAGGAGATGCTGTGCTGACCGTCCTGTCCTCGCCTGCGTGCAGCGAATCAACCCGGTCGGCTGGGATGGCGCGGGCAATACTTACTACCTGTTCGATGGTGCGTCTCGACTGGAGAGCTTCGACTCCCTCTGTCGCCAGGATGTTTAATTAACGCGATCCGCTCCGTCACTCCAGACAACCGACTCTGGGTCCAGCACCCGCCACCGCCGCCACCGCCCCCGCCGCCAAAGCCGAAGGCCAAGTCGAAGCCGAAAGCCAAGGTCAAAAAGGCGCCCGTCAAGTCGGCCCCCAAAGCCAGCAAACAGAAAGCCAAGGCCGCTACCAAAGGTGCGTGCAGTCAGCAATCTCGGCTGCTATCCTCGACTGATCTTCTTCCTTTGTCGAGCAGCGCCCGCATCAGACCCGGCACGTAGCAGCAACAAGCGTACTCGGCAGTCGTCAAGCTCAGCAACCGCTCCGGCCGCTCCGCCTGCCAAGAAGGCGCGATCGACCCGCGCCAGTCGCGGCGCTGTCGAGGACGTCTGGCAGGACATCCCAGCCGAGTGGCTGCAAGAGACGGCCGAGGCTGGACCTTCCACGTCCAACGGCCACGCCCCCTCTGCCGCCCTTAAAGGCACAGGCCTGCTTAGCGACGACGACAATAGCGACCTCAGCGACATGTCCGACGTCGAGGACGACGACGGCGACCTGACACCGGTCGAAGGCTCGGACGACGAGCCGGCGGACGTCGAGGAGGACGAAGAGGTGGACGAGGAGGAGGCCGCAGAGGAGGAGGCGGAGAAGGAGGAGGAGGCGGAGGTAGAGGAGGACGACGACGAGGAACCTGCATCAGAACTGGTCAAAGTAGACGAGTTCGAGGCCGCGCGGACCCGCGTGCCAGACTACCTAGAATGGGAAGCGGTAAGTACATCTCTGCTGCGAGCTTTTGCTTTGCCGGGACGCTGACTCTACTGCGTTGCCATCAGGTCTGTGTCTGTCGCTACGACTGGGAGACGTTCCCGGAGCGCTTCGCCGACGCGACTAACATCGACGAGATTAACTTTTACGAGTACCTCATCGACGTCGTCCAGCCGCAGGTCACCGCTGTTTTCCGCGTTCGTCCGACTCTGACCTTTGGTATTGTGTGCGCGCCGCCCGCTAATTATCCCCCTCACGCCCTTGCCAGGAGGCTGAGGCGACCAAAAAGCTCGAAGAAGCGATCCGCAACCGCAAGCGCTCGTCGCGCATCCAGCTGCTCGAGAGTCAGAAGGAGGAGCAGGAGCGGCTCGAGGCTGCCCGACGAGCGACTGAGGCCCGGCTAGATCGGGTTCGCAAGGAGGAGGCCCAGAAGAAGCTCGAGGAGGACGCTCAGCGTGCCCTCGAGCAGGCCCGCGTCGACCGCTTGCGCGAGAGGTGAGCCGCTCCGGCCAGCCATCTCGCTCGCCTTCCGTCGACTGACATACTAGTTGTCGTCTTACAGGGAGGAGCGTCATGCTCAGCGGGAGGAGGCCCTGCGACTCCAGCGCGAGAAAGAGGAGGCGGCCCAGCTGCTGGAGGCGACGCGTCGTGAAGAGCGCCAGAAGATCCGCAACGGTGAGCTGCCGGCCGACTACGTCCTGACGGGCGACGAGCCCAAGCCGGAGCCGGAGCCGGTCGAGCAAGTGATCGAGGACGCCAAGCCTGTCACTCGTCCAGAGGTCGTACTCCTTGAGCCGGTCACGTCGATGCAGTCAACAGAGCCGACGCCTTACATCCCCAAGAAGAAGTCTCACAAGAAGGGCGCAGGAAAGGCCGCGGCGGCCGCTGCCGCAGCAGCGCTCGCTCAACCTGGAGCCTGGGTGGTCCGTCACTTCCCCTTCTCGAGTTCAAAAGAAAAACAACGACTGACGCCTCCCTCCTCCCTCTGTCTCCGCTGCCAGCTCAACTGCGAGATCTGCAAGACGCTAGAGTACAGCCCTTTGCAGCACGGGCCGGTCGCCTGCTGCGAAAAGTGCAATGAGTGGCAGCACACCAACTGCCACGACCAGTTCGCCATCGCCGAGCAACTGCCGAAGCGCAATTGGAAGAAAGACCCCTTCATTGTACGTTTCTTGCGCCTGATTCCCGACTCAGTGTCGGAGGCTGATCGCGCGTCTCTGCCTGTCGCCAGTGCGCCAAGTGCCTCAAGAAGATGAAGCCTAAGGCGCCGCGCAAGCCGAGGCCGCCAAAGGACAAGGATGCACCCGCGACGCCTGCTGCTGGGTCGTCGGCGAAGTCCGCAGGCGCCTCGTCCAAACCAGCAGGCTCGTCAAAGAAGGCGAAGACTGAAGCCGGCCCTTCGTCGTCTGCCTCGAGCGGCCTTCCCTCAGCCGGTCTCGCTCAGCCGGTACAGCCTCTTGCCCCTCCGCCAGCCGGTCCGGCACCGCCGCCCCTGGGAGCACCTTCCCTTCAACGTCCTTATCAGCAGCAACCCGCTGGGCCGACAGGCTATCCTCAGCAGTCGCTGCCGCCGGCACATCAGCTCCAGCAGCAGCAGCAGCAGCAGCAGCCGTCGTACTACCAGACGAGCCACGTTCAGCGCGGCTACTATGCGCCTCCAAACGCCGCTTCGTCGGTGTACCAGGCCTACCCGAACCAGCAGCCGCACGGCCTCCCCTCGCCGTACGGTGGAGGCGACCCCGGGCCGCAAGCCTACTACCCGCAGCCGCACCTTCAAAACAGCTACCCGAGCTATGCACCTTCTAGCGGCCACCCAACGCAGGGCTATCCTTACCAGCAGCCGGCCGTGCAGACTCAGCTGCCGATGGCGTCGCCATACGGACACGCCGGGTCGCACAGCATCCACCGGCCAAGCCTACCGTCGTCGGTCTCGTCCGAGCGTGGATCGATACCGGTTGGCCTGCCGCACTACCCACCACAGCAAGCACCACCAGCTCTGCCGAGGCCGCCATCCGCCCAGACCCACATGTACGCGGCTGGGCTTGGCATGGGCCAGCCGATGGCGTCGCATTCTTCACCTTACGTTCAGCCGCCGCCGCAACCCCCTCGGAGGGTCAGCGGCCACGCCCCCTCGCTCGGCGACTTGATGGCGCCAACTGCCGGGGCGCCTCGGTCGCTCTCGCCTCTCACCCCGAACGGCCCGTCGCCGGTCTCGCGACTGCCAGGCCAGCCGACTAACGGTCTGCCCCTCCCACCGCTGGCGCCGGCGGCCCAGTTCGGCTCTGCGCCGCCGCCGGCCTGAATGCTTATAGACAACCCCTTCTGAGCGCGCTCTTGTCTGCTACCCGGAGTCATCAGACAAGGCGTAAGGCGGACGAGCGGGGTAGGATGGGAGATTGCGCGGCCAGATGACGGGAGGATTACAATGGTTCGAACGAGACTGCGGGTCCAGCGGGGTCCAGCGCACGACGGCAGTCGAGCCAGGCTGGTGAACACGAGAGCACCGGACGCTCAGTCCTTCGAGCCGCTTGACCTGCCGCTCAGACCGAGTCCCCAGAATGACGACGACGCCCCCGAGGACCGCTGCTTGAGCTCGGCCGTCTGCTTAGACTCGGCCGACTGATGAGATAGCTCGGCATACCTGCCAAGGGACCGGACGGCGAGTCAGCTCCACATCAGGCACGGATAGGCCGACAGATGGTGCGCACAACATCTTGTACTTGACGAGCTCAGCCTCCATCTCCTCACGAGCGACCTTGGCGAGGACGAGATCTTTGACGACCTGGCAGTGCTCGGTGTTGAGCGTCGCGAGGCTGCTCTCGAGCTGCTTGACCTGGCTCGAGAGCTGCCGGTTGGCCGTTCGCAGCACGTCGACTTCGACCGCATGCGCATTCTGTGCGCGGCACAGGTCGTCCCATTCGGCGGTGTAGCCGTCGAGCTGGAAAGGCGTGCTACAGAGAGGCCGGGGCGAGCGGCATGTCAGCACCGATAAGAGTCGTCGTGGCCAGGCTCATCAGCGTCTTAGACGCACATTCGGACCGCGAATGAGTCGCGCACAAAGTCGGCACTGAGCCACTCCTCCTCGGCCTCGGCACCATTGGAGCCGCCGTCCGGGCGAGGAGCCTGCGCGTTGATGTCAGGCGTCAGTCGCGTCCATCGTCGATACGGGCTCGCACCACCCTCGCACACCTTGTAGCTGTCAAACAAGCTCGTCTGGAGATACTTGAGAATCTCTTCGAAGTTAAGTTTCAGCAGCTGCTCCTCGTTCTTCAGCAGGAGTGCGACCGAGAACCGGAAGACGGCCTCGATGCCCTCGGCGAAGATCGCGTCAAATATGCGGTAAACGCAGTCAAGGGGGAACCTGCCGGACAGGTCAAAATCGAGTCAGCGACCGATTGCGCTCCGAAACTCGAGCGAATGTTGCAGAGGAAACGCACCGGTAGCTGAACAGCGTCAGGAACCACTGGCCGGCGTACATGGAGCTTTTGACGCCGTTGCGCAGGAAGTGGACGTGGAGGAGAGGTATGAGGTCCTCGACGAGACGATCAAATTGGAACAGCCTGAGTTGCAGGCCGGGCATTTCGGGCAGGAACGACGTCCGAAGGCCGTACTGTTCGGCGCGGAGAGTCAATGGTCAGGGTCCTCAAAAGAGACTCTAGTACAACTTGACTCACCGAGTGCATCAAGCGGACCCAGACGCAGAAGGCCTCCTCGTCGGGCATCTGTTGGACGGTGGCCGGTCGGTGTCAGCTGCGAAACGAAGGCTCATGAGAGCCCGGAGACTCACGTTGAGCAGCAAGCTTGCGACGATGAAGGCCGAGCCCTGGACATAGCCGACCTCTGGGTCGTACCTGCAGCGACGAAGGGACGGAGGGGTCAGTCTGCGCAGCAGGCGGACCCCTGGCCTCCGCGGCCGCAACGCACAGACTGTACGCCTTGACGACATTGAACAGCTCATCCTGGCCCCGTCCGCGATCGTCGAGGTCCGAGCCGTCGACCAACTCGGGCCGCTGGAAGAACTTGTGCGACGGAAACGTCCGCGTCAGGTCCTTCTGGATCGCCTTCTCGTGCGGCGACGACTGGTGCAGTAGCGACGAGTAAAGGCTCTCGAGCTCGCTGTCCTTTGACGACGACACTGAGGATGACAGCGGGTGCTCAGTCGTCAGCCTTGTCCTGCCCGTCCAGCCTTTCTAGCAGTAGAGACCGCCGCACGCACTCAGCTGCCAAATCTGTCCCCGGATGACGTCCGGGATACCGGCCTGGATCGCCTGGCTCAGCTTCGTGGGGTTTGACCGAGCGACTTGCTGGTAGTCTGCAGACGAGAGGGCGCCCCGTCAGCTCACCGCCGCGCCTAAAGATCCGAGCACGGAAAGCACTGACCGTTCATGACCTCGCCCCAGAAGGTCCAGTCGACGTCCTCGGCGCCATCGTCGCTGGAAGGGTCAATCGGCTCGTCAACCAGTTCGTCTTCCTCCTCGCGGATCGCCCGGCCGGCGTCTGACCCATCATCGGCGTGCGACCTGCGCGAGGCCCGACTCGTCGCCGAGTGCCTGCGCGACCGCGACGCTGCCCTTTGGAGGTAGGCGGCCGACGACCGAGGGCTGCTGCCGCCCGCGTCGCCCCCGGACGCACTTCGAGCGTGGGTCGCCGCCGCCCGGAGGCGCTCAAAGTCCTCCTTGAGCTTGCTGTTGCCGACGTCGACCGACTGCCGGTGCTCCGACTGCCGAGCAGCGTTGGAGAGGAGGAAAGAGGACCGATCGGCTCGCGAGCGGCGTCTCATGGCCTCGACGAAGGCAGGCGACGACGGCGACTGCTGCAGAAGCGGCGAGCCGGCCGGCGTTGACCGGGGCGGGGTCGCGGGAGTCGATGGTCCGCTGAGAGGAACAGCCGTCGAGGGGCCGTCGTCGCTTTCGTTCAGAGCAGCCTCATCCATGGCGAGCGGTGACGGCTGAGCGGACGGCGATGCAGCGGGCGCATCGTGCGAGCTGAGAGAGTCGTCGGTAGACGTCCTCGCTGGCGCGTCCTCCGGAGCCGGGACATCTCGAGGCAGGACGACCGGAGAGCCGAGCTTCTGCTCTGCAACGACCTCCGGCGACGTTGGATGAGGCTCATCGAGGCTCTCCGCCCTGTCTGGGCCAGCTGAGCGACTCGATCGTTGGGACGATCGTCGGGAGGAAGGACGACACTCGCCGTCGGTCGAGCCGCTTGCCGGCGAAGAGGGGCGGGAGACCATGCGAGGCGTCGAGTTGCGTCGGGTGAAGTCGAGCGGCCAGCGCAGACGAGGCGGCTTTTAGAGTGCGTGTGCCGTCCAGCGGGATCGGCCCGAGAGGAGAGGAGAGGGCCGTACGGTCGAGGGATCGAGAGGAAGAGAGATGCTGGTTTGAAGCTTCGGAGGGGTGACGGGTTCGCGCAGGCGACATCTAGAGCGGCCTAGCCAGCAGGAGCCTCAGGTGGGGCCAGGCCGACAGACCCCTCGCTCAGTCCGGAGTCAGAAGAAGGCAGTAGATTTCTTCGAATCCTGGCTGAACATTCTTCACACGAGTCAAGTCGTTCTCGGGCGAACACAGGCGGTGTTGACGAGGAGGACTGTAATCGGGGCGCCGGCGAGCGAACAGAGGCGCGCAGCAGCCGACGACTTCAGGACGAAGGTAAACGAAGTCCACATAAAGAGCCCAGTAGGATGAGAGAGAAGAGGCGATAGGAGGAACCAATACAAGGACGGAGAGAGTCTGTCGCACTCAGCGAACATGGCTGGTCCCAGGACGGGCGAGGCTTCTGAGTACACGTCGAGGACCGCCCGGCGTGTTCTCGGTCGATTGCTAGATCGCGACCGTCGTCCGTCTTGGGAACGACTGTGGAGTCCCTGGGGCGCCTGAGTTCGCAGCAAAGCTGCAATCGGAGTCAGCGGCCAGCAATGATGTAGATGATAGGCCACTTCGGGTTGCGGACCAGACTCACGTTGGTCAGACGAGGGGGGTCCAAGCTTGCGAGCCTCAGATGCGAGCACGCTTTGTCGCTCGTCGCTCGTCGTCCTCTGCTTGAACCCGCTGCCGCGCGAGCTTAGCCTCGAGCCGCGCCTGGCGGGCCTCCTCGGCTGAACGGTGCCGCTCGGCCAAGATCTGCTTCTTCTCCTCGGCGGCGCGCTCGCGGGCCTTCTCGTCCTCCTCGAAGAGCGCCGCCTGAAACGACTGGCCGTTGGCCTCGGCGTACTCGTGTTCGAGCTCGTCCAAGCGGGCTTCGATGTCCTCCTCGAGCTCGCCGATCCGAACGCGGACCGCCTTACGCAGGTGGTATGCAAATCGGCCCGGGTTGCCTTCGCGCAGGTCGAGCAGGTCGAGCAGAGCCATCAGGTCGGCCCGTGCGGCGAGCGCGAGCGGCCGCGTGAAGCCGCCGGTGGAGGCCGCCTTAAGCGACCGCGGCGTCACGAGCCGGAGCGAGCTCGTCATGTGCGCGAGCAGCTGCGACCGTGGAAAGACGAGTGCATATTCGTCGCGCAGATTACGAGGCTTTGGCGGCTCATTGACGGCCTGGTCATGGCGGACGGGCGGCTTGACTTTGCGCGGCTTCTTGACGGTCTTGTCATCGATGCGTGCCTTCGGCGCCTGGCGGTGAGAGCGACAGGCCTCGAGGGTCAGAAAGGTCCTTCGGGGCGACGTGCAGTCAGGCCATCGAACGCACCTTCCCAGCCTTCTCAAGGACTGCCAGGCCATGGGGGACAGAGCGGTCGGGTCAGCCGTCGGCGCACGCAGCCGGATGCAACGCGCAGGGATGGCGCTCGACGCACCCGCCAGCTGCCTTGCCGTCAGCTTGCGCGGCGTCGCCTCCATCTTGGCAAGGCGCTTCATTGTCCGACGCTTGGAATCTTCTGAGACGGTCTTTTTGACCGGAGGCACGGGCTTGGCCTCGACGGGTGCGATGCCCAGCTGAAGGAGAAGCTGCCGGTTCTCCTCGATCCGCCGAACTGGACGGGCGGAGGCGGTGACAGGGCCGGCAGCATCAGCACGGGTGCGCACCGACGATGCTACTGGGCAACACCTAGCCCGCGACTACCCTACTCACGTCTCTCGGCTTCGTAGTCTGTGATCAAGGCATGAGCGGCAGAGTCAGCAGCGAGCCTGGGAAGGCGCGCAGGCCGTCGACAGGGACAACGGACCCAGCTCAGCCTCGTTGCCCGAGCTTGAGCTGGCACTCTCCGAATCCGACATGGTTCTGCGTAGGTGACGGACGTCAGCGCCTTCTCGGAAAGCTTCACTCTGCGACGCACCGTTCGTAACGATGATCAGGTCTGCAGTCGTCCGGATGCTCGAGGGTTCAACAGCAGGAGACGTCGGTGCGACCGACGCGCCAGCTAGGGCTCGTTGCCACGGCGACGAGACGACTGCGGCCCCGGCTCCCGCTTCCGCCCAACGGCGGTCGACCATCGCAGCAGACGACAGCCCCATCTCCCGCAACCCACCACCAACCTACCCTCTCCTGGACCTCCTTAGCATCAGCAGCATGACCGGCACCCACCGCCACGAGACCGAGCAGCACGGCTCCGAGACGCAGGCCGCCGTCCCCAAAGTCGTCGTGCCCTCGAGCCAGAAGAAGGTGCGGACTGTACGCTCGAGATCGGCTCGACGCCAGCCCTAGCTAGACCGTCGGCCTGGTACTGACCTTTCGCTACATGATCTTGCTTGCCTGTCTCTTTTTCATGCAGCCCGTCGAGTCGGACCCGATCAAGGAGGCCGCCCACGAGCGTGTCCACGAAGACAACTCCATTAAGGTCGGCTCCGTCGACGGCAAGATCGGCCATGGCATGGTACGTCGTCCTTCATCGGCGGCAACCGAGGCTTACGACCCTTACAGGTCCGGACTGACCCCTGCTCCTCGCCCTTCCGGTCGCTCCTAGACTGGCCAGACGGTAGGCGACCACTAAGGCGGCACTCATCTCGTCCTTGCTGTCTCCTGAGCGGCCGGCTGGCGTGACGTCAATCTAGGCGTCGCACGCCTCGTGCTGCCACGCCGTCCATCCCCTCCAAAGCCGACAACAAAGATCTCGGCGCCATGTATCGACCATCAAATTCTTCGACTCAATGTAGCCATGACTTGCCTCAGTCGTCGTCAACGATGCCGCTCGACCTTCCATTCGTCTGCCCACCTGCGGCACGTTGCCAGCGCCATCACTCGAGCCCCGCCCGAGCGAGAGCGTCATAGCCCTTCGATCTCAAGAGAAAAGACGGAGGGCGTCGAGACGAGCAAGCCGCGGCATCTTATGCCACTCGCAGCGAGCGCGCCTTGCCCAGGGGATCTCGCGGCGATGGCGCAAAAACCCTGACCTGCACGCCGAGCTGCGCCTGCCAAGGAAGCCTACCTTTGCCTCGTACAGTGAAGCGCGAGTTCTTGAGGCTTCTCACGTAGTGTCCTCCATTTCCAGCGCAGTGAGCCCGGAGGATGGACGACGATCTCACCCGTTTGGGAGTGGTTGCGCCGTCGACGAGAGGACGCCCGCCCGCTGCCTCTCGCATCCTCTGCTCTCTCCTTGACCAGCTTCTTTCACCTTCAAAGACCTCCTCTCGTACGTACCCCTGCTTGCCCTCTCCGTTGCAGAAAAGTCAGACCGACGGATGTCCCTCGCTGTGGGGCAGTCTTGAACCGGCCTGCACCGTCGGGAACCGAAGCTCGTTGCCACGGCGGCGCCACGAGACCCGCGAGAGTCCACTCCATCTCAGCGAGAGCCGCTCGGCCTGTCGTCCTCTTGTACCACCACCAGTCGATGACCGCTCTCCGTCTCGCCCTCCGCAACCCCCTCCGCACCGCTCTCCCTTCCACCAACCGCTCCTTCTCCTCCACTTCCATCAAGATGGGTGTCACTGTCGAGTCGCTTTCCCCCGGAGACGGCAAGAACTTGTGCGTCCCTTCCCTTTGCGTTTCCTTCCAGAAGCTGCTTTTCCATCTCCATCGCATTTGCTGACGCGAGCTTCTGGCTTCCTCGCCCTGCGTCGTCACCGCAGCCCCAAGCCTGGAGACACGGTTTCCATGCACGTGAGTCTCCGGCGTCAACCTAGCCCGGCTTGACTTTGGTCGGTGCTGCGTTGTCCGTCCGCGGCCGCTGACTGTGCTGCATCATGGCCTCACCGCTCTCGCAGTACGTCGGCACCCTCCTCAACGGCAACAAGTTCGACTCGTCGCGCGACCGCGGACAGCCCTTCAAGACCAAGATTGGCGTCCAGCAGGTCATCAAGGGCTGGGACGAGGGTGTCCCCCAGCTGTCGCTTGGCGAGAAGGCCATCCTGACCTGCACGCCCGACTACGCCTACGGCGAGCGGGGCTTCCCCCCGGTCATCCCCGGCAACTCGACCCTCAAGTTCGAGGTACGTCTTGTTTGATGCTTCTGTGCCTTGCGCCGGCCGAGTTAGATCTGATCATCTGCTCATTGTCGCCCCCTCCCTCCGCCAGGTTGAGCTCCTCAAGATCAACTAGAGGGGGTGTATCGCTCAGATTCCTGGCTCCCTCTCCTTCCCACCGCTCGGCTTCCATTGCCGGGGCCTGCAGTGCGAGGCGGGACCTGTATCCAACAGTGGTTTCCTTTATCAGCATGATCCTGTGTTTCTTGTCATCCTGCGACTCGGCGTCCGTCTGCAACCTCTTCGCGACCGCGATCAAGCGGCGCCGCGTCACGCTTGCGGATATGCCACCTCGAGCTAGCGAGGAGCTGCACCAGTCCATGCCCATCGCTGCTGCTAGCCCTTGGGACCGCCGTCAGGGTCTGCAGACGCGTCATGAATCCGTCGCGAGCCTCGGTGCCTCACTCCCACTTCTTGGCCTCCATGCCGTCCGGGGGCTTGACCTCGGTCTTCTTTTGGCCGATCTCGGCCCAGTTGGTCGACAGCGTCGTTCCTGCGTAGATAAACGAGGTCGCATGTATCAGTCGGCCGGCAGCTCTGCACGGGCCAGACGGGCACCAAAGGGACGAACCGCCCGACTCCTGGTACGACTTGAGCATCGCCCGCTGGGCATCCGGGTCGGCACCTGCATAGATCTTCTTGAAGAGGTCGTTGACGGCAGCGTCGCCTTCCTGTTCCGCCGCCATGCGGTGTGTAGAGGTGAGCGCTGCCAATCGTCAGCAGGCCTTGGATCTGGTCGCGCTGCGCGGTCAAGCTTGAGCAGCGTTAGGGACGGACCGGCTCAGGATCAGCCTTGCTCAGCTCGTCCTCTGTGATCTTCGACCAGTCCTTCTTCGGCCTCGGGCCAGAGGATGCTGAAGTCGACTCGCTCGGCCGGGCAGCGGCCATCGCTGCTCGCCCAGAAGGAAGAAGGGCACGTGCTCAGGTTAGCGAGCCCGCATGTGAGAGCTTTGACAGCAAGAGTCCTCAGCGGGCGCCGCCGTTGGATCAGGGGAACGTACGGCTAGCTTCCTCCTCGCCGATGAGCCGATTCCACTTGAGACCGGTTTCGCGCTTGCGAAGGACGAGCTCGACCTTGACCTTCGAGACGCGGAAGGTCGAGCTCTCCGGGTCAATCGCGTGTGCGAGCGGGCCGACGTCGTGTGTCGCCTCCGGAAGGATGAGCTTCAGCTGTCATAGTAGCGCAGCAGAGGGTCGTCAGCGGCAACGCTCAGCAGCTTGCATGCCGGTCGAGCTGCTGGCGGTGAGGGCTTCAGAGAGCGAAGCCAATCGGGGCACAGCTCGGCCCGCGAAAGGGGAAGGCAAGCCGCACCGAGCGCTCGCGGAAAGAGACCGAGACGTCGGCCGGGGCGAGGTCGCGGACGTAGAACGAGACGGTGAAGTTGTCGTCCGACTGGAAGGTGTCGTGTCGGGGCAGCGTCTGCTGTGAGGTTGAGGCCATGGCTGGTGACGTGAGCGAGAGCAGGCGATGCGATGATGGACGTCGGGAGGTCGGTGGTCGCGCGTGCCTTGTCCCCTCGGCCTCGAGCCCTTCGAAGGCGCGGGCGGCGGCCGTGGCACTTCGTGCGTACGGTGTCGTCGCCTGGCACATACGCCTGAGGCCCTCGCGCGACAGATCTTGCGCTCCAGGTTCTGATATGTGATAGCAATCGATAGCTACGAGCACACCGCACAGGCAGAGGGTCTTCCAAGACCGGAACATCACATTCAGGACCGCCTTCCTATCACGACATCTTCTTGTCGTCTTCAAAGTCGAGGTCGTCGTGCTCATCGTCGTTGAAGTACGCGGGCAGAGCGTCCTCCTCGTCGGCCGCCATCACTCGGGACGAGATGGCGAGGGGCAAGAACCCTTCGACCCAGAAGTCGGACGTCGTGCCCTTGAGTGGGAGGTGCAGCGTGAGCGAGTACTGTTGAAAAAGTGGTGAGCGTTCATCAGAGTTAGCAGTAAACTCTCTGATGACTCGACCCCCAACGAGCCGCACCTTGCAGCCGAGGCCGCCGTTCGAGGGACATGGGAAGCTTGGCGACAGGATTCCTTGTCGGCGTGCACGGGGTCCGCCAAGGTAAATCTCGCCGACGATGGTAATGGTGCACGACCAGCGGCGCTCGGGCTGACCATCCTCGCCAACCGTGTCGACGAGCACCTTGTCGCCGTACCAGACCCGGCGTTCGTTCTCGATGTCGCCGACCTTTTCGACAAACTGCCGGACCTTTTGGCCGGCCCCATGCGCGTGCGTGTCGACCGTTCGTATCAAGTCAAGCGTCAGAGTCGACGGTGGTGGGATGCGGAGCTGCGGCGTCTCGTCGGCAGCTTCGACCGGCGGCGACTGGACGACCATCGTCAGGTAGAACGGGACGGGATGATGCGGTGGGAGAATTGGTAGCGCGGGAGCGACCATCTACGAGAGCCAGATCGTAGCTCATGAAGTCAGTAGGCCACCGACGGATGACATATGCAAACCGGGCCGCCGCACCTCGATCCGGATCAAACCCTTGGCCGACATCAGGCCGCCCATGCGGACGTGCTTCTCGGTGTGCACCGTCCGCCAGCGAGGCCCCTCCGGCGGAGGAGGCGGTCGTATCGGTAGGCTACCCTCCTTGCCCGGTGCAGCTAGAATCGGCTCTGGTACCTCTGACGGATCGACTGCTGTCGGCGGGCTACACAGCGGCAAGCGGAAGAGTAGTAGAGTGGTAGAGGTTCAGCGGCCGATGGACATCAAGGGCGTCACAAAGGCGACGCACAAGTAGAGGAACGGCCGGATGATCTTCTCATCTCGGGTGATCTTTGAGGACCGGACGCCGACGACCTTGACGTAGTATGCTGTGCGACCGACGGCATTGCCGACGGTGAGCCCGATGCCGAGCTCCCCTGCGGCCGAACGCGAGCCACCCTCGAACGACGGCGGGAGAAACGACCGCGTCGCCTGTTGATCGGCCCAGGATGGCAGGCGGAAGCTGAATGCCATCGTCAGCAGGCCGCCCTCGTCAACGCTCGTGTCGGAGGTCATGGACCGCGGCGAGAGCGTCCGCTTGAGTGCGTGCGCGTGCATGCCATCCGCCGACGAGGTCGATGCATAGGACGACGGGCCAAACGGAGATGGATCGACCGGCGAGTCGGACCGCCAAAGCACCTGATCCTCGGCCAGGAGCAGCGTGTGCTGGGTGCGGTAGTCTGATGGGCGAGCGCCGTCGCTATCGGCGTCAGCCGGAGCCTGTTTCGTTAGGCGGTCTCATGACCATCGCGGAAGCTCGCGCCAGACGTACCGGACCCGCCAGCATAGAGCGACATGCCCTGGCCGCCGACGTGCTGATACGTCGAGACCTGAAAGATCGGAGCATCTCAGCGACGAGCTCGGAAACGGAGGAGCGGATGGGAGAGGAGCCCTAACCTGGAGCACACGGAGCCGGACGACGACCTGGTCGATGGCCTTGCGACCCGTGCCGCCGCGCATGCGACCTTTGCCCTTGCGGTCGCCCTCGGTCCCGCCGGCGTCGTCCTCGGTCAGCTGGAGGTGGACAATACCGGAAACGGTCGAGCCAGCCGTATAGCTCTGGCGCTGGTCGAACTCGACGACGAGCGGCGGGTCCTGAGGCGACCGCTTGAGGGCCGACTTGAGCCGCGAGAGCATCGATGACGGGGCGGCGGCGGAACGAGGAGACGGGAGGATAGATGTGACTGTGCTGATTGTGGGGTCTGCCTAGTGACTTGAGCGAGGGGCGTCGAAGGGATGGATGCGATGGTGTTGATGGCTGCGAGCCAAGGGAAGGAGAGCCAGCCGCCTCCTCCCTCCGAGCCCCTCCGGGCGCTCGGCGTCGCCCGTCGCCGCGGCGGCGGCGTCAACCGTTCTGCTGCCCCTTTACTCCCCTCCCTCACCCCCCGCGACCTCCCCCGGACGCGATAAGCCGATCGCCGAGCGAGGGCGGTTCAAACGAGTCATAACTAGGTCATGCAATCAACAGTGTTTACGGCGCCGGCTTCTCCTGCTCCGCCTCCTCGTCCGCCTCGGCCTCGGCGAACCATTTGGCGACCTTGCCCCACTCGACGTTTCCTCCGGTGATGACGACGAGAACCCTCACGACGAGCTCGCCAGCCTCTCCAGCTTCCGACGCCTGCGCTGGCTCGCGTGCGGCACGGGCAGCGACAATCTCCTTGACGAGGTCGTTCCAGGGCTCGGCCGATGGCTGAGCTTGGGCGGCAGCGGGCGCAGTCGGCTCGAGCATGACGGCGAGCGACAGAGCGGACGAGGGCTCGATGACGAGCTTCATGCCTGCAGCCGGGTCAACGAGGGACGTGTCAGCATGCGGCGGGTAGCTAGGAGGAGGAGCGACGCAGTCGAGGGACGCACGCTCCCAGACGAGCTTCATGGCCCGGATTGAGGCTTTGTCTTCGGCTAGGAGGACGGTATCGACGCTGATGAAGAGGCGGACGACAAGATCAGCCATCGCTCGTCGTAAGCGATACAGAGCCGCAGGGCGTACTTTCGCATCAGCGTCGGCATCGTCATGCGCCCAGTTGCCGTCAGCAGGCCGTCACAGAGCGAGGTCGTGGGGTTGACGGCGGCGTGCCAGGTGGCGTGGGACCGGTCAGCGGCCGAGTAGAACGTCTTGTGCAAGTCGTTCGCGCCTGGCAGGGCCAGGACAGAGCGTGGTCAACGCGGTCACAGGAGCTGGTACGGTACGACTCTGGGAAGGGGCGAGCGACGTACCGACTGGTTCGGCAGCGACGACCTTGCAGCCCTTCCAGTAGCCCTTGCTTGCGACGCTGACGCCGCTCATGAGTCCTCCGCCGCCGGCAGGCGCGACGACGACGTCAGGCTCGACGCCTGCGCCCCAGACGTCGGCGATCTGACGTGCACACTCGACGATCGTCGTCCCTTGGCCTTGGAGGACGTCGATGTGGTCGTAGGGCGAGACGAAGTGGACGAGCCCGCCGGCACTTCGGATCTGTGAGGCGCCGAGCGATCAGACCGGGATGCCTCTTCACAGATCGCGCTACGGCTCCCAACGAGGCAGTGCGCACCTTCTCCACCTCGGCGTCGCACGTCGCCTGTCTCGCCCGAGTGTCGGGTGCACACTCGACGACTTTCGCGCCGTAGCCGAGCACGCCGGCCTTCTTGACCTTGGACCCAGACGAGGGCATGATGATGGTGGCCGAGATGGGCCGGCTCGGCGTTGACAGGAGTTTGGCCGTCAGGGCAATCTAGATCAGAGTAAGATCAAAGCGAAGCTGGCATTAGTCGACGCGGATCAGGACACCGGAGACGGCAAGCGGACGCACCGCCTGAGCATGGTTGCCGCTGCTGTGCGTAATAATCGTCAGCGGACCCTCGGGGGCCGAGTCGGCCAGGTAACGGAGGCTTGCGTTGAGCCCGCCACGGATCTTGAAGGCTGGTGGTCGGCGGACGCGGACGATGTCAATGCATGGTCTGGTGCAGCGTAGTCTTACAGCAAACGAAGGTGAGAAGCGATGGACCTCCGATGCGCTGCGTAAAGGGACGAAGGAGGTCTGAGAGTCAGCAATATGACTCGCAGGCAGCTCCTGCGCTCTCCAAGCGAGTAGCAGCAACAAGTGTGCAAGAGCAAGCAGCCGGACCTGGAGGCTCTCCATCTTGAGCGCGAGCTCGAGCCGGACCTTGCGTCCGTCAGGCGCCGTCAGTCCGCCGAGGGCGGCGGTCGCGCGGGCATTGAGGGTCGAGCTCGTCTGGAGCGGAGTCAGATGGATGTGTTCGCTGGCGGTGGCATCAGGCGAGGGAGAGCAAAGTGACCTGGTTAGCAGGCGAGATCCGGGCGCTTGGGCACAGGCGAGGTGGTAGGGGCGGAGGCGAACCGGATGCGGGCGTGAGCCTGTTCGATGCCGGCGAGGGAGGGCTGCTCGGCGCCGGCCGGGTAGTCGTACGAGGGCGTTTGGGGAGCGGCGATCATGGCGTCGAGCGAGAGCGAGCAGTCGGAAGGAAGAGAAGGTGAGCGTCGGGGTGGTCAGCACAGGCAGGGAGGGAGGACGATGAGTCGAGCAGGACCAGGGCTTGCTGGCCGCGGGCGAGGCCAACGGAGCCGAGCCTCGGTCGTGAACCGTCCAGCACCTGACTCGGAGGACGGGACAGCAGAGGTCACGCATGGCGTCGGTCACGACCGTGCTCGATTTGCGCTGCCGACGGAGGTCCGAGGATCCTCATCCGCTCCGTCCCCTCCGTTCGGGGAGGCGTCGTCGCCTGCTCCCGACCGTCCGACGATGCGATGGGTTCGGCCTCGTCGGCTCACGACGCTCTCCCTAGCAACCGTCGTCAAGGTGAGTCGGCGCGCGGGCGGCGGGCGTAGAGCACCGCAAAAACGCCTCGGCCCCGTTTTCCTGCCTGCCCGTCCCTCCGCGCCTGCCGCCCCGCCGACGACCACCATCTGCTCGCTCGCTTGCTCGCTCCCATACTAGGTGCGTCTGGCTCGCTCAAACCGTTTTCACCAACCCTCCCCCCACACGCCTCTTTCGCATGATGATCCACTAGATGACGAGTCGGATTGCAATCCCTGTCCCCACCCGACCCCTCCCGCCATGGGCGCCGAACCGCCCGGCCTTCGTTTTGAAGGGCGGGCACCTTGGCGCTCGGGAGGCAGTAGACCGGGCGACGGGAATGAGACGATTATCTTTTTGCTATGGCTAGCGTTTCCTGAACCCCTCCTCCCGCCTCCGCCGCCTTTTCTCTCGTTCTTGCCCTGCTCGACCGCGTGCCCGAAGCTGACCTCCCTGATCCTCTCCTGCGCCTTGCTCCAGTCCTCCTTCCCTCCCACTTTCCATAGCCATGTCTGCCGACGACGAGTCTGACTGGTCCGATTCTTCGGCCGGATCGGTCGCATCCTCCTTCTCGACGTCGGTCATGCTTGGCCTGCCCGACGGCGCGATCGAGAGCGCGACCGACCTTGCCGACGCCTGCGTGTCGCGGCTCGGTGGCCCGCCCGCCTTCCTCTCATCGCTGCCGGCGTTCCCCGACCCGGCGACGGCGACGGCGTGCCCGACGTGCGCCCGGCCGGCCGAGCTGCTGCTCCAGCTGTACGCGCCGCTCGAGGGCAGCGTCGACGACCGCGTCGTCTACGTCTTCGGCTGCGCTCGCGCCGGCTGCCAGGGCGAGGCGGGCGGCAGCAAGAAGGGGAGGTGCGTCTGTGCCTCCTCCTGCGTGCAGGCCCCATCTCCTCCATCCCCGCTCTGTACTCATCCTTTTCCTCTTCTATGCGATGCCCTATGTCCCAACCCACTTGCGCGCGCCGATAGCCTGCGAGCCTTCTCCTCAATTGTCCGCAACGATCGCTTTGCATCGGCGCACGAGCGCCGGGCAGCAAAGAAGGCAGCTAAGGCCGAGGCCGCTGCCGCCGCTGCCAGCCCGAGCCAGGCTTCCGGCACCCCGGCAGCCGGCTTCAACCCGTTCGCGGCGACGGCTGCTGCTGCTCCTTCGTCGGCTCCCTTCAATCCCTTTGCGGCTCCGACTGCGCCGGCAGCTGCGTCTGCCAACCCCTTCGCTGCCCCATCCAACCCTTTCGCTCCGGCTGCGCCTGCCACCGCCGCTGCCGCGCCGGCGGCGACGGCCGTCGACGACCTGGCCAAGCAGACTGGCGAGCTTGCCTTGGGCAAGGAGCCTGCGGCAGACGATGACGACGAGAGCGATGACGACGAGACCGAGGACGGTCCGAGGCCGACGCCCGATCCTGGTCCGTCTTCTCCCGCTTGACGACGCAGCGGCGAGCCTCCCAGTGCCTCAGCTTACCTGCTGACATTTCTGTTCCCCGTCATCTCTCAGCTTGGGCGACCGTGCCCTCTTACCCAGCCCAGTACCTCTCGACCCAGACCGAGTTCCTCTCGCGACCCAAGCTGAGCAAGAAGCAGAAGGCGGCGCAGGACGCCCACCTGGCTGAGGTAGCCGGCATGGACGACGCCGCCAAGCGCAAGGCGCTGGAAGAGTTTGACCAGGAGTACGTCAAGGGGAGCGGCATCCCCGGCGCCGACGAGACGTTCGAGCGCTTCATCGACCGGCTGCAGGATGAGCCGAGCCAGGTCGTCCGGTGCGCACCAGCCTGCTTTCCGCTCATGTCATGCCGTACGATCGGTCGCTGACGACTGGGGTCTCTCCGATGCAGGTACGACTTCGGCGGCCAGCCGCTCGCTTACTCTTCGACCTCAAAAGTCCACTCGACGTTGTTCAACTCAAAGACTGGCGCCGCATCGACGGCGGCCGCCAAGCGGGGCGTGTATGACAGTGCTCGCGTCCCGCCCTGCTCGCGCTGCAAGGGCCCGCGCGCGTTCGAAATGCAGCTCGTCCCCGGTCTGCTCAACCTCCTCCGGGCTGACCAGATCGCCGCCGGCGGGGGCTCAACCGCGGCCTCGAACGCTGCTGGAGGCAAAGCCGACGACGACGAGGCTCGCCGGCGCGAGGTCGAGCGCCTGCTATCAGCCCGGCGTAAGGCTGACGAGCAGACGGGCATGGAGTGGGGCGTCGTCGACATGTTCAGCTGCGAGGCCGGCTGCGGCGGCCCATGGGCGGAGGAGTTTGTCGCCGTCGAGTGGGAGGAATAGCGGTCTCGCCGGATGCATGTCCTCCTTGTTGCCCCCTGCCCAACAGTTCGCGTTGGCTTTGATGGGGAACGGGTTGTCATCTGATCTTGCGCAGACGACAGACAAAGAGGGCGCTGACCCACTCGTCCTCGCGCCCGGGCGTGTACTCGCCCGAGAAGCGCAGACCCCTGCCGCGAAGGTAACGCTCGTCGCGCGGCGCACAGGGCATGCGCTCCCGGCCGGGGACGTCTTCGACGGCGCAGCGCTCGCCGTCGTCGCCGTTGATCTCTTTGAGAAAGCGCTCGACGAGCCGCTCGCCCTGGTCAACGGCGCGCGAGCACGTCGCATAGACGAGGACGCCTCCCGGCCGGAGCAATCGGAAGCCGTTGCGGAGCAGGCCGAGCTGGAGCTCTGGCAGACTTGTCCGGGACTCAGCGAGCGAGTCGAGAAACGCCTGCGGAAAGTTGAGTGCGGTCGGCAGCGGTGGCGGTGATGTGGAGCGCTCGACGACAGGCACATCATCTGCGGCTGGCGAGGCCGGTCGCGAGTCCGAAAAGGACATCGGTCGGATGTACTTCAGAATGTGTGAGACAGAGCCTGGAGCAAGAGAAACGGTGGCGGTCAGTATTGAAGTCGCAGAAGCTGAAGCTGGCGGGCCGTGCGCACCGTCATGCGTGCACTCGGCGTCGACGAGGACCTTGTCGTACGGCACGAAGACGTCGTCGGCCTGCATGGGCTGGAAGTTCGTCGAAACGTGCCACTTGCCCCTCGGGCCGGCGCCGTTTGCGCCGAGCCGGGCTGGATCACGCTGCCAGTCCGCCCACCGAGCATCAAGGGCAGTATCGATGGCACGCTCGGCCTCCACCGTCGTCTCGAAGCACTTCGCCCGCAAGTGGGCGTTGATCCGGGGCGCGCCGACGTCGAACGTCGTGCCGTCGGTCAAATGATAGCGCGTCTGGGCGTTGTTGCCTGACCGACGCGAGCGAGCCATGGCAATGGCGAGCCGCTGCTCACTCGCATCGACCGCGGTGACGGTTCCCCGGCCGGCGCGCGTCGCCTCGCCGCAGAGGGCGCCCTTGCCGCCGGGCGCAAAGCAGAGGTCGAGGACATTGTCGTCCGGCTCGACCTCGAGCGCATGGACCGCGACGCCAGAGCCAGCGTCGAGCGCCTGGAACGCGCCGGATTTGAACGAGGGCGAGTGCACGCGGTAGTGGCCAGGGACGCGCCAGAACTCGAGGTTGGGCGCAGGCAGCCAGTCGACGTCGTGGATCTCATGCAAAGGGACGCCGAGCTCGCGCGTGATGTCCTCCTTGGTTGCGCGGGCGACAGGGCGACCACTTCGGAGCGAACGGTTGACCGGGTGCACGAAGCGCGACGGGACGTGCGAAAGCGACAGCAGCGACTCGTAGAAAGTCGCCGAGAGCTCGTTCTCCTGCAGGAAGCTCATAAACTCGGCCGGTAGCTGGAGAGAAGGAGAGACATGGCTGCTGAGCGTAATCCAGCTTGTCAGCTCTCTGCTGGGCGAGCTTCGACATGGCAAGGCTGGCGGTCAACGAGCTCGAGGCGTTGAGGACGACGCACCTGTCCCTGGGCTGAGCGTCGGTCGGACCCGAGACGCCGTCACGCGAGATACAACTGCCAGACATCTTGCGCTTGTGGCTGGACGGCCGACGGGCGGGCGTCGATAGGCTAGCGAGCACTCGCTGAGCTTGGCGGCCGACTCTGGACGGCCTAGCTAGGTTGGGAGCCAGCTTGGGCGTGGACGATGGCGGTCGACCGAGCTCGGACGCCGGCGACAGCGGCAAGAGCGAGAAATGCCAGACGCTAAAGGTAGTGAGTGGCCCGGCAGCAGACGAGGATTCGGGCGGCGTCAAAGAAGACGGAGCTATGGCACCGAGTGGGCTGTAGGCGAGCCCTCCTCGAGATGATGACGAGGGAGAATTGAGCTTTCGGGGCGAGTGGTGGTCGGAGGGCTGAAGGGGAAGCCACCTGTGCTCAGTCGTCAGCAATCCCAGCCCGCTCTACTTCGTTCCTGTCGCACGTCACATGCAGCTCGACAGGCAGGAGTGATATGATATGATGCGACCTCTTCCACGAACACTGCTTCTTGCTCTCGCCTACGATGCGTTTCGACCCTCTGCGTCTGCAGGTGCTGCTTCCGTCCCACCTCAACCTTTCTCGAGGCAGGTCATCCCGTCCCTCTGGAGATCGCGTGCCGACCCCTTCAGTCCATCAGGCGGCGGGCTGACTCCTCGGTCGGCGTCTTGAAGTAGGGCTGGGGCTTCTTGCGGTCGCCGTCGCCCATGCCGTACGTCGGCCGGCCGGCTCCGATGAACCAGGCCGAGCGGACGGCGAGGCCGGCCAGCCGGGGCAGAAGGACGAAGATGAACGTCCACGTCCATTTTGCCGGATTGCCGACGATCGTCGACGGCAGGGGCGAGAAGGTAAAGAAGATTGCAAAGACCTGGCAGGAAGCGCACCAGCGGTGCAACGTCAGCGTCGGAGAGCGGCCAGGCGAAGTGATGCAAGGGCACTGACGTCGAGCAGCGAGAGGCAGAGGAAGAACGTGAGCAGCAGGTTCTCGTGGATCTGCGGGTTGTTGCGCAGGTTCGTCTGGAACGTCGGCAGCATGAAGGCGCTGAGGAGCGCAAACGTCAGGGTGTCTGACCCGACAGGGGAGACGGGGACGGGACCAGTGTCAGCCTTCGGAGCCGGCTGCCCCGCTCACAGAGGGGCAGGGAGCTCACGGATGCCGACGTTGGTGACGGCCCAGCTGCCACGGAGGCCACCGCCATGCTCGCCAAGCTTGACGACCCAGCGGAAGTCAAGGTAGTTGTCGTAAAGACGGACCGGGGCGAGGATCGCATAAAGGGCGAGGGCGAGGTGGTAAGCCGGCTCGGCGACGCCGAGGTAGTAGTAGTAGAGCGCCGGACTGGGAAGCAGGTGCAGCGCGGGTAAGCTCTTTGCAAGCAGGAACAAGCGACCAGCGACCTGAGAAGAGTACCGACAGCGGCGAGGCGCGCGTAAAGAAGGTCGGGGAGCTCATGCTGGAGGTCGACGTCTGCTGGCCGGTTGAACGAGATCGTCCTCCCTCCGACGCGACTCGACCTGACCGAGCCTTTCGATCGCCTGACTTTGCGCAGCACTACTCTCGAGCTGGCTAGGGCGGTCTCCCAAACACAGACCTCTCATGTAGCGACGAGGGCAGAGGTGCTCTAAGACGCATGTGACACAGACGAACAAAATTGTCAACCGGCCTCTCTCTCACCTCCCGGGTCGATGCTCGATGTCACGCCCTGCGTCGCCTCCGACGACCGCCCGCCAGATGCCCTCGCCGACGCGATCCTGAAGACAGCGCTCGAGCAGTCCCCATGCCAAGCGCTCCTCCAAGCTCACAGCCCCGACCGCTGTCTCTGCCGTCTGCGCATCGTCGCCGGCGCCGCTGGACGGGTCAGGCGGTCCTCGGCGGACAATGCGCTTCGTCCAGAGGGCGGCTGATCGGTTTTCGAGCGTTATGCTGTCGGGGCTGAAGGACACCCAGCGGGCCTTAGTTGTCGTCGAGGCTGTTGAGTTTGAGAGATGGAGAGTGAGCGAGGGTGAGGGACCGTCGCCGTGGATGATGAGGGTCGTCCCTTGCGGGTAAGTTGGCGGAGGGAGGTTGACAGTCGCCTGCTCGAGAACGGCCGACGAAAGCCAGACATCAGCCGCGCGACTTGTAAGTCGAACGACTCCAATTGCCGTGATGATGTGAGACGCACGATGACAGCCCTCGCCCGTTCTGCTGCGATCCAGCCAGCGAGGAAGCGGAGCCGTCGGCCGTGTTTCTCTCCCTCACGGTCAACGATGCGGCCGGCCTCGCTTAAGTCTGTCGGGAGGAGCCAGCTCGCCGAGGGCCTCCAATTTGGGACAGTACGCGACGACTTCGGTGTGATGGAGGGCCAGTAGGCAAGCTGAAGATATTCAACGGATCGATTTTGTCAGCTTTGGCAGCCCTTCCGAAGCCTCGTGAGCCGGAGGCAAAGGGCTGATTTCGAAGCTCAAAGACGAGGAGGAGATGTACCATGCGTCCGTCGGCGCTGACCGCCCAAAGGTCGTTCCTGAGCCAAAGCACAACACCTTGGTTCCTTGCCGCGCCCGGAGGCCCTCCGAGGAGGACGACGTGGCCATGCTTGAGCGCCTGGGCGGCCGGCGCGAGGTGGACTGTCGACAGCGGGTGCTCGGCCTGATGTCGGACGACCGTCGACTGCTCTTTCTGGGTCCGATCTGACCGGGTCCGCCGATCGACGGGCGACTTGTCGAGCGCAAAGCTCTCTGCGAAGACGACGTGGGGCGATGGCCGACGGCGGTCGACGTCTGCCTTCCTGTGTTGCACGTGTGCGTCCGACTGATCGCGCGCGCCCGACCAGGGTGGCAGCGGCTCACGTGCGACATGCAAAGGGGCAGTCGAGCTACCAGTGGAAACGATGCGATTGACTGCGTCTTGGTTGCCAGGACGCGACGGCTCGGCAAGCCGTCGACTCGGAGAGCGTCGAGCTGGACGACGTGCTGTGCTCGACCGAGGCTGCTTGCTGGCTGCCGGCTGCGCGCTCGGCGATGCTTTGGTCGTATTGGCCTCCCAAGAGTACCCGTAGGCCGTCTTTGGGCTTCTGCTGTCGTCGGGCGAGACGGCGTCGTTGGTGACGTCGTGGGCGTGTCGCCGTGCGTCGTGATGAGGGCGTGTAGCCATACATGGAGGGCTGCCCGCCGCTTTGCACGTGCCGGCGGACGAGGCGTGCGAGGCCAACCGGAGAGCACTATCGGGTACATTAGAGTAGGTGACGGAGGCAATGCCAGCGGAGGGGAGACGAGCCGACGGGTAGAGGAGCGTCTGCTGCTGCTGCGCGAGTGGGACGTTGGTCGATCGGCTCGTCCCGCCCTTGCTGCCGGTCAAGGCGACCAGCGACTCGCGGACCGGACTCGGCAGCCGACGGCGCGAACGGCTGCTGCCGACGACGGCCTTAGCGAGATGCGACGTCGGTCGAAGCGGCGCGTTCTCCTTGTCGTCGCTGGTCGCGACGAGGCGCGTCGCTGGCGGGCGTGTTGACGGACCCGCCGCCGCTAACCTCGTCGCGCCCGCCGCCGCCGCATCGCGCCAGCCGGCAGCCTTGACCGAGAGCTCTTCCGTCGGCTGCGTGCCGGTATGCTTCTCGGCCGGTAAGGGTGGCAGCAGGGGGCCTGACCGGCGACGGAGCGAGCGCCAGGCGGCCTCGAGGGCGCGGAGCTCGCGCGGCGTCCGGTCGTCAGGCGTGCTCCTCGGCGGCGAGGCCGAGTGCAGCCGTGGGCGGGAGGGAAAGGGCGTCGACGCGGCGACGTCCGGCTGAGGGAGGAATGCGAGTAGGGGGTCAGCTGCTTGAGTAAAGAGAAGCAGGGATGGTCCTTTGGCCTTACCATGTCGTGCTTGAAGGGTGGGTGGGTGGGCTCGTCGGGCGAGCTCGTCAGCCTGTGGCGTCCCTCGCCCGCGCAGACGGCAGAAAGGGGCTGGGTGATGCAACAAGACAAGTTCATTCACGGGACCTCTACTCGTACATCAACCTCGGGCCGAGACCGCCCCCAGAGGTCCCTTTCGTTTCGCCCGAGCAGCAACCCCAGGCCCGCACCCTTCCCGACCCTTCTTCCTCCCATCATGCCCGGCTTCCTGTCCTCGGTCGTCTACGTGACGTCGTCCTTCCTGCTCGGCGTCGTCCTCGTCAACCAGATCGTCCGTCCCTGCGCGCGGGCGCGCCCGCACGCGCACCGAACCCTTGGCCTCTCAGTCGGCTGACTGCATGTTCCTCGTCTCCCGCTGCCGACAGGTCGACTGGGACCTCCTCTTCGGCCAGCTCGACGAGGCCGCCATCTCCAAGGCGTTTGCCTACTACACGACCTGGTGGAATTCGCCCGTCGGCGTCAAGGCTCTCCTCCATGCGGCCGCAGCCGCGCCGATCGTCGCCCTCTCGCTCAAGCTCAACGCCTGGACCGAGAGCGCCATCTTCTTCGACGGCTCGTCGCTCGGTGCGTCCCTCGTCCTCTCTTCGGGTGTCTTGCATAGCCCGGCTATGCGTAGAGACAAAGTCCGCCTTGGTGAGCGGGTGTTTGGGATGCTGGGATGCTCGCAGGAGAAGATTGACCAGAGCGCCAAGGGAGATTGGATCCGCCCGTCTGCGATAGAGCGGGCGGCTGATTGGAGCTGCCCCCTTTGCATGCCATGCATCTGCCGAGCTTCCTGGCTGACTGCTTGCTCCCTACCTATCGACTCTCAGCCCTCCAGGTCGTCACCGTCGTTCTCTACCTCTCGGTCCACATCCCGGCTTTCCGGACGTTCCGTGCGTTGTGCCCTTCTGCCCTCGCACGCGCGCGCACGCCAAGCGCGCTGCCGTCCGTCTCCCTCCCCCCCCCGGCGCACCCATTGATCGGATTCCGCAAACCATCCCCCCTCGCAGTCCCGCCGGCGCTGACGCAGACGACCAAGGGCTCGTGGACGGTTCTACCCCCGACCCCGCCGCCCGAGGTGCCCTACACGCTGCTCGAGAAGACGGACGCGGTCCGCGTGCTCGCCGCCGGCAACACGCTCATCGGCATCGTGCGTCCCTTCCACGCCCACGCGGCCGCTCACCGTGTCCGCATTACAGGATGACTGACTGACGTGCCACCCTTCCGCGCGTCGACAGTGCCTCGTCGGCGTCATCGGCATGCAGGCCGGCCAGGAGTACGCCCGCCGGTCCGAAGAGCGCGAGCAGCGCCAGCTCGACGAGAAGGCGGCGCGCGAGGCCGAGCGCATCAAGAAGGACACGTAGAGCCCTCTGCCGATCGAGGGAAGCGAGGTGAGAGGAGAGGAGGCCGTCTGGTCACTGCCACCATCAGGAGGGTCACGGACATTCGGCTACGCCGAAGGTGAAAACATGTCCTTGCTCAGGGACTGGAATCAGGCGCCTCGTCGACACCGCCCTGCTGTCTCTCCCACGGAGTGGTTTCTGCGCACGAATCCTTCCGGTGAAAGGTCTGCGGTCTATCGTGGTCCTGCGCCAGCTGCATCGAGAGCGGATCTTGGCGTGCCATTGATACAGGATGTGTTGGGGCGGAAGGTGGAAGCAGGATCGGAAGATTGCTGCGAGGAGAGATGCAGGTAGGGCTGATGAGGAGCCGCCGTCTAGCAATCTGGAGTGTGGCGGAACAGGTGGTCGCCCCTTGTTGTACCTAACTCGCGCTCACTGGGAGAGGCGTGGCTCGAAGAGCGAGCACTCCTCCCGGAGGAAGGTTCGCGAACCGGGTAGGGCCCGATCGGGGCAAGAAACCAGCGAGCGAGCAAAAGCGACCGCTCTACATCGACGGAAGCGACCCAGGCTCGAGCGTGGGGATTCCCGGCGTCGAGTCGCGGCCGGCGGGCGTGTTCTCGTCCGGTAGGGGCAGGTTGGGCTGCTCGCCGTCGTTTGCGCGCTTGTCGAGCAGGTCGTCCATCTCGTCCCGGGTGTCAAACGGTCGGCGGCCGAGGAGGGCGACCATCGACTCGCTGCGGAAGGAAAGGCAAAGGTGTCGGGGGGGCATGATCAGCCCGGAGCAAGGCAGGCGAGGATGGAAGGTCCTAAGGCGGACGCACCGAGTCAGGATCTCCTTCTCAAGCAGCTGCTGGGCGACGAGCTCAACCTGCTCGCGCTTGTCCTCGAGCAGCTTGCGCGTCCGCTCGCGCGCGCTCTGGATCATCTTGCGCACCTGGAGGAGCCGATGTCAAGAGAGGTCAGCAGCAAAAGAAGTGCGCGACCTTGGACCGGCAGACGCACCTCGTCATCAAGCATCTGGCCCGTCTTCTCGCTGAAGGGCTTCTGGAACTGCTCCGAGTCGCGCCGGCCGTAGCTGACGGGGCCGATGGCGTCGTTCATGCCGTACGTCGAGCAGATCTCCCAGGCCATCTTGGTAACCTTCTGCAGGTCGTCCGACGCGCCCGTAGTAATGCGGCCAAAGAAGATCTCCTCCGAGACGCGGCCGCCGAGCGTCATGCACATCGAGTCGAGCAGCTGCTCGGTTGAGTAGAGGAAGCGCTCCTTGGGCAGGTACTGGGGAGACGGCAGAAGCGTGAATCAGTTGTCGTCTATCTGGATGGAAGGAGTGAGGAAAGACGCACCTGCGCATAGCCGAGGGCGCCGACGCCACGGGGAATGATCGACACCTTGAGAAGCGGGTCGGCGTGCTCAAGGAACCAGCCGCAGACGGCATGGCCAGCCTCGTGGTAGGCGACGGTCCGCTTCTCCTCCTTGCCGAGCACCCGGCTCTTGCGCTCGAGGCCGACGATGACGCGCTCGATTGCGCTCTCAAAGTCCTTCTCCTCGATCGCCTTGCCGTCGCGCCGGGCGCAGTGGAGCGCAGCCTCGTTGCAGACGTTGGCAATGTCGGCGCCCGAGAAGCCCGGGGTGAGGATCGACAGCTTGTCGGCGATGTACTCGGACGCGAGGTCCTTGTGGAGGACAAGCGGCCGAAGGTGGACGTGGAAGATTTGCTTGCGGCCGCTGATGTCGGGCCGGTCGATCGCGATGTGCCGGTCAAAGCGACCGGGCCGCATGAGCGCGCTATCGAGGACGTCGGCCCGGTTGGTGCCGGCGAGGACGACGACGTGCTCGTTGCCGCCGAAACCGTCCATCTCGACAAGGAGCTGGTTGAGCGTCGACTCGCGCTCATCGTTACCGCCAAACGATCCGCCCTTGCCACGGGCCTTGCCGATCGCGTCAATCTCGTCGATGAAGACGATCGAGGGCGCGTTCTTCTTTGCGTTGGCAAAGAGGTCGCGCACGCGCGACGAGCCGACGCCGACAAACATCTCGACAAACTCGGAGCCCGAGACCGAGAAGAAGGGCACGCCGGCCTCGCCCGCCGTCGCCTTGGCGATGAGCGTCTTTCCCGTACCGGGCGGGCCCGAGAGGATCGCGCCCCGGGGGATCTTGGCGCCGAGGGCGAGGAACTTGGCCGGATGCTTGAGGAACTTGACGAACTCCATGATTTCGACCTTCGCTTCGTCCATGCCGGCGACGTCCTTGAACTTGACGGCAATGTCGGTCTCGTGGCTGGAGTAGGGCGGCGTGTGAGAGGTCAGCTGTTATGCACGGCTTTCGGCAGCAAGCTAAGTGCACGTACTTGAACATCTTTGCCTTGCTCTTGCCGACGCCAAAGATGCCACCGGGGCCACCACCGCCGCCGGCGCCGCCAGGCATGGCCTTGCGCGTGCTCCAGATGATGACGCCGACGAGCAGTGCCGTCGGCGCGAGCGAGAGACCCCACTCCCACCACGAGCTCGACGACTTGTACTGGACGGGCACGCGCTGGGTGAGCGGGATGCCGAGCGCGTCCTGGTCGGCCTCGAGCGACCGCTCAAACGCCTCGGGCGAGCCGATCGTAAAGTGGTATGGCGTCGGGTTGTCGGAGCCGCCGGTCGATGGCGGGGCGGGCAGCGAGGACGAGCCGTTTGTGCCAGACGGCGTCATCGCGCCGGCGTCCCAGACCGAGCTCGAACTCGGCGCATTCGAGGACGACGAAGCGGCCGAGTTGAGCGTGACGACGACGCGCGAGTGATTGACGACCGTCAGCTTCTGGACGAGACCCTTGGATAGCAGCGAGTTGCGGCTAGGTCGGAACGAAAGCGAGGGGAGGTCAGCTTATGAGATCACATCGTTTCGAGCAAGGCAGACAAAGCTGGTTAGGTGGACGCACAACTCCTGGTAGGTGATCTCCTTGGAAGGCGAGCTGTCGCCCGTCAGGTAAGAGTAGGCCATGACCGATCTGAGAGGCCGCGAGGTGAGAGAGGCGGAGGAACGTCACAGTCAGCAAGCGAGCGAGACCTCCAGGCGGGCGCCAATGTGCAACCGTCGATCGGGCATCAACACTTCGAGGTGTCGTCGGGGTGCACGACCCAAGCTGGACATAAGGAGGACTCACCCGACACCCCAGAAGAAGAGGGCCCGGTTGCTAGGCGGGCCAGGCGTGCCGCCCGCACCGCCGCCGCCCGAGAAGAAGCCATTCTTGAAGTCGTCGGACGCCTTCTTCTTCTTGCTGCCGAGCTTGTCGCCACCGGCCTTGTTGTCGGCCGCCGACGACGAGCTGTCCTCCTCGCCTTCGGACGCGGGCTTGGCCTCCTCTTTGGGCGCCGGGTTGCCAAAGAAGCCCTCGAGCGAGAACGGCTTGTCGGCGTCCGAGTCTGATGCGGTGGAGGTCGACGCCTCCTTGTCCTCAGCCTTCTTCGTCTTGGCCGGCTTCCTCTTGTCGGCCGCCTTCTGCTTGAGCGCTGCCTTGGCCTCGTCAGCCGCGGTCGCAGAGGCGACGGCCGACCGCTCGGCCTCGGACGATGGCGGCTTGCCGGAGTCCGATGGCGGTGGAGGCGTCGCGCTCGCGAACGGCCGGGCGGCGGCGGCGAGCGCCCGAGATGGCGTGGGCAAGCGGAAGAGGGCCGAGCGCGGACCTATCGGCCTCCGAGGCAGGAGCGAGGGCAGCCTGTACATGCGCGTCGAGGAGGTGCGTCTCGATGGGTTGGAGAGGATGGTGGGTGTGGGTGTCGGTGCGAGTTCGATGCGACGGCTCGCCCTCCGATGCTGCCGGCGGCGGCGGCGGCGCGGACGCTGGCGTGGCCTGTCAATGCGTGGATGCAGGGTTTGCCCAATGCACAATAGCGGGGCCACCCGGCGGACCAGCAACGCATGTACCGACGGCGACACCTGCTCGCAACCCCTTAGACCTCTCCACACCCGCAAGCAGCATGAGCGCGCCGAGCAAGAGCAGCACCGACCGGCCGGCTCCGCGCCAGAACGCCCAGGCATCGTCGTCACGCCTGCCGCCTCCGCCGCCGGCGACAAAGGACGCGGCCGACCTCGAGCGCGAGCTGCCCAACTCGCTTCGCGTGCGTCGGCCCAGCACATGTTCTCCCTCCCCATCAGGGCGACTTTCCTCGCTAATCCCCATCGCGATGCGCGTGCAAACCGACAGCCGACCCAGATCACCTTCTCATCGCTGGCGCCCTTCGAGCCGACGACGCTTGAGACGCTCCCGGCACTCATGCACGACCTCCCCCCGGCCGTCTATGCTTCCAAGCTCTCCAAGAAGCTCGTCCCGCTCTCGAACCCGCCCCGGCCGTCCGCCCACGCTGCCGCCAAAGCCAAGGCCAAGGCTCGCCGACAGGCCGACAAGGTCCGGCAAGGCACAGTTGGCCTCCTCTCGCGCAAGGAGGCGAAACGCAAGGCTGTCTGGGCGCCGGGGAGGGGCGAGCTCGCATTCGGCCGGCTGCGCGGGCTCGCCGAGCTCTGGGAGGGCTATGCGAGGGACCTCCTTGGGCTCGCGAGCGCGAGCGGGCTTGCCGGCCTCAGGCTGAACGGCGCCAACCTCGTCGAGGGCAACGTCGAGGGCTTGCTCGGCAAGCTAGCTAAGGCGGAGTTCGTCGGCGCGACGCTGACGGGTGCGTCCCCTTGCCTCGGGTCGCCTCGCTGACGGATGCTCAGTCGAGCTAACAATGCAATTCTCCCTTTGTACCCTCTCGCCTCGCAGTCAAGTCTGCCCCCAACGCTGATCTCGTCGGCCTCTGCGGCATCGTCGTCCATGAGACGGCCAACACGTTCAAGCTCGTGACCGAGCGCGACGCCGTCCGTGGTGCGTACAGGTCGAAGCTTGACACGCCTGGCTGTTAGACTGACCGGTCTCGTACCCCTCCCGTCTGAGCAGTCGTGCCGAAGGACCACACCGTCTTCCGGCTGGCGTTGCCTCTCCCTGCCGGTCTTCCACCGTCGTATCACGCTCCCCGGCCGACGAGCCCCGACGCCTCCATCTCGTCCCTCCTCGCCGTCCGCCCTCCTCCAGCGCCGCCGTCGTCGTCATCGTCAGCGATGCCAGCGACCCTCACGTCGACAGTGGCCACCGTTCCCACGGGTGCAAGGCTCGAATTCGATCTCTTTGGCTCGCAGTTCCGCTTCCGGTCGGCCGACCGGGCCGGACGCAAGTTCAAGACGCACGGCAAGACCGAGATGAGTGGGAGCGCCGGTATGAAGCTCTAGCGGAGGGCTGGTCTGGTTCGAGTGGGGAGGGAATCCGGGCGCGAGAGTCGGGGCGAGACTCGGCGACTTGAGCGCCCATTTGTTGTATGTCGGTTCATAATGCTCCGCTTGCGGATGTGTGTAGGGGAAGCCCTCTTCCCGGAGATTGCTGGTAGCGAGACGAGCGGGGGTGCGTACGTGGCAGGTCAGACGTACGATTCGCTTGCCTGCTGCGCTCGCCGGTCCGGGCCTCGCTGGCAGCGCGCGCGCGCGGCCGGCCTGCAAAGAGGGCCCTCGCCTTCGCTTCGCCTCGACGCCATCGCCCGCCCTCCCTTGCCTTCCGGTTCCTCACCCACGACCCCCGCCTCCAGCCGACGAAGAAATCACTCCCGGCCCTCGCGCATCCGTGGCTCAGCAACGTCATTCACAGACGCCAGAGCGCATCCCGTGGATTTCCTTCGACCCATCCTCACGTTCAGCCCACGCACGCCCGCCGGCCAGCCTGCACCCGACCCGACACCACCCCTCCGGCCCTGGCTTACCTCGGAGACCGCATCCCTCCAGGCTCGGTCCGCTCTCGCTTCGTCAGCCGCTAGCCCGTCCACCCGCTCGCCCTCTCGCGCCGTCCAAGCCATGCCTTCGGCCTCGCTCTCGCCCGGTTCGCCGAGCTCGTCCTTCAAGCTCAACCTCCTCCCGCACAAGTTCCGCAAGTCGCCCTCCCCGCCGCCGCCACCCGACATCGTCGTCAAGTCGCCGACGACACCCGCAGGAGCCGACTCGCCCTTCGGCTCAGCTCCGGCCTCGTCGTCGTTCGCCAACTATCGGCCGGGCTCGCTCGGCGGCGGTGGTTCGCCCGGCTCAAGCGGCGGCGGTGGCTTGAGCTCGGCGTTTGGCACGGCGTCGGCTCCTGGGAGCTCGGCCTCGACCGCAACGACGACGACGACGACGCGCTCTCGGTCGTCCTCGCAGCCGATGCGTCCGACGAGCCGGTCAGCCGTCGGTCTCCCGCCCCAGCTTTCGCGCCATCAATCGCACCTGAACTTCCGCGACGCCCTCGGCCCGTCGGGCTCGTCCTCGCTCAGCGCGACCGTCGTCCCCGTTGTGACCGAGGCGGCGAGCGCCGCCGGGGCTGACAAGAAGAAGGTCAAGGGCCGCGGCCGGAGCGCGAGTCTCGTGACCGTCACCCAGGTCGGCGGCGAGGAAATGGACGGCGCCGACATGGGCACGCTCGGCACCCAGAACTGGGACTGGCTCGACTCGAAGGGTATGTGACTTTCCTCTCGCGGTGCTTGGCCATCTACGTCCGCGACGCTCGCTCAGGCGATAGAAACGCGTTCTGACGCCCTTTCTGCACCCCCTCCCCTTCGCCCTTCCTTCCGAACTCTACCCCGTCCCTTCTGCCTTTGACTCGAACCCGACAGGCGCCTGGGCAATCCACCCGATCCTGATCCTCATCGGCAAGTTTGTCTTCGACTCGATTCCCGGCGTCGGGTCCGACCTTAGCTGGACGCTCGTCACGTGCGGCTACATGGCGGTTCGTCAGCTCTCTTTGCGTCTCGCTCGGACTTCCAATCTCATCTCCCGGGCCGCAACCCGCCCTTGGGCGACGCAATGGGAGACAGTCTTGAAGGCGAGAGCTGACATCCATCTCTGACCGGCCTTCCCTCTCTCACCAGGTCTCGTACCTGATCTTCCATCAGATGACCGGCCTGCCGTTCGAGAATACGTGCGTCCCGATTTACAGCCTACGTCTTCAGCATCTCGACCCGACCAGGGCTTCTCTCGCTGACATCCTCTCCGGCCTCACGCGATCGACGTGTCATCGCTCGATAGGATGGCGACTGGCGGAGCGTACGACGAGCTTACGCTTTGGGAGCAGATCGACAACGGGGCCCAGTACACGCCGGCCAAGAAGTGGCTCACGAGCGTACCAATCGGCCTGTGAGTTTCTGCGAGGCTCTCATGCTTCGTGTCTTCGAAGGCTGACTGACCGCCCCTGTTCGAAACCTTTCAGCTTCCTCATCTCGACCCATTACACGAAGTACGATCCGGTGCTCTTCTCAATCAACACGTTCGCCCTTACCTGCGTGCTTGTCCCCAAGCTGCCCGCTGTGCGTACCTGCTAATCCTTGTCGATTTCGCGGCTCGCAAGCTGACGTCACCCGTCCCTGATCCTTGCTTCAGGTCCACCGCCTGCGCTTCCAGTTCCTCGGCGGTACAGGTGCCGAGACGTCCGCTTACCCGACGCCTGCCAACTCGCGGCCTTCGAGCCCGCAACTGACGCCCGTCAGCGGCGGCCGTGCCTTGCGCGGGAGTGTCGAGCCAGAGGACACGATCCTCGAGGAGGACGAGAGCGGCCAGCCGCTCGACCGGCGCCGACTCTAGGAGAAAGCAGCTTCGACTCCCTCCCTCGCTCCCTCTCCTACCTGCTCTGGTCTGCAAGCGCTCGGCTCCAGCCTGTGCTCGCCCGTTTGGGTCGTGGACGCCGGGGCCTCTTTCGTGTCACACACCCGTCTGCCTCCCTTCTCACCTTCTCCTCTCCCCCCATGGACACTCCCTGCCTTCTAGACATCTCGCGAAAGTCCGCCTGTCTCTCTTTTGGATGTCTCTCACATCGACCGCTAGCTGCAGGCAACTGCAGGCGAAAGTAGGACGGAGAGCGAACCATGCGACCGCTCCGAGCGTCGACCGTTCCCGCTCGCGCGCGCAGACCTCTCACCAGGCGACCTCCGACCCTCACCAGCTTCACCCTCCTCTACTCTTTCATCAAGGTCTCCCTTCCTGCTCAATACCTTCGCCGTCGATTGACGCTCTCCTCCAGTATGGCCGAAGTAGCTCAGGACATCGTGCGGCCCTTCCTCTTTGCTTGAGCTCAGGCACCCCGAGGGCTCGCCTCCACCGCCGGCCGGGCCGCCACTCTCTCCCCCTGGTCCAAGCCCGCTCGCACGCATTCTGCTGACTGGCCCCTCTGCTTTTTGCCTAATCCTCGTGCAGCGCAAGACGCTACCTTACACGGATGAGACGGTCGTCAGCTACATTGTCGGCTTGCTCGAGGACGAGGAGGAGGACGAGGGCGAGATCATCGAGATGAGCCGGGGCATGCTCGAAGGCGGGCCAGACGGCGACGACAAGCTGGCCGACCTTGAAGCCCTGTGCGACCCGTCGCTCTCATCCCATGGATCTTGCAGCTCATAGCTGACCGCTCCTTCATCTCTTGCTTGGCGTCTCCGCTCGCAGGATCAATCGGCTGAGTGCGTTCCTCGCAGCCTCGACGACCCGGCAGGCGCCTAAGAAGACGCAGGCGCTCCGCCAGCTCGACCACGTCGTCGACATGCGCAAGGAGGGCACGGCCCTCGCCGCCGCGATCGGCCTCAACGGCCAGGTCGACCTTGAGCATCACGGGAAGGCCAATGTACGTCGTCAGACTCAGGCCGAGTTCGAAGGTTGATGTGGATAAAACCCACCGTTGACAAGGCACACACCCCAACCCCTCGTAGGCGAGCCGAGTCGACCTTAAGAAGCTCGAGAAGGCCGAGGCTAAGATCAAGGCTAAGCTCGAGAAGCGGAACCGGAAGGACCTGTACGAGGGCTCCAAGCTGATGGACATCCAGGCCAAGAAGGTCCGTTGTGTCCTCCTGCTTTCGCTCCGAGCACCGGCGCTCAGTTTGCGACCTCGGTTGCTGACCACGCCTCTGCATGTTACTCGCCCCTCGCTTCCTCAGGAGTCCTACGAGGAGATGTTTATGAAGGTCAGTGTTCGAGTCCTGCGAGCCCCCGCGTCGGCCAGTCTGTTAATCCGATCACCCCCTTGCTCCTTTGTCAGGTCAACCCGCTTGACATGTCGAGCGCCAAGGGCAAGTCGAAGGACATCCACCTTGCCAACATCGACGTCACCTTTGGCTCGCTTCGCATCCTCTCCAACGCCGCCCTTACGCTTGCCCACGGTCGGCGATACGGTGTCATTGGTCGCAACGGTATCGGAAAGTCGACGTTGCTCCGCAACATGGCCCTCCGCGAGGTGCCCATCCCGTCGCACATCTCGGTTCTGTGAGTCACTAGATTGCCCGCCTCTCCTCTTCTTTCCTCGTGCGCTGACGACTTTCTGTCGCCCTCATAGCTATGTCGAGCAGGAGATTGTCGGCGACGACACGACGGCGATCCAGTCGGTCCTCCAAGCCGACGTCTGGCGGCACCACCTGCTCACGCAGGAGCGCGAGCTCAACGACCAGCTCAACTCGGCCGAGGTGCCCGAGTCGGAGAAGGACGAGATGACGACCAAGCTCGGCGAGATCCAGAAAAAGTTGATCGACATCGAAGCTGAGTCGGGTCCGGCGCGAGCGGCCCAGCTGCTCGTCGGCCTCGGCTTCGAGGTCGAGGACCAGCAGAAGCCGACGCGGGCCTTTTCGGGAGGTTGGCGGTGCGTCCCTCTTCCATTGGCTTTTGAGGTCCTCTGTCGTCTTTCTGGCTCGCGACTGACGAATATCTCCTGATTGTGTCTGCAGCATGCGGCTCGCCCTCGCGCGGGCGCTGTTTGTCAAGCCCGACCTGCTCATGCTCGACGAGCCGTCGAATATGCTCGACCTCAACGCGATCGCCTGGCTCGAGGACTACCTCCAGACGTGGCCGTCGACGCTTGTCGTCGTCTCGCACGACCGCTCTTTCCTCGACGCCGTCGCGACCGACATCATCTGGCAGCACTCTGAACGGCTCGACTACTTCAAGGGCAACTTTACCCAGTTCTACGCGACCAAGACGGACCGGCTGCTGACGCAGAAGAAGGAGTACGAGACGCAGCTCGCCTACCGGCAGCACCTTCAGGCCTTCATCGACCGCTGGCGCTACAACGCCAACCGGGCGGCCCAGGCCCAGTCCAAGATCAAGATCCTCGAGAAACTGCCCGAGCTCGAGCCGCCAGAGAAGGAGGACTCGGAGAGCTTCAAGTTTCCCGAGACGGAGAAGATTTCGCCGCCTCTGCTCCAGCTGAGCGAGGTGACATTTGGCTACACGAAGGAGAAGATGATCCTCCGCGACGTCAACATCGACGTCAGCCTCGACTCGCGCATCGCCGTCATCGGGCCGAACGGAGCGGGCAAGTCGACGCTGATCAAGCTGCTCGTCGGCGACCTCGACCCGCTCTCGGGCAACGCCGTCCGGAACGGCCGGCTGCGAATCGCCTTCTTTGCCCAGCACCACGTCGACTCGCTCGACCTCTCGCTCTCTCCCGTCGCCTTCCTCAATGCCAAGTTCCCTGGTCAGGGCGAGCAGGAGTACCGCGCCCACCTCGGCGCGTTCGGTATCACCGGCCTGACGGGCCTCCAGAAGATTGGCACCCTGTCCGGAGGTCAGAAGTCGCGCGTTGCCTTTGCCGTCCTGAGCATGCAGAAGCCACACATCATTCTCCTCGACGAGCCGTCGAACCACCTCGACATTGAGGGCATCGACGCACTCATGGCTGCCATCAAGACGTGGAACGGCGGCGTCATCCTCATCTCGCACGACACGCGCTTCATTACGACGGTCGCAAAGGAGCTCTGGGTCTGCAACGAGGGCAGCGTCCAGAAGTTCTACGGCGACGTCTCAGCCTACAAGCGGCTCATCGTCGAGAACCACAGCAAGATGCGTCCCTGATCTTGCTTGACGATCGCATGCGCCCAGTCGTTAATCCAGCAGCAGCAGCATCGGACATTGTCGGGAGCATTGGGCAGGGCTTCTCGGTGGTTTGAGGTCGGCCGCACCGGACGAGGGGGAGCCGCCTGGCCAGAAGACGCTGAGCAGGAGTGATCGACGGGCCGCGTGCGTGCAGACGGCCGCCGTATGACTGGCTGCCCTGAATCGTCAGCTCGTGCATGCTGCTGCTGCTGCTGCTGCTGCGCGGAGGGAGGTCAGCTTCTCCCCTGTCCCTCGGAGCCACCGTCTTTGGTCCCTTGCGCCTGATACGGCGCGGTCATCGTCCTTGGATGGCATCCGGACTCCGCGGGCTGGCCGGGTCGGTGGACCCATGTGGTCGGCTGCAAGGAGGCAAATCTCTCTAGTCCCAGGGGGGAACAGAAGGCCGAGGGGCACAGGTCGGTGACAGCCTTGCCTGCCTGCCTGCCGCTGCCGGTCGGCCCTTCGACGGCCCGCTCCCATCCACGGTCACCCAGCCAGGACGCCTCTCTAGTTTTCCCTCGCCCTTCCTCGAGAAACCATCAGCACTCCTTGTACCGAAAGGGTCGTCCTCGCTCGCCCGCCTCCCCACCGCATGCCCACGCGCTCGTCCGCCGCCGCCGCCGCCGCCAACTCCTCCTCGTCCGCCGTGCCGACCGCCGCCGCCGCCGCCAGCAGCATCAGCCCGCCCCGGCCGCCGTCGTTCAGCGGCTTCGGCTCGACCACGTCCTCCCAGGGCTCCTCGTCCTCGCACGCCCGACGTTCGACGCGCTCAACGGCGCCCTCGACCTCTGAGCAGCAGCAGCAGCAGCCGATGGACAGCTCGTTCTGGTCGCCCGGCTCATCGGCCTCTTCGGTGTTTCAGCTGGCTCCGCCGACGCACGTCAAGGACGAGCCCGACCAGCTCGCCGGCCACTTCCCCTCGCTCCGGCTGGCGTCCGCCTCCGAAGCAGAGTCCGGGACGGATGCCGACCGGTACGACGAGCAGCCGCTAAGGGCCTACAAGCCGAGCGGTGCCTCGTCCTCGTCGTCCAAGGCGACGGGCACGCGCGGCGCAAAGGGCGGCTCGAAGCGAGCAAAGGTCTCGGAGGACGACGACGACGACGATGAGGGTGATGAGCCCGAGAGTGGCGCTGACGGCGGCGGCGTCAAGCGCAAGCTCAGCCTCAAGACGCGCAACCGGCTCAAGCAGCGGGCCCATCGGTGCGTTCCCTCCAGGTTGAGGTCGATAGAGGCCGGGCTGGCTGCAGTGCCTCTGCCTATCGAGCTCTCGCGCTTCAGATCGCTGATCCGCCCTGCCCGTCTCACCGCATCCCTCTTTTAGCGAGCGCCGGGCGCTCCATCTCTCGACGCTCGAGTCGCAAGTGGCCGAGATGGCCACGCTCAAGGCCGATCTCGCTCAGGCGCAGGCCGCGCTTGCACACGCCGACGCCGTCGGTCAGGGTCAGCGCATGACCTACGAGGCTCTCATCCGAGACCTCTCGATGCGCGACCGCGAGCGCGAGGGCCTTCTGCTCGCCTTCCAGTCCGAGATCTTCCGTCTTCGGGCCCTCCTCGGCGGGAACGGCGTCGGAGGGGCCAGCATTGGCCAGGACGGGAGTGTCGAACCTGCGACCGGTGCCGATGCTGGAGGTTCGACGGCTGGCCAGGTGACCGAGCCAGCTGCAAAGGGAGCACTCGCTGGCGCCGGGCCAGCCGCAGCTGTCAGCAGTGCGAGCGGTCAAGCGCCGCTCAAAGCCCAGCCGCCGGCTGACGGCAGCCTGCCGATGGTTCCGCCTCAGCCGTACCCGTTTGCGGCCATGGGCCATCAGCCGATGCAGCAACCCTTCTACTTCTTTGCGCCGCCACCTCCACCGGCCCAGGGCCAGCCCCACCCGTTTGCTGGACCACCCGGTGCGTCTCAACCGCACGCCTCGCTTCCTCGCTGCCTACTAGGAAGGGTCTGCGTGCTGACCTGCGTTCGGTCGACAGTCTGGCATGGGCCGCCGCCTGCTTTCGGTCCGCCGCCTGCAGCCGATGGAAGGCAACGGTCGAACGGAGGTGCGTCGTCTAGCGACTTCTGAGTCATTTTGACGGAACGAGGCTAACTCGTGATCAATCTCAGGAGCAGGCACCGTCCCGGCTGCGCAGGCCGGCGCTCCTCATCAGCACTCGCCGCACTACTACTCGACCCCGCCGGGCGAGGGTGGCATGCCTTACAACCTCTTTCCGCCCCACCTCCGGCCCGCCGCGACGGGCCTCTCGCCCAAAGCCTCGCCCGAGGGCTCGGGCCTCGCGCCGCCAGCCAACGCCGAGGCCTCGTCGTCCTCGTCGGCCGCCTCACCATCGCTTTCCCAGCAGGGCTTTGGCGATGACGCGGGCGGTACTGGAGGAGGCCGACGCAGTAGTACGTCTCCGGCCGGCCAGGCGGTTGCCGTGAGCTCGCCACCGGTGCCGTCGTCGAGCAAGCTGCTGTCCAAGCTGCCGCAGCTCCAGACGCAGTTCCAGCCCTCGCCGCCGCTCCCGGCGCCGCCAAGGGGGACGTCGGTCAAGGAAGACGCCACTACAGGCGCAGATGACGGCCGGACGCCGGCGGGCAAAGAGCCGCTCGATTCGCTTGTCCCGATGATCACGTCGCCGTCGATCCTGACGCCGACAGCGGCCGCGCCCCATCACGGCCTCTACCCGGCAGCGGGCGGGCCGCTACCGTCGCCCTTCTCGGCCTTTGGGCCGTACGGCTATTCGAACGCTGCGGCCGGCGGAGGCGGCTCCTCGGGCCACAACTGGTCGTTCACCGCAACGACGCCGACGAACGGCATGGGCTCGGCCCTCTGGGGAGGGCTCGGCCTTCCCGGCGGGCAGACCTGGCCATGGATGGGCATGGGCGGCGGCGTCAGCCCGGTTGCAACGAGCCCGGCATGGGCCGCCTGGGGCCAGCCGCCGAGCGGCCGGCCTTCATCGTCCGGCACCGGCGAGAGCGGCGCACCCTGAGGAGGGGTTCCCTCCTCGCCTAGCTGTCTTGCTCAGCTGGCTCATACCTTCAAACCCCCCCCCCCCGCGCCCCCCACACTGTAGCTCTAACCCTCAACGGACCCGTTGGACCCCCTTACCCCCATCTTGCCTCCCATCGGGCGCATGTAGAGATCATGCGCTTGCTTTCTGCCGAGTCCGACGTCGCGCCCAAAAAGTGGCTGTCCATGAGATCGCGAAAGAGATGAGGCCAAGGGAGCGCAAGGATGGGCGGTCAAGGGCCAGCCGTCGTCTCGCCCTCGGGTTCGCCGGTCGGTTCCGCGTCGACCGCGACAGGGCTCGCTCCGCCAGCTGTGTCTGGCGCAGGCGTAGCCGTCTCGGCAACCTCCGGCTCCTGCATGCCACTGGCGACGCTCGTTACGACGGGGCTCATGAGCTTGTGGGGAGAGAGCGAGCCCGGCCCGGGTGACGGCAGGGGGACGCCGCCGCGGAGGGCGAGCTCGTTCTTCTTCTGCCGGAGGCGCTCCGTCTCCTCAACGCCGCCCGTCTTCTTGAGCTTGCGACCCTCGACAAAGTCCGAGAGCTGCGTCTGAAGGACGTCATCGGCGCCGCGCTTCTCGTCGAGCTCGCGCTGGCGCATGCGGGCCGCATTCTCGATCGCCTTGAGACGCTTGTCCGGATCGACGCGCGAGCCTTGAATCTCGAACAGGACCGACGAGAGCGACTGGGCTGGGTCCTTCTCGGTCGGCGACGGCGGGCGGTAGCCGCGGCCACGGCCGACGGTAGCCATCCCGCCCGCAGCGGTGCGCTGGGTGGCGTACATCTCGATCTGGCCAAAGACCTTTTGGAGATTCGTAAAGTCCTCCTCGATGTCGTTCGTAAAAGCGAGGTGGTACTTGAGCTGCTTCTCCTCGGCCATGACGTTCTCCATCTCCTGGGCCCAGGTCGTCCGCCAAGTCGAGGCCGCCGTCTTGGTTGCGCCGACGAGGTCCTGCAGCTGGCGCTCAGCCTCGGTGATGTCCTTCTTGAGCGACCGCATCAGCGTCGGCCGCGGGACGACGAGCTTCTCGGTGACGTCGGTGTAAAGCTCCTCGATAACGTCCTGCAGGTCCTCGACCTTGCGCAGGACGTCCTGCGATTGCGAGTCGATCTTGACCTTGCCGGCCTCAACAAAGGCTCGACCGCCGCCGAGCGAGGTGCTCGCAATCTCGCGCACGCGCTGGTTCTCCTTGCGGAGCGTCGAGAAGATGTCCTTCATCGCCTTCATACCGTCGACGTGGATCTGGCGGGCGACGCCGAGGTCGCGCCGGAGCGTTTGCAGCTCGTCGAACTGGTTTTTGAGCTCGGTTGCGACCCGAACGGAGACGGTCGCCGCACCGGGTGCGGCCGGCATGACAGGCTCTGGCGATGCCGGTTCCACCGGCGGCGATACCGGTGGAAGGGGCGTCCCGCCGTCGACAGAAGGTGAGCGAGGGCTCTCGAAGACGCCCGTCTCGGACGACCCGGGTGCGAGACGCTTGCCGCCGCTGTCAGTCGTCCGGATCGCCTGCGGCGAGAGGCCAGGCGAAGGCGAGCGAAACGCGTTGGCGGCCGCGCCGGTGACCACCTGTGACAGACGATGAGTCTGGACGGCCGATACTTGTCTGGCCTGGAGGGTCGCAAACTGGGACGAAAGCGGCGCGACCGAGTCACGGATGAGGTCCTCGAGCTTGCGCGAGAGACCGGCCATCTGGACGTCGATGTGTGCCTTGACCTGATCGAGGGCTGCAGGAGAGGCTCGGGAGCTATCAGCAGCAGCTACTAGCTAATCATCGCCGATCGAGAGTACTTACGCTCGATGTTGAGGCTCAGCCGGACGCCGTCCGTCAGGCCTTCGGTCTCGTCCCACTCATACCGCCATTCGGTCTTGGGATCCTGGCAGTAGATGGCCGGCCACTCCTCGCCGCCCTCGGTGGCATACCCGAAGCGCTCCATGAAGAGCATCCGCAAAACGGGGATGCTCGGCTGGGAGGCTATCTGGACCTTCTTGCACTCGCGGCCGTGAAGGAGGAAGGCGGTGATCTGCTCTGGCGTCGGAGGTTCCGCGTCGACCGGCCCGGCGCCGTCATCGACCGATACGAACGATGGCGAAGGGGCGAGCGACCGACCTGGTGTCGATGACGATTCGTCCTCCTCACCGAGCGGAGTCAGCCCGGGTTCGAGGGAGCCCTTGGGGGTGACCAGGCCACTGCGGGAGCGGACAACGCTGCGCGCCGGCACGGTCGGCAGACCGTTGCTGCCGCTGCTACCCGGCGAGGTTGCATCCGGCTGCTCGACCGCCACCTCAACCCCTGCGTCCTCGGCCGGCGGGACAAAGCCGCCGCCTCGAAGGGGCGAGCCACCCGTGGGGATAGGTGGTCGCTCGGCCCGGCTCGGCCGCGCAGGACTCGCCCGCTTGGTCATCGCCGAAAAGTCGCCGAGGCTGCTGCTGCCGCTGAGGGAGGAGGAGGCGTCCTTCATGACGCCCATCATGCCGCTCACGCGCCGGCTGCTCTTCTCGCGCTTGGTCGGGACCGAGTCGGATATCTTTTCGATCTGGTAGAGCGAGTAGCGCTGCGATGCGCGGCGCGAAATGGCGTTTCCCGAGCCGCGCAGGTTCGAGAGCGTTTGGTCGGCGATCGAACTCGGCATGGGCGGCAGTGGTGGGCCCGGCTGGAGAGGCTCGACCGCCGAGCCGTTTGCCGACGGCAGCGGGAGCGTGTGCATTGGCGGAGAGGCGGGGAGCAAAAGTGAAGAGACTGGGATGGGCGGTAATTGATGCGGCGAGCCTGGGGGAGAGGCTGCTGTCACGATCGGTGGAAGAGGAGTCGGCTTAGGCGACGGCAGCGGCGCCGTAGCGGCCGCCGGAGGGCCGCTCGATGAGGACGAAGTATGGGGTGGCGAGACCGGATCCGAGAGTGAATGCCGCATCCTTGGCCTCGGCGATACCGGCCCGTTGTCTGCAGGTGCAGACGACGTCACGACGGTCATTGGCGGGGCGGGGCTCTTGCCATGCCCGGTCGGCTCATGAGATGGCGACCTCGTCTGTCGGATGTCGTGAGATCCTGGACCGATGGCCGGGCTCGGCATCGTCTGGCTTGAGGTCTGGCTGCCACGGTTCGAGTCGAGGCTTGCGGCGCGCTCATCGGTCGGATTGGGACTCCTCGACCGGTCGGCTGAGTCACCGCTGCCACCGCCAGACCGACGCGGTGGTCGGAAGGCGTCTGGCGGAGGAGCCGGGAGGGGCTCGCCCGGTCGCGATGCCTGTGGCCGCGAGCGAGACGACATGTAGCTCCGCTTGGGCATCGAGTGCGGGTCGGCTGATGACGGCGGCCGCTCGGGTGGCGTGTCGTGCGGGTGGACGACCGATGGCGCATAGCTCGAGTAGATCGAAGACGACGTCGATGTCGTCCGTTCGGGGTAGGCGTGCGGCTGAGGCGCGACCTGCACCGGGGGTAGCCTGGAGCTGGACGACGACGCCTGCGGTTGTGGCGGTAGCGGACGGGACGACGAGGAGGCAGTACTAGCGTGAGGCCCGTGGCCAGAATTGGCCCTTCTTGGCGGCTGCCAGCGCGAGGCGTCATCTGGTGTCGGAGGTAACGGCGACGCATGGCGCGGGGGCGACGGCCCGTATGACGGCTCGGGCGTCGCCCGGCGCTTGTCCTCGCCGCTCCGCCTCGTCTCACCGCTGCGGCGGCTATCGGTGGGCCGGTCTCCCGGAGCGAACGAGTGGCCAGCGGGGCTTCTAGGATACGGATTGGCAGGAGGAGGCCTCCGGCGGTCGTCCTCGCGTCGAGCCTTGTACACAGCCTGTTTGGTCTTGAGCCCTTGCAGGAGGTTTACGATCGTCGTCCGGATCTCTGGCAGCGCGCGCTCGAGGTTCTGCGGTGTCGGCTCCTCGTTAATGCATCGTTCGAGGCAGTCTCGCAGGACAGCAGGAACCGAGAGGAGGTCCCTTGGCAGAGCGATCAAGGAGGTTAGCGGCGGCCGCTGTGGTCGCGTATCCGGGCGGCACGCACTGCATGGGGATGTCGAGTGCGGTGAAGGCCGATACGGCGACATTAAAGTCGTTGCCGAGCTTGACGTAGTAGTCCGAGACCTGAAAGATTGAATGTGCAGGTAGAGTCAGTCGAGGCTCCTGCCGGTTCCAGTCGAGCTGCGCATCGCCGCTAGGCCTAGCGGCAAGTCGTCTCCTAGACATTCGGAACGATGTGCGACCCTTCTCCTGGCCAAGTGTCAGAATGGACTGACCTCAGTCTCTGAAATCTTGCCAACACTCCAATCGGTCAACGAGCTCAGAAGCTCCCGCGTCGAAACGAGAAGCTGCGAGGCGCAAGATGCCAGAAGGCGTCAGTCTGAGCTTAAGAGAACGACCTCGACGGCGCGCTTCCTTTCTGACAGCTCCGACGCACCTTAGTGACAGCTGAAGAGACGCGATTGTGGAGGCCGTGGCAACAGGAGGTCGGGAGAGGTCGATCAAAGGCAGGGGAAGGGAGGCGCGTCGAGAGGGGCTGATCAGCACACAAACCGCGCGGATACCGCAGGCCATGACAGCCCAGCAGCCAGAAAGAAAGTCGTAGGCGCACCAGACTCCATGTCTATCAATCCCGGGAGAAGCAGGCAGCAGCAGCAATAAAGGAGATGGTGATGAGGCAGCCGTCGGTCAGCGGGAAGACTGCGCAAGGGAGGGAGGAGCGGTAGGGCGACGCACGGGTCTTCTCCTGCACGCAGAGACGACACGGTTCCAGTCAGTCATCGCGTTCGCAAAGGTCAGGCGGAACCGGCCAAGGAGGTCCTCTCGGCGAAGGCAGCTCGGGAGACGTACCGACTTGCGTACCGACTGGACGCTCTGGACCGACGACGAGCTCTGATGCGACGGCGCTCGACGCGCCGCCTCGCCCGAGCGGTGCGGGTCCGGTTGCGGCGACGGACGCGACATGCGCCGGGGAGAGACGGGGTCGAACAAAGGAGTGTGCGAGCGGTGAGAGAGGAACAGGCGGCGAGCACTCGAGTGACTGGAGAGCTGCTGTGCTGGGGCGGCCGGGGAGGGAAAGGTCGGTGATGGCTAGAGAGAGCCGACCGACGAAACACGGCCGGCTGAAGATGCGGCGCGAGCTGGTTCGGCCGTCGGTGAGCCCGCAACAACGACTCCCACCTCTGCCACCCTTGCTTGCTCAGCTAGAGAGCCCTCAGACGGCCATGGCAGGCCCGCTTTCCATCACGGATCTGCTCGAGAAGCAGCGCAAGGAGAAGGAGGAGGCTGCAAAGGTACGTGCGTCGCCACTAGCCGCTCCGGCGGAGGCCGAGCTCTCCCTTCCCCAGAGAGCGTCCCGTTCAAGTTGCCGTAGGCTGACGGCCGCTTTGCTCGACTCTGTGCAGCCCAAGTTCCTGACCAAGGCTGAGCGGGCAGCGCTCGCACTCGAGAAGCGCCAGAAGGAGATCGAGGAGCAGAAGGCGCTCGGCGACCGCGCGCGCAGGGAGCGCGAGGCCCTCGACCGGAAGGTCGACGAGGAGCGCCGGGCGGCCTACAGTGCCCTCGTCCAGCACCACGGCCATCCATCGCAGCAGCAGAACGGCTACGTGCCAGGCGGACCGAATGTTCGTGGCGGCCGTGGACGAGGCGCTTACGGTGGTGGGCGAGGAGGTCGAGGAGGGTACGATGGAGGCGGACGTGGAGGGTACAACGACGGTGCGTCGTTCCCTGTGGCTATGCCCCACTCACTTCCTCCGACCGTCGTTGGTGATACAGAGCTGACGTGCTGCGGCCAATCGATCCCCAAGGCTTCTCGCAGCGAGGCACTCCCTCTTACCAGCAGAGTGGGCATCCTCAAAATGGCCAGTATGACCGCGGTCAACCCCACGGCGGCTACGACCAGCCCCGCCAGCCCTCGTCAGGCTTCATGGGTCCGCCCGCCAATGGGTCGCGCGGTGGCCCTTCTTCGTACGGCCCATCTGGGACGATCCCGGACGGTCCGCGATCTGGGACTGGCTTGCCGCCAACGTCGAGTTCGAGCGCAGACGTCGTGCCCGAGTACGACATCGACGCCATCAAGGCGCGCTACCTCGGCCAGGAGGCCGCCAACAAGAAGCGCAAGCTCCGGAAGACCAACGACAAGAAGTTTGTCTTTGACTGGGAGGCCGACGATGACACGGCGGCCTCGGCCCACGCGGGCGCGCTCATGATCGGCAACGGCGTCATGCTCGGCGGCTCGCGGGCTGGCCTCGGTGGCGGCCGCGGCGTTGAGGAGGGCGAGCGCGACCCGGCTACGGGCAAGCGCAAGGAGGACATGTATGCGGACGAGCTTGAGCGCCGGAGCGCCAAGAAGAGTGGCGGGGACGATCGGCACTGGACGGAGAAGAAGCTTGAGGAGATGCGCGACCGCGACTGGCGCATCTTCCGCGAGGATTTCAGCATCGCTGCCCGAGGTGCGTACCGCTCTCTGCCGTTGCCAAGAAAGAGGAGGCTGACTTTCTCCTTTGCGTCGCTTGGCCCTCGCGTCGTTGCGCAGGTGGCTCGATCCCGCTGCCCCTCCGGAACTGGGAGGAGTCGACGATCCCGTCCGGCATCCTCAGCGTCATCAAGGAGGTCGGCTACACCGAGCCGTCGGCGATCCAGCGGCAGGCCATCCCGATCGGCCTGCAGAACCGCGATCTGATCGGTATCGCCGAGACTGGTCAGTCGCCGCTTTACTCGGCCGACTAAGATTTCCTACAGAGCTGACAAAAAGTGCCATGCCTCCCTCACCCCAGGTTCCGGAAAGACGGCGGCCTTTGTCATCCCCCTCCTGACTTACATCGGCAAGCTCCCTCCGCTGACGGACGAGAACCGGCACCAGGGCCCGTACGCCCTCATCCTCGCGCCGACGCGAGAGCTTGCCCAGCAGATCGAGTCCGAGACGCGCAAGTTTGCAACCCCGCTCGGCTACACGTGCGTCTCGATCGTCGGCGGTCGTTCGATCGAGGAGCAGCAGTACAATCTGCGCGACGGTGCCGAGATTGTCATCGCCACGCCCGGTCGGCTCAAGGATATCCTCGACCGGCACATGCTCGTCCTCTCGCAGTGCAGCTACATTGTCATGGACGAGGCCGACCGCATGGTTGACCTCGGTTTCGAGGAGGAGCTCACCTTCATCCTCGACAAGCTGCCCGTCGCCGAGGAGGGCAAGGTTCTCCAGCCGGGCGACGAAGGCTGGCGCATCACGACCCTTTTCTCAGCAACGATGCCGCCTGCGGTCGAGCGCATCTCGAAAAAGTACTTGCGCAAGCCGGCTGTCGTCACGATCGGTATCGCCGGTCAGGCTGTCGACACGGTCGAGCAGCGCGTCGAATTTGTCTCGGGCGATGAGAAGAAGAAGACGCGGATGGTCCAGATCCTCCGCACGTGCGGCCTCAAGCCGCCAATGATCGTCTTCTGCAACCAGAAGAAGACGGCCGACATGGTTGCCAAGGACATTCAGAAGGCCGGCTTCTCGGCAACGACCCTTCACTCGGGCAAGAACCAGGAGCAGCGAGAGGAGGCCCTCCAGTCGCTCCGCGACGGCCGGCACGACATCCTCGTCGCCACCGACCTGGTACGTTTGCTCAAGGGCGTGCACCCCTTCGTCAAAGGCCGTACCAGACTGACGATCGCGCGCTTGCCTCTCCTCCTCAGGCTGGCCGTGGTATCGATGTTCCCGACGTTTCGCTCGTCATCAACTGGCAGATGAGCGCGACGATCGAGGCTTACGTCCACCGCATCGGTCGTACCGGACGTGCGGGCAAGACGGGTGTTGCCGTCACTTTCCTCGACCACGCCGACGACGAGGTCCTGTGCGTCTCTCCCATCCTCTTGTTGTCGTCGTCCGATGAGCCCCCGGCTGACGTCTGCCTCCCCTCTGCCCTTCTCTCTACACCCTCGTCACCAGCTACGACCTGAAGAGCGAGATCCAGAAGTCGGAGCGGTCCAAGCTCGACCCAGAACTCGCCCGGCACCCTGCCGCGCAGCAGAGGATTGCCGCTGCCGACAAGTACAAGCGCAAGCGGCCGAAGGGTGAGAACGACGACTGAGAATTGGCGCGAAGCGAAGGTTGCCAAGCGGGAGGAAGGCCTGTCGTTGCGGATTGGATGCGCCCGCTGTTGTTTTCACGAGGCTGAGCCGGAGAATCGTCGGCTGGGTCGCGCTCCTCGCGCCAAGGTCCTCGGATGTGTGGGCGGCAACTGTCGGGCTCGACGACCGTCATGTTGTTAGCCTTTCGCAGATGTGCCGCCTCCGATGTGCCGCCTCCGAAAGCCTGGTCAGCCCGCTTGCGGATCCGCCCGCGCGCGCCTCGCTGGCGCCTCGGTTCATGACGCGTTTGGCACATCGACCCGCATCTTCTTGCCAGGAAGAGGGATGACAACAAAGCGGCTGACGTTGCCCTTGACCCAGTGACCTTATGAAGGCGAGGGCATGCATCGCTGGCTAGTGAGCGCCCATTCCATCGCCCATGCCCCAGTCGCCTGCCTTCCAGGAGAGTACGACGGCGACGCAACCCTCCGACGACCGAGCGACCACGCGTGAGCCGACGTGCGCCTGCTAAGGCACCGTTGACACCGCGCTCGCTCACTCCCGCCTCTTGTGCAACCGTTGCTTCAGCTCCGGAGGGAACCGAGGGCAACTCAGGCCACAGCGGTGGGCCAGTCGACGAAGGCGATGGTGAGCACGATAGGTCGGCCAGTCTGGCTGGCCACGGACGCTGACCACGCACCCGCTCCCCGCACGACGGCAGTCGAGGTCGCTGAACTGCTTGCGACCCTACGACGGCATGGTCTGTCTCTTCCTACCCCTCGTACTTGAGCCGACCTGAACCGCCTAACCTTCTGCCCTGCGCAGACGACCAAGCGGCGGCCCTCGCTGAGGAGCTCGCACGGCTGCAGCAGGAGCATCGCGAGTTGACAGCGAACAAGGACAGCAGCGGCGGCCCGCGATCGAACGAGGACGACGAACGCCGTCGGTCCGTTGCATGATGAGCCGGTGTAGGGCTGATGCTTTGACCGGGGAGTGTAAATGAGCGCGTCTGTCCATTGTCTAGCGCATCCGGTTGCGGGCGACGGGCCGTTGGCCGTCTGGCAAGGGGTGGGGGGGGGGGGGGGGCTTGCGCAACCCGTCGGCCGTGAGCAGCC
>Ga0308160_10000851_pt1 | contig 49495 bp, 78 predicted proteins | sample PhyFR1_FD_201036 | JGI IMG/M metagenome (GOLD analysis project Ga0308160, IMG submission 201036) | Phyllosphere microbial communities from UC Gill Tract Community Farm, Albany, California, United States - DLSLF.R1 | ecosystem: Host-associated > Plants > Phyllosphere > Unclassified | place: USA...
CCGTCGCCGGGGGCGGCGACCGCGGCGCCGGCGCCGGCGAGGCCGAGGCCCGTCGCCAGCGAGACGGCCAGACAGGTGGAGAGCACGCGGCGGCGCGTGCGGGCGGTGATCGGGCTGAAGGACATCGTTCTCCTCGTCGGGTGGGGCCGGGCGACGTCGGTGCGGACGACGGGCGTCGCTGGCGGCTCAGGCTGAACATAGGGAGAACGGCGGGTGACCGGATAGTGGGCACTTGGGGGGACCGCCGCTGACCCCCGGTCGGGGGCCAGGCCCGGCGGCGCCGCCCGACGGGTAGCGTCAGGGCATGACGCCCGCACCGCTGCCGACGTCGGCAGCCACCGCCTCCTGCTCGCCCGCACCGCGCCTCCTCGGTGCCGCCTCCGGGGCGGCTCGCTCGTGAGGGTCGTGGTGATCGGGGCGACCGGCCACGTCGGCGGGTTCCTCGTCCCGCGGCTCGTGCTCGCCGGCCACGACGTCGTCGCCGTGAGCCGCGGCGCATCCGCCCCCTACCGCGAGCACCCGGCCTGGCGACAGGTCGAGCGCGTGCAGCTCGACCGCGAGGCGGGCGACGCCGACGGCTCGTTCGGCCGGCGCGTCGCCGAGCTCGGGGCCGACGTCGTCGTCGACATGATCTGCTTCACCCCCGCCTCGGCCCTCTCGCTCGTCGAGGCCCTGCGCGGCACGGGCACGGTGCTCGTGCACTGCGGCACCATCTGGGTGCACGGCCCGTCGGAGGAGGTGCCCGTCACCGAGGAGGCGCGGCGCACGCCGTTCGGCGAGTACGGCACGCAGAAGGCCGAGATCGAGCGCCTGCTGCTCGCCGAGTCGCGTCGACCCGGCGGGGTGCCGAGCACGGTGCTGCACCCCGGCCACATCACCGGGCCGGGCTGGCCGATGATCAACCCGGTGGGCAACCTCGACCTCGATGTGTGGGAGGCCCTCGCGACCGGCCGCGAGGTCGTCATGCCGGGCCTCGGCCTCGAGACCGTGCACCACGTGCACGCCGACGACGTGGCCCAGGCGTTCCAGCGGGCCGTCGAGCGGCCGGCCCAGGCGGTCGGCGAGTCGTTCCACGTCGTCAGCGAGCGGGCGGTCACGCTGCGCGGCCTCGCCCAGCAGGTCGCCAGGGCCTTCGGGCAGGAGGCGCGGCTCGAGTTCGCGACGTTCGACGAGTTCCGCGCACAGCGCGACCCCGCCTCGGCCGACGCGTCGTGGGAGCACCTCTCGCGCAGCCACTCGATGAGCATCGACAAGGCCCGTCGCCTGCTCGGCTACGCGCCGCGGTACACGACCGTCGAGGCGGTGCTCGAGGGGCTCGAGTGGCTGCGGGCCGACGGGCAGCTCACGCTCGCCTGACCCGGCGGGGCTCGGTGTGCTGGACGAGGCACTCGGCGATCGTCTCGACGTCGTCGAGCACGCCCTCGGCGATCTGGACGATGAAGTCGTAGGCGCCGTCCTCGGTCATCGTCAGCCGACGACCGTTGAGGCCGAGGAAGGCGATCAGGCCGGCGAGCCCCAGTCTCTTGTTCCCGTCCACCAACCCGTGGCTGTTGACGAGAGAATGCACGAGGGCCGCGGCCTTCTCCTCCAGGGTCGCGTAGGCGTCCGCGCCGAGCGCGGAGGCCCGCGGCCTCGCGAGGGCCGACTCGAGCAGGCCGGCGTCGCGCACGACGACGTCGGGGGCGACAGCGCGCCGTGCGACGTGCAGCAGCTCGCCGTACGTCAGGTGGATCACTCGCCGAGTCGGCGGAGAGCCTCGGCGTAGCGAGGGAGCTCGTCGTCGAGGACGTCGTCCAGGAGGTCGGCCCGGCTGTGGGAGTCGACGTACTCCCTCACGGCCTGGCGTGCGACGTCCTGCATGGACCGGGACTCCAGTGCCGCGCGTCGGCGGAGCGCGTCGGCCTCGTGGTCGTCGAGTCGCAGGGTCATGGGCATGCAGTCGACGGTATCTGCTGTGATACCAGATGGCAACGAGCAGATGCTCTCGCCTGGGCTATGCTCGGCGGCACACACACGGGAGTCCGGTGATCCGGGCTGAGAGGAAGCGATCCACGCTTCGACCGTCGAACCTGATCTGGATCATGCCAGCGCAGGGAGGAGAGAACATGTCTGTTTCCGTGTCCGCGAACGAGTCGTCCTCGAGCCGCGACGAACGTCCTGCCGCCACCTCGCCGAGGAAGCCGTCGCGCCGCTGGCGCGTCGTCGACATCGTCGTCGCGAGCGTCATCGGCGTCGCCTGCGGCGTCGTCTTCTGGGCCTGGGGCCTCGCCTGGACCCCGCTCGACAGCGCCCTGTCGTTCCTGCCCGGGCTCTCGGGCCTCCTCGCCGGCGGCTGGCTGTTCGCCGGCGTGCTCGGCGGGCTCGTCATCCGCAAGCCCGGCGCCGCGATCTACACCGAGGTCATGGCCGCCGTCGTCTCGATGCTGATCGGCACGCAGTGGGGCTTCTCGACGCTGATCTGGGGCGTGCTGCAGGGCCTCGGGGCCGAGCTGGTGCTCGCGGCGTTCCTGTACACGACCTGGCGCCTCCACGTGGCCCTGCTCGCCGGCGCCGGCGCGGGCGTCGTCGTCGCGCTGCTCGACACGTCGTTCTCGTCGATCGCCGCCACAGCGATCGAGTACAAGGTCGTCTACGGCATCAGCGCCGTCGTCTCGGGCGTGCTGCTCGCCGGCCTGCTCTCGTGGCTCGCGGCGCGGGGCCTCGCCCGCACCGGCGCCCTCAGCCGCTTCGCCTCGGGCCGCTCGGCCGAGGCCCGCGTCTGAGCCGACCGCTGCCGACGACGTGACGACCGCCTCCGGGGCCCGGGTCGACGCCCGCGGCTGGGGGTGGCGCCACGCCGGCCGGCTGCGACCGGCCGTCTCCGGGCTCGACCTCGTCGTCGAGCCCGGGGAGCGCGTCCTGCTGCTCGGGGCCTCCGGCGCCGGCAAGTCGACGCTGCTCGCGGGCCTCGCCGGCGTGCTGGGCGGCGACGAGGAGGGCGACGCGACCGGTGAGCTGCTGGTCGACGGCCGCCCGCCGACCGAGCAGCGCGGGCGGGTGGGCCTCGTGCTGCAGGACCCTGACTCGCAGGTCGTGCTCGCCCGCGTCGGCGACGACGTCGCCTTCGGCTGCGAGAACGTCGGCGTGCCCCGCGACGAGACCTGGCGTCGGGTCGACGAGGCCCTCGACGCGGTCGGGCTCGACCTGCCGCGCTCGTGGCCGACCGCCCAGCTGAGCGGCGGGCAGAAGCAGCGCCTCGCGCTCGCCGGGGCCCTCGCGATGCAGCCAGGCCTCGTGCTGCTCGACGAGCCGACGGCGAACCTCGACCCGGAGGGGGTCGTCGAGGTGCGCGACGCCGTGGCCCGCGTCGTCGAGGCCACGGGTGCGACCCTCGTCGTCGTCGAGCACCGCGTCTCGGTCTGGCTGCCCGTCGTCGACCGGGTCGTCGTGCTCGCCGCGGGGGGCGGCGTGCTCGCCGACGGCCGGCCCGACGACGTGCTCGGGCACGAGCGCGTCCGGCTGACGGAGGCGGGGGTGTGGGTGCCGGGGGCCGCGCCCGCCCTGCCCCACCGGCACCGCGCCTCCTCGTCCGGACCCCTCCTCGAGGCCTCGGCCCTCGCGGTGGGGCGCCGGGGGGCCCGCGGGCCCGCCGTCGCGAGCGGCGTCGACCTCGTCGTCGACGACGCGCGCGCCCTCGTGCTGACCGGGCCGAACGGCGCGGGCAAGTCGACCCTCGCCCTGACCCTCGCCGGCCTGCTGGCCCCGGCGGGCGGGGCGCTCCGGGCGACCGAGCTGCTCGCCGCCGGTGCCGGGCCGTCGCCCGCCCGGTGGCGCTCGCGGCAGCTGCTGTCGCGGGTCGGCACGGTCTTCCAGGACCCTGAGCACCAGTTCCTCACCGCGACCGTCCGCCGTGAGCTGGCGGTGGGGCCGGAGGCGCTGGGCGAGTCGCCCGCGGAGGTCGACTCCCGGGTCGACGAGCTCCTGGCCCGCCTGCGCCTCGACCACCTCGCCGGCGCCAACCCGTTCACGCTCTCGGGCGGCGAGAAGCGGCGGCTCAGCGTCGCGACCGTCCTCGCGTCGCGGCCGCGCCTCCTCGTGCTCGACGAGCCGACCTTCGGGCAGGACGCCCGCACCTGGCGTGAGCTCGTCGCTCTTCTCGCCGAGCTCGTCGACGAGGGGCGCTCGCTGGTGGCCGTGTCGCACGACGCGGAGTTCGTCGCCGCCCTCGCCGACGACGTCGTCGCCCTCGAGCGGCCCGTCGGTCGCGAGGCCGTCGCGTGAGCCTGCTCGCGGCCGTCGAGACCGACCGGCTCGTCGGCCGGCTGAACCCGGTGGCCAAGCTGCTCGCCGCTCTCGTCGTGTCGCTCGTGCTGCTGCTCTCGATCGACGCGGTCTCGGCCGGGGTCGCCCTCGCGCTCGAGCTGATGCTGCTGCCGTGGGCGGGGCTCTCGGCGCGGCAGCTGCTGCGCCGGACCGCCCCGCTGTGGATCGCCGCGCCGACGTCGGTGCTCGTCACGGCCCTCTACGGCCGCGACGAGGGGGCCGTGCTGCTGCAGGTCTGGTGGATCAGCGTGACCGACGGGTCGCTGGCGCTGGCCCTCGCCATCGGCCTGCGCATCCTCGCGGTGGGCGTGCCGGGCATCGTCCTGCTCGCGACCACCGACCCGACCGACCTGGCCGACGGCCTGGCGCAGGTGCTGCACCTGCCCGCGCGGTTCGTGCTCGGTGGCCTCGCCGGCCTCCGGCTCGCCGGGCTGTTCGCCGACGACTGGCGGCAGCTCGCCCTCGCCCGGCGGGCGCGCGGCGTCGCGGACGGCCGGGGCCCCGTCGCGGCGGCGCGCCGCTTCGGCGGGCAGGCGTTCTCGTTGCTGGTGCTGTCGGTGCGCCGGGGCAGCAAACTGGCGACGGCGATGGAGGCGAAGGGCTTCGGCTCCGACGCCGAGCGCACCTGGGCCCGGCCGTCGCGCCTCGCGGGCCGCGACTTGGTGCTCGTCGCGATCGGGGTGCTCATCGCGGCGGCGGCGGTCGCCGCGGCCGTCGTGGCCGGCACGTGGGAGTTCGTCGTTGCCTGAGGAGTGGTCGGCGGCCGTCGACGACGCCCTCGTGGGGGCGTTGCTGCGGAGGGCCGAGGAGTCGCGGGTCGGCGCCGACCGCGTGGTGCTGCTCGTCGACGGCCGCTCCGGCTCGGGCAAGACGACGCTCGCGCGCCGCCTGGTCGCGGCGTGGCCCGGTGCCCTCGGGCCGGTCCAGCTGGTGCACCTCGACGACGTCTACCCCGGCTGGCACGGCCTCGCGGCGGCCTCCCGGGTCGTGGAGGAGTCGCTGCTCGTCGGGCGCGAGCCGGGCTGGACCACGTGGGACTGGGAGGGCGACGTGCCGGGGGAGCGGCGGACGCTCGACCCGGCCGTCTCGGTGGTGGTGGAGGGCGCCGGGTCGCTGACCCGCGCCTCCTCGGGGCTGGCGAGCCTGTCGGTGTGGCTGGAGCTCGACGCGGGGGAGCGGCGTCGCCGGGCGCTGGCCCGCGACGGAGCGGCCTACGAGCCGTGGTGGGAGGTGTGGGCCGGGCAGGAGGAGGCGCACCTCGCGGCCGAGCGGCCGCGGTCGCTCGCCGACGTGGTCGTCCGGGTGCCCGTGACGCCGGTGCCGACGTCGATGCCGCCGCCGTCGCCGGCGAGGTGACTCGTCCTGGGCCCTCGCAGCGCGTCAGGGCCCGGATCGAGGCACGTCGACGGGCCGCTAGGCCCAGCCGAGCTGGTGCAGCTGGTCGTCGTCGATGCCGTAGAAGTGGGCGATCTCGTGCACGAGCGTGACGTGGATCTCGTCGCGCAGCTCGTCGATGTGGTCGACGGCGGCGAGGTGGGGCTCGCGGTAGAGGACGATGCGGTCGGGCAGTTCGCCGAAGCCGTAGCTGCCGCGTTCGGTGAGGGCGACGCCGTCGTAGAGGCCGAGCAGGTCGAGCGTGCCGTCCTCCGGGCGGTCCTCGGTGACGAAGACGACGTTGTCGAGGCCGTCGACCATGTCGTCGGGCAGGAGGTCGAGCTCGGCGACGACCATGTCGTCGAACTGCTCGGCGCTCACCTCGGACGGGTCGATGCCGGCTGCTCGGTCGTCGCTCACCCGCTCAGGCTCCCACACCCCGCCTGAGCCCTCAGTCGACCGCCGTCGGCTCGGCAGGACGACTCGCGGCGCGCTGTACCCGCATGCGGTGGACGACCTGCCGGGCCCCCTTGCCGATGCCCCACACGATGAGGACGACACCTGCGGGAGGGGAGATGACGGCGATGCTCGTGCTCCGGCCGTCCCACCCCCAGTAGCTGTACGCCAGGAAAGCCCCGACCCCCAGGCGATGAACGCGACCCCGGCGACGACCAGCCCCCACCACGACGCCGGCGCCTCGCGCCCAACGCCCTGTGCGACCTTCACCCCGTAGTTGTACCGCCCCCGCCCCGTCCGCGCCCATCCGACACCGACGTTCACCGACCCGCGCACCCAGCCACCGATCGTGACCGATCCGCACGCTCAGCCATCGATCGTGACCGATCCGCACGCTCGGCCATCGATCGTGACCGATCCGCACGCTCGGCCATCGATCGTGACCGATCCGCACGCTCGGCCATCGATCGTGACCGATCCGCACGCTCGGCCATCGACGACGTCTCAGATGCGCTCGCGCATCTGAGACCAGACAAGCACCGAACCCAAAAAGGCCCTGCCTCGTAGGGCAGGGCCTTCCTATTCGGGTGAGTAACGGGGCTTGAACCCGCGGCCTCCTAGACCACAACCAGGCGCTCTACCAGCTGAGCTATACCCACCATGTGCGGCCGCCGGAGCGATCGCAACGAGAAGACTCTACTACAGCCGGGAGGCCCATTCGTCCACGACGGCCTTGGAGATCGCCTGGACGTCCTCCGTCGTGGGCCCGGGGTCGGCGACGAAGCCGGCCCGGCGGTAGTACTCGAGCTCGCGGATGGACTCGAGGATGTCGGCGAGGGCGCGGTGGCCGCCGTGCTTCTGCGGGGCGTTGAAGTAGACGCGGGGGAACCAGCGGCGGGCGAGCTCCTTGATGGAGGAGACGTCGACGCTGCGGTAGTGCAGGTGGCCGTCGACCCGCGGCATGTACTTGGCGAGGAAGGCGCGGTCGGTGCCGATCGTGTTGCCGGCGAGCGGCGCGTGCTGCTCGGTGGGCACGTACTTGAGGATGTACTCGAGCACCTCGTACTCGGCCTCGGCGAGGCTGACACCGCCCGGGATCTCCTCCAGCAGGCCGGAGGAGGTGTGCATGTCGGTGACGAACTCGTTCATGTTGTCGAGCGCCGACTGGTCGGGCTTGATCACGATCGTGAAGCCGGGGTGCACGGGCGTGAGGTCGAAGTCGGTGACGACGACGGCCACCTCGACCAGCTCGTCGACCGCGATGTCGAGCCCGGTCATCTCGCAGTCGATCCAGACCAGCCGGTCGTTCGTGGAAGCCATGCCGCCACTCTAGCGTCGGGGGCCGACACGCTCGGGCTCGGGCGCTGCCCCGGATGCGCGACCTACCTGGGCGCTCGGTCCGCGCCTCCTGGTAGAAGGGTGGCATGACAGACAGCAAGCCCACCGTGGCCGAGGGATCCGAGTACGTCGTCTTCTTCGAGGGCGGCCCGAGCGACGGCAGCACCGACACCCGCACCAGCTTCGACGGCTCCTACGAGGACGAGATCGTCGACTACGTGCTCGTCGAGGGCATCGAGACCGGCTTCGTGTACAAGGTGCGCGAGGCGAAGATGAACGGCGAGCAGCTGCAGGTGCACTACACGCTCGACGAGGCCGACAGCGACCCGGTCGACGCCCTCGAGAACCGTGGCGACCGCACCGACGAGTTCGGCACCTTCTGACGCCACGGCAGGTGGACGAGGAGGCGCGGGGAACATCTCCCCGCGCCTCCTCGTTGTACGGGGGCATGAAGGTCGAGCTGTACACGTCCGCGTTCTGCGGCCCCTGCCACGCGGCCCGCGCCGTCGTGGCCGAGGCGTCGGCCCTGGTGCCGCTGCTCGAGGTGGACGAGGCCGACGTCGTCGCCCGGCCCGACGAGGCGGAGGCCCGCGACGTCCGCAGCACCCCGACGATCGTGGTGCTCGACCGGGCCGGCACCGAGGTGTTCCGTGCCGCGGGGGTGCCGCGGCTCGACCAGCTGCTCGGCGCGCTCGCCCTGGCCGTCTGAGCGGGCACGGTATCGTGGGGCCCACGCCCTCGTAGCTCAGCGGATAGAGCAGGAGCCTTCTAATCTGAAAGCGGACCGTTCGGTCGGACGGGCGGCGTCGAGCCATCATCCTCTGCGAAGAGGTAGCCGACGCTGACGTCGAGTTCACGGGCGACGACCACGAGCTCGTCGGCTGACCACCCACGCTGCCCCCGGAGCTTCTTCGCGAGCCCGCTCTGGTGCATCCCGATACGGGCACCGAACGAGGTCTGCGTGAGCTGCCTGTCCCACATGAGGTGGTGGATGCGGCGGCCGATCACTGCGTCCATGGAGAGTGCCGGTTCGGCCTGCTCCTGCTGGTTCGTCTTCATGTCGCCAAGATAGCGACAATTCGGACAAATCGCCAACCCAATATGGGGATGGGTTGATTAGTCCGAATTGTCGTGTACGGTCTCGGTATGACACAGCGGACTAACCAAGACGAAGCGGCGCTCATCTCGCCCCGTGAAGCAGCGCTGATCTCAGGCGTCGTGACCCGCACCCTCGCCCGCCTCGCAGACCGCGGCGACCTCACCCGAGTCACCCCCACCGGATCCCGACACCGCCGCTACCTCCGCGCCGAAATCGAAGCCCTCACCACCCCCAGCCAGGCGACCACCGCCACCGCCACCGAGGACGCCGCCTCATGACCGCCTCCGCCCGACGTCTCAGCACGGCGGTCCGTGCGCTCGCCGGAGTCGTCGTCGTCGCGCTCGTGCTCTTGGCAGGCCTCGTCGTCGAGTACTGCGCCCAGCACCCCCTCGCCGGCGTCGTCCTCGCCCTGACGCTGGCAGGCGTGTTCGCGGCCCTCGTCATCCGGGAGCGCCGATGATGCTCCGCGTCATGTGGGTCCGCGTGACGGGCTCCACGGTCTACGTCTTCCCGAAGCAGCAGACCGGGTCGCAGCTCGACGACGAGTGCTACCAGGCCGGCAGCTTCCGCGGCACCGGCATCGGCGGCACGACCGCCGTCGCGAACACCGACAGCGACCCCGTGCACCTCGGCCAGTTCGACGAGCGCGTGAAGGCGATCGCCGCCATCCTCCGCCACCACGGCATCGTGCCCACCGACGACAGCGTGGGCATCCGATGAGCCCCTTCACCTCACCCCTCTTCCTCGTCGTCCGCCCCCAGGCGCCCGCCTTCGTCGACGCCGCCCCCGTCCGCGCACACCTCGCCCGCCTCGCCGACCAGGGCATCGGCTTCAAGCGCGTCGCCGACCTCACCGGCCTCCCCACCGACTCCGTCCGCGTGATCGTCGCTGGCCGCCGCGGATCCGGACCCCGCAGCGGACAACTCCCGCAGCGCGTCCGCCACGCCACCGCCCAGCAGATCCTCGCCATCCGCATCAGCGACGACTCCTGCGCCGTCGTCGACGCGACCGGCGCTCGCCGCCGCGTGCAGGCGCTCATCGTCAACGGCTGGTCGCAGACGAAGCTCGCCGAGCGAGCCGGGGTCAGCCCCCGACAGTTCGGCCGTGTCCTCCGGCAGTCGACGATCCGCGCGACGACCCACGGTGCGATCGAGGCGCTCTTCGACCAGCTCTGGAACGTCGCACCGCCGCAGGCCACCGAGCACGACCGTGCGGCCGTAGAGCGGTGCCGCGGCTACGCACGCGCCCTCGGGTGGCTGCCTCCCCTTGCCTGGGACGACATCGACACCGACGAGGCCGCGGCGCCTACCGAGGCCGTCTACGTCGACGAAGTCGCCGTCGACCTCGCCGTCGCGGGTGAGCACCCCCCGCTGAACCGGCTCGAGCGGATGAGCGCCGTCCTGGTCCTGAACCGCGACCGCCACCTCTCTGACGGGGCGATCGCCGACGTGCTCGGCATCAACAAGGACCAGATCCAGCGCTACCGCCGCGACGCAGGCATCCCCGCCGCCGTCAATTTTGGGCAGGCGGTCATCAACTCGTGACCGCCCCGAAGCCCGCTCCGCTCACCCCGCAGCAGGTCGAGACACTCAAGCACCTCGACTTCCCGACCCGCCCCGTGCAGCTCTGCGTCTCGCTCCTCAGCCCCCGCCGCTGCCCGCGACCCGCCTTCCACATCGCGACGAGCCGCTGCTGCGGACGCCAGTACGACGTCTGCGACGACCACGCCACCGCCATGACCCACACCGTCCTCCGGTTCGTCTGCCGCCACTGCCAGTGCGTCGCCCCCCTCCACGACCTCTTCCGCCTCTCACCCATCGGAGACCGACTGTGATCGCCCTCCTCACCGACCCCGGCGTCGGCGCCCTCGCCCTCGCCGCGGCCGCTGCCGCCATCTGGCGCATCACTGGACGGAGCCCCCGTGCCTGACACGATCACCCACGGCGTCGCCCTCGGCATCCGCGACACCGTGCACCGCGGCATGCTCATCCGCCTCGGCGTCGCCGCCCACGTCCCCGCCATCCTCGAACCCGCCCAAGCCGCCGAACTCGGCCACGCCCTCATCGCCCTCGCCGACGAAGCCATGCTCGCCGAGCAGGCCAAGCGACGGAGCAACCGATGAGCCCCGCCTACCCGAAGCCCAGCGCCAAGCGCCGAACCGTCGGACAGCAGTCGCGCTCGCAGGTGAACGAGATCCGCCCCATGGTCGAGATGCGCGACGACTACCGCTGCGTCGTGTCGGGCACCGAGTACGGCGCGACGAGTCCGTGCACGCCGGGCTTGACGATGCAGCACCGCGTCGGGCGTGGCGCCGGAGGCTCGGCACTCTTCGACGGCCCGGCGTACCTCGTGTGCATGTGCCAGCACCACAACACGCTCGAGACCTCATCAGCTGACTTCGCCGCGGTCTGCCTCGCGAACGGGTGGAAGCTCGCCCGGAACGCCGTCGAGGTCGTGCCCGAGCTCGTGCCCGTCCGCTACTGGGACGGCTGGTACGTCCTCGAGGCTGCCTCCTGCCTGCGCTGGCGTCTCAGCGACGCTGAGGCCAGGCGCCTCACGTCCGTCGGTCTCTCGTGAATACGCCCGTTCCGCCTCAACCTCAGGTTGAGGCCAGCCAGCGAACGGGTCGGACCGTGGGTCGACGCCGCAAGCGCACCCGCCACGAGGTCGAGACGACCGATTTCCTCAAGGCCGCACGCCGCTTCATCCGTGCCGCTGGTCGTCGTGTCGCCGACGGCGACGAGGTCGAACTCGCAGGACTCCTCGACCTGCAGGACGTCGTCGCCGACGCGCTGCAGGAAGCCGTCGACGGACAGCGAGCCCTCGGCAAGTCCTGGCCCGCCATCGCCGCCGCCACCGGCAAGTCACCCCAGGCCGCGCAGAAGCGCTGGGGCCGCACTTCATCCACCACCACACACCTCTGAGCAAGGACGCCTCATGCCTTACTTCCCAGTGGACGACCAGTTCCCCTTCCACCCCAAGACACTCGCCGCAGGCAACGCGGCCATCGGCCTCTGGACGCGTGCAGGGGCCTGGTGCAAAAGCCACGCGACCGGCGGCGCCGTCCCGAGGGAGGTCGCCGCCACCCTGGGCACAGCCGGACAGGCAGCGGCCCTCGTCAGGGTCGGCCTGTGGGAGAAGACGACGACCGGGTACGTCTTCCACGACTGGCAGCACCAGGCCGGCAACGGCGACGAGGCGGCCGAGAAGCGCCGCCGAGAGCAGGCCGCCGAGAGGCAGCGCCGGTTCCGCGAGTCGCGCGCCGCAGCACGTGACGCCGACGTAACGCGTGACACAACGCGTGACACGCGCGTTGGTGACGCGTCAGTCACGCTTCCCCCAGTCCCATCCCCATCCCCACTAGAACCAGTTACCAGCACAACTCCCGTCCCTGAGGCTGAAGCGCGAGCCGTGACGGATGAGGAATCGATCGAGCAGGTGTGTACCCGACAGCTGGCTGGCCTGGGCGTCGACTTCGTCAAGGTCCGCTCAGCGCTCGGCACGCACGCTGGCCGCATCTTCCCGCCGACCGACGTCGTCCGTGTAGCCGCGACGATCCTCGGCCGAGCAGCAGGCACCCCGAACTCGCCCACCGGCTTCGTCATCAGCTCGATCCGGAACGACTGGGCCGAATGGCAGAAGCTCGTCGACACGGGGGAGGTCGGCTGATGGCCTTCGACCCGTACGGCTCCAAGCCGTGGCACCCCGCCCCGTCCCGCTCCACGATGGACCTCCTCGTCGGCAAGGCCCACGACCCCACCGCGATCGCGGCGTTCAAAGACGCCTACCGCGCTGAGCTCGCCGCGGCCGGCCTCGACCCGAACGAGGGCGTCCCGTACACGCCCTACGCCGCCTCGGTCGAAGAGGCCAAGCACCGCGGACAGGGCAAGGACTACGCCTTCAAGGACGCCGACTAATGGCCGGGTTCGAGTACTCGGCCGACCAGCTTGTCGAGTCGATCATGAAGGCCACGACAGCAGGCAACCCCGAAGCCGCCCAGGGACTGTCGACCCTCCTTGCAATCCACTACCCGGCCGAGTTCGAGCGGTTCCGCCTCGCGGTCCAGCTCGCTCAGCTCCTCAAGGTCGGGACCGAGTGATGGGCGACCTGTTCGAGCACGCCGTGACACCAGGGATGCTCGACCGCCTCGAGGCGGAACGGGTGTCGCACACGGGGGAGTCACGAGCCGAGCTCGTCGCACGCCTCCGTCGCACTGAGGCGCCCGGATCGCTCCCTGATTTGACCAACCGCCGGGCGATCGACGCCGCCGCGCGTGCACGTACCGCATCCACGAGAGGAACCCCATCATGACCACCACAGCCCTCCGCCCTGTCCCTCAGGTCCGGATCCGCGACCGCTACGACGACATCATGGACGCCCTGCCGCTGACGCCCCGCCAGGACCGGGCCCGCACGAAGGTGCGCCGCATGCTGCAGGTCTCCGAGCAGTGCATCGAGCGTGGCGGCATCGACAGGCTGACCACGAAGGACGTCGCACTCGAGGCAGGCGTCAGCATCGGACTCGTCTACCGGTACTTCCCCGACCGCGTCGCCATCCTCGACGCCCTCCGCCCGGACCGGCACCTCGCCGTCGAGCAGCGAGACACCGCCGTGCGCCTCCTCGCCGAGGCCCGGGCCGCCCTCCATGGCTTCTCGGATCGGATCGACGAGTTCGTCTACAGCGAGCTCGCCTGCCACCTCGACGACGGACCCATCGACCACAACGGCAACGACATGGTCGCTGCGGTCGATCTCACGGAAGCAGCCACCGCGTGAGCGCCACCGCCTACGTCGCCGTCCGCTACATCGCAGAGTGCGTCCCGTGCCGGTGGATGGAGAACGCCGAGGACTATGACGACGCCACCCTCGCCGCCGAGGAACACGACGAGAACCGTCACCCCGAGGCCACAGCATGAGCCGGAACCGGCCGCGCTCGCCGCGGTACGCCGACCACCTGCTCGCTCGGCTGACGGCCGCCGCCGAGCAGCTGGTCGACGTCCTGCGCCCGACCCCGCCCACGCTCGAGGAGCTGCCGCAGGTCAACCAGACCGTGTGCCGGCTGCTGTCGCTGCGTCACCTGGGGCAGTGGGTGGAGATTCCGGGCCGGCCCGTGACGAAGGAGGAGCGCGAGCACCCGTCGCAGCTCACGATCGCGGGCGTGCTGGTCGGCATCCGCCCCGGGGCGCCTGGCCGTCAGGGCGGCGTCGCGACGCGGACGCTCGTCATCGCGCAGGGCGGGCAGCAGCGTGACCTCGCGGTGCGGGTCGACGAGCCCGTGAACACGTACCCGAGGAGCACCCGGTGACGCGCCTCGAGCTCGTGCCCGTCTCCTTCGGCGACGCCTGTGCCTTCGTCGAGGCTCATCACCGCCACCACGACGCCCCGCGAGGGCACAAGTTCAGCATCGGAGTTGCAGTGCAGGGGGTCCTCGTGGGCGTCGCCATCGTCGGGCGTCCTGTGTCGCGTGTTCTGCAGGCGGAGGGGGATGCCCTTGAGGTCGTACGGACTGCGACCGACGGCACTCCCAACGCGAACAGCAAGCTCTACGGCGCAGCCTGGCGAGCCGCTCAGGCGCTCGGCTACACGAGGCTCATCACGTACACGCAGCACGGTGAGTCGGGGGCCTCGCTGCGCGCCGCCGGCTTCCGGGTCGTCGCGCAGCGTCCCGCCCGGCGCGGTTGGGACGCACCATCTCGTCCGAGGATGGGCCGCGGAACCGACACCATCGCTCGCACACTCTGGGAGTCGGTCTCGTGACCGGCGATCGAATCGACCTCGACGCGATCAACCTCGCCTCGACGAACTGGGCTGCCGAGCGCGTCTCCGAGCTGCATCCGTTCCCGGTCGAGCAGCGCCTCGCCGAGATGCCCTCTCGCGAGGCCGACGCGTGGCTGCGCAAGCTGCACGAGCACATCGACGACTATCTCGGAGTCATCGAAGCCCTTCGCCGTCCTGGCCGGGCGTGGGTCGACGTGCGACTCGCATCCGGCAAGTGGACCGGACTGTGGATCGACGACTGCCCCTCCGAAGCTGCCCTCGCCTCCGCGCTCTGGCACAAGGAACCCGTCATCGCCGCCGGCATCGGCCTTCGCGACTCCACCGCAGCCCGCGAAGCACACCAGGCCCGCATCGACGCAGGCGACCTCCTCGCCCTCCTCGGGGACGACTGGTGATGCGTCGTCGCTATCCTCAGGGGGCTTTCGGGAACAGGGCACTCATCGTGGATGGCAACCGAGTTTCGAGCCCTGGTCGCGGGGGAACTTGGATGGACTGCTTCTTCTGTTTTCCGAGTCGCGTCTCCCAGGTCAGCTCCATGCGGTACCCCTTGGGCGAATCCGGCGGGCTCGTCAGGCGAGACCATCCGGCCGGTGCATCGCCACAACGATGTGTCCCACTCGCAATGGTGAACGACAGGTTAAGGGCCGGGTTCGGCATCGTGTTCTCCACTCGGAGAACCGCCTGCTTCGGAGGATCCATTTCCTTCGACACGTTGGAGGGGGTGACGATTCGTGCTGGCTGGTGCCGAACCCAAACGGCTCGGAAGAAGGCGTCGTGTTGCATCCGGCTGTTTGCCGCATTGATCCGCATCTGCCTAAAAGAGAAGAAGGCGCTAGCAGAAGCGATGACTGCAGCGATGATGCTGATGATGATCGGGGTCACACCGCTGACCGTATCGGCTGCTGCTAATGGCTGACGATTCACCCGGCTATTCGGGTGGTACCAACCCGGAAAAAAATGAGCCCGAACCCCTCACTCCCGACTAGGTAGCACTGCTCCGCCTCGAGCAGCGCTACCCCAACCACTCCGGCGAGAAAGAGCGCCTGATCCGCAGCAGCATGCGGATCAACCCCGTCCGCTACCAGCAACGCCTCCACCGTCTCAGCACCGATCCGAGGGCGCTCGCCGCGTTCCCGGACGTCTGCGCACGGGTCAGGGTGCTGGCGGAGGCTGCGGCGGAGCGGAGGGCGTTCCGCCGTCTCTGATCGTGCCGGTGGCTGTCCCCAGGATCTACCCATGGCTGACGATCGGAAGTTCTTCGCGGGTGACCTCGGGACCCAGCACCTGCAGCACGAACTCACGGTCGAGTCCCGCACGCCGGCGGTCACGGGCCGCCTGATCGGTGTGCAGCACCTGCCCGTCGACAGCAGCACGGCGTCGACCGTGGTGACGCTGGCGGAGGGCATCGAGACGTCCCCCTGGGTCACGTCCTCGACCTACGTCCTGGGTGAGCACGACCTCGTGGAGCTTCGATGACCGTCGCGGATCAGATGGGGTCGCTCGGGTTTGCAACTAACTCGCTACTGGGCAGACCTTTCAGAACGTCGATGGTTTCGGTGCCGTTGGCCTTGCCCCGCACCCAGAAGGACAAGGCCCGGACCATCTTCCCTGCTGAGCGGTACCGGACTTTCGTGTTAACTCCATCACCGCGCCACAGGGCTTCTTGCGCCTCGAGGATGACGTTCACTTGGTCGTCTTTTGCACGGAGCAGAGCGAGTTGCATCTGCACGCCTGGTACCAAAACCGACGGCTTGACGGGCTTCGGCGGCTTTGCTCCGACCACGATGGACGTTGAAATCGCTTGGGAAGCTGCGATGACAGCCCGGTCATATTTCTGTAGTTCTTGCATGTACAGCCCAAGTGCCAGCAACAGGTCAGCCACGGCGTTCGTGAGCCCCTCAGCCCGCCGGTCTTCCTGTTCCTCTCGAAGCCGGTTCTGGCGTTCGGTGCGCTCCTGCTCAAGAACTTTCTGCTGCTCCCCGCGTTCGTATTTGACGATCCACCAAGCGACAAGTCCAGAGAGGGCTGCACCGAGAAGTGTTGCCAGGAGCGTCGATGCGAAGGCGCCCCAGTCCCAGCCAGTGAGCGTGCGCCCGAGGTCGTCGATGGCGCAGGAGATGCGCATTTGCTCACAGGACATGAAGAAGACGTTAGCCGAGGTTGTGTCATGAGCAGTGCCGATCGTCTTGATGACAGTTTTCCGCATGGCACCCCTGCTGGGTACGAGCAGGGCTGCCGGTCGTCGGGTGGCTGCCGGGCGAAGCACGAGACCGGGCAGTCGTGCGCAGAGGCCCGCATCCGTGTGTCCCGTGACTCGGCTTACCGGGCGCTCGTGCAGTCCGGCGCGCCCGTCTCGGTCCTTGCTCAACCTGAGGTTGAGGGCGACCGCCCCGCCGTCCCGGTGACCCGCCCTACCCCTCACCAGGCCGTCCCGAAGATGCTGCAGGAGCGACCCGCGAAGCCACGCGGCGGCCCCCGCACGCCCGGCTGGAAGCACGGCACCCCCACGGGCTACGTCAAGGGCTGCCGCAACGACTGCCCGGGCGGCGAGGACGGCCGCACCTGCCGTCAGGCCACCGTCGACCACAAGCGGGAACTGCGCCAGGAGCGCGCCCAGCTGGCCCGCACCGCCACCGTCGAGTCGCCCGGGTTCCCCGGCATCAGCTCCGGCACCATCATCGCGCCGTCCGCCGCGAAGCTCGCCGCAGTCCTCCGCCCCGAGCCCGAACGCACCCACCGTCTCGCCGCCTTAGCCGCCGAACTCACCGCCCTCGAGGAGGCACCATCAGCACCCACCAGCCCCGCCACCAAGGCGCCGGCCCCCTCCCCGACATCAGCTTCAGGAGCCGAGGTGGCTCCGACGGCATCGACGACGACCCACAAGCCCGAACCGGATTCACCTTCTACGGCGCCCCCCGCCGACCAGAGCCAGCCCACCGCGCCGCCGGCACCCTCCGCGTCTACGGCACCCTCCGCTACGGCATGGTCCACGACGCCACAGAGTGGATCCCGGACCCTCCTCGCTGACCTCGCCCTCGCCTTCCACACCCTCCACGAAGAGACCCAGCGCTCGCCGGAGATCACGACACCCTTCGACGGGCTGTCGGGCCTGATGGCGCAGCTGCTTCGGGCGGCGTGGCTGGACGGTCACCGGTCGGGGGTGTCCCTGTGAGGCGCACGGTCGCGGAGCTGGTGCACGTGCTGACGGAGGAGCACGCCTCGTTTGTCGAGGGCACGCTGCGCACGGAGGATGCCCTGATCGTGCGCCTGCGGAACGCGATGCGGGCCTCTATGGGGATGACGCACGGCGGGCACTCCCTGCCGAACGAGCGCTCGGCCCTGAACCTGGGGGCGTTCACGACGTACGAGTTCGTGACGGAGACGATCACGTCGATGCTGAGTGCCGCGCAGGACGACGTGCCCACCCGCCGCCGGCCGGTGGCGAACCTGCAGGCGTGGTTGCGCATCTGGCAGCTGGCCGAGCACATGGGCGAGCTGAACGAAGCGCAGGTGCTGAACGCGTCCCGCCGCCTCACGGATCTCGTGTCCCGCATCGAGTCGATCCTGAACCCGCCCCGTGTCGTCGAGATCCTCGGCGCCTGCCCAAACCCGGAGTGCGGCGAACGGTACTGGTTTACGGACACCCTCGGCTCCCGCACCTCGGCGGTGTACACGGTCCTCCGCGTCGGGGAGCCCCTCGTCGCGCACTGCCACTGGTGCTCGACCCGCTGGGAGGGCGAGGCCGGCCTCGAGCAGCTGAACGCCGCGATGGTCCGGCAGGAGCAGGCCCACCGCGCCCACATGGCGGGGGAGTCCGCGATCGACAACGCCACCGACCCCACGACCGCGTCCGACGACGCCGGCCACGACCACCACGAACAGGAGACCGAATGACCGCCACCCTGCACGCCTTCGCGGGCAGCATCACCGTCGAGAGCATCAAGCTCAACGTCACGGTCGTCGGCGACGGCGCCATGGTGACCATGCAGGCCCTCGACCCCGCCGGCGACACCATCGCAGCGTTCACCCACGTCGTCGCGTTCTTCACGATGGACGACCTCGACCGCTACACCGAGCTCGTCACCGCGAAGTGGACCCTCTGGCTCCACGAGAACGGCTTCCGCCTCGTCCGCGAAGGAGCCTCCGCATGAGCACCCACCCCCGCAACCCCGCCCACTTCCCCCGCATGAAAGTCCGCGGCGCTCGCCGCAGGCAGATCGCACCGTTGCAGCGCATGGTCGGTGCCGCCGCCCCCTCGTTCGCCGCCGCAGTCGACGCCCTCGCGAAGCTCGGTCAGGCCGGGATGATCTCTGGCGCGGCCTTCCTCAGCTTCGGCGCGGCCTTCGCGCGCGGTGGTGTCGTCACCGGCCCTTCCGTCACGGGCCGGCTCATCACTGGTGAGTACGTCCACCGGGGCGCTGACCTGTGAGCGACACCGTGGACGTCCTCCCGAAGCGTCCCCACACGACCGTGACCGCCCTGACCGCAGTCGACGCCGTGCCCCGGGTCCTCCGGGAACGCCTCGACGTCCTCATCACGGAGCACGGCGCAGACACCATCCGTGACGCCGTCGCCGCGATCGCGGCGCACGACGACGCACAGGCGGCCCTCCTCGGCAACGTCACCCGAGTACTCGACGGCGTCGCCCTCACGGAGGCCACGCAGCGCGAAATCGAGCGCGCCCTCCGCGACTACGTCGTCCCGACCCCCTGACCCCCTCGCGCTCATCGCAGATCCGGAAGGACACCCTCATGGCTGAGAAGCACGACGCCACGTACCACCCGAACGACGGCCCCAACCCGACCCTGCAGGTCACCGACGAGCAGCGCGCCGCCTGGGGCCGCCTCACGGGCAAGAACGCACCGACGCTGATCCGTGGCAAGCAGGGGCCGACGATGTGGGATGACCTCGCCGCCGTTGCACCGCTGCTCCCGGACGAGCTCACAGCTCAGCCCGGAGCGCCGACAGCCCCCGGTGCGTACCACGATCCCGACGAGCACCTGTTCGTTCTGACGCCGTGGGGCAAGTGGCTGACCGCCTTCGGCGACACGATGACCGTCGCCCGCCTTCCGCTGCCCCTGACGCCCCTGGTGAAAGCCCGACCTCCCCTCACCCCCGACGCCTTCCTGGCGAAGTGGAGCAGCATCGGTTTCGCCAGCGAGGAGACACGTTGCGCGCTCGCTGAGGCTGCGGTCGACTTGGTGAACGGAGCCGACCAGTGACCGTCGCCCGTCGCAAGGAGGTCACCCTTCCCAGTTTCCAGCAGGTCGAGGTGCGGGTCTCGGCCGTGAGCAGGATCGGCGAGCCCGTCAGAATCCACGACGTCGTGGTCATGGACCTTGCGCGGGGGGAGGGCCGCCGGATGGGCCTCGACTATGCCGAGGAGGAGGCCCGTGCGGTCCTGAAGGTCATCGCCCGTCACCGATCGAAGCTCGCGCGGGATGCCCGCAAAACGAAGGAGGCCTGATGTACACGTGGGGATGGTCGCTCTGCTGCATCTTCGGCCTGCACTGGCTCTGTTCCGCTCAGTGGGACGTGACGGGCGGGAGGCAGACCTGCAGCTGCGACAAGGACGATCGCCGTCGGAGCGGCCGTCGCAGGCATCGCAGGGTGCACACCAACACATTCAGCGAAGAGACCGGAACGAAGGTGCCCCGATGACCGACCACGACAAGACCCCGGCGCTCGCCGAGGTGCGTCTGGACCTCGACGCCATCACCGCGCGCAGCGAGGCGGCAACACCGGGACCCTGGGAGCACCTCACAGCTCCGGCCGAGGACGACACGTCATCTCTCGCCGAGTGGATGGCGGACACCCTCACCGGCGGCGAGAGGCTTCACGTGCTCACGGCTGCAGGTCAGGGCGAGTACGCCTACATCGTGCCCGCGCTGACCGGAGATGGACCTGCTGCGCCAGCGAACGCCGACTTCATCGCCCACGCCCGGGAGGATGTGCCCGCGCTCGTCACTGCGGTCCGCGGGCTGCGTGCCGAGCGGGAGGAGGCGCGCGAGGAAGCGACGTGGGCGACCCTGGCGGCGGACACGCAGAGGGAACGCGCCGACCGGCTGCAGGCGGCCATCGACGAGGCACCGCACACCGACCTCTGCTACTACGTGCAGCGGCAGGGCGATCCGTGCAACTGCTGGAAGGCCGGCCTGTGAGCGCGCGCCCTGTCCCGCGCGTCTCCGGTCACACGCTCCTCAGTGAGGGCCAGCCGTACAAGGTCCTCGTCGTCACCGACGCTGGCACGACGATCCCACAGCGAGAGCACCACTCGAAGACCGGCCGAGGCCTCTGCTCGTGCGGCGTGCTCTCGGACGTACTGCCGAGCAACGGACGCCGCAAACAGTGGCACCGGGATTACAAGAGCGCACTGCTGCAGATCACCGAGGCCGACGCCTGATGCCCCGTGCACGTCTTACGGCGCTCGCCGGAGGCCGTGGCTGCGTCGAGGCCCGGCACAAGCTGAAGCAGGACCGGAACGCGGTTACGGCCCCTGACGGGTCACGCGTGACGGAGTACTGGTGCGACCACGTCGGGTGCCCGAGGTACGGGCAGGCCGTCGCCTCCCGCCCCGCGTAGCCCCGCCAGGAGGCGTGCACCGCGGTTCACCGTGAACCGTGGTGCACGCACCGTGGTTCACCATCAGGAGATCCCCGCATGCCCGACCACCCGCAACTGCTGCACGACGTCGCCGACACCCTGGCCCGCACCAACGAGTACCGACGCGAGGTGCAGGCCGAGCGCCGGGCCGCGATCCGGGCCGCCCGTGCTGCGCACGTCACCTGGCCTGTCATCGCCGCCGCTCTCGGCATCACCATCCGGGCAGCTATGAAGGCCTCGCGCTGAGCGACCTTCACGTCTACGCTCAGGACATGCCCGACGAGTACACGTTCTCCGCTGCCCTCCTCGACATCCACGGCGATACCCGCACGATCATCGACCGGCAGACGCTCCTCACCGTGGGCGGTGCCCCTCTCGACCAAACTGAATGGACGGTCGTCGACGCCGCAGGTGATCCCCTCGGCTCCTACAGCGCGAGCCGCCTCCCCACGCCCAGCAACGACCCCGACGAAGAGATCGTCTACTACCGCGCCAGCAACCACCGCCGCCTCTTCGGCCCCAGCCTCGGCACCACGAAGGAACGACCGTGAACGAGATCCCCTACACCGAGGTCCAGTTCGACGCACTCCTCGTGCCCCAGACCAGCGACACCTCCCTGGAGCTGCGCCAGGCCATGACCCAGGACGGGACCGCACCCGAACACCTCCACGTCCTCACCGACGACAAGACCGGCGTCCGCATCTACGAACTCGCCGGCCCCGCCGGGAACAACCCCGTCCCTTACCGATCCACCGGAACCACCGTCCTCCTGAACCACGACGGCACCGACCCCGACATCCACATCCCCATCCCGACGACTTGACACGCGCTCGCCGAGTCGTGCTACATTCGGCCCCACGCACTAGAAGTGTCTCTAGCGCCAGATCAACCGCCCAGGCCAACGCCGGGCGGTTTCGTCGTTAACGCGGCGCACTCGGGCGGCGGCAAGATCGCATGAGGCTGAGCCGCCGCCCCCACCCACTTCGACGCACGCCAGGCCGACACACACCTACTTCGGCCAGCTCTCCTGTCACTCCGGCGGCTTGATGCCGGACCACACGGACGCGAGCACGGCACACCTTGGTTCTGCGGTGATGCGCGTGCGTCGAACAACTTCGAGCGGGGCCGTCAACGGGAAGCCACAGGCCCGAAGGACGCTCACGACGTCGGCTCCTACCCGACCAGGCGCACCTGCCGCCCCGCTCGTCGTCGTCATCACCCGGAGGTCGCGTGCGTATCCGCTTCACCCTCGACATCACACGGACCCGCAAGCCGGAGCCGGACGACGAAGAGATGCACGAGCACCGCGATCTCGACACCGCGATCGAGTCGCAGCCCGGCCGGCCCGAGACACACCGCATCGGCTTCGTCCCCGCTCCTGAGTGGGACGGGGACAGCTGATGCCGGTCTGCTCCGAGCTCGGCTGCCCCGTCGTCGTAGCCCGGTCTGGTACCTGCCCAACTCACACCCGGGCATCGTCCAGGAGGAGGGGATCACGGCAGGCAAGGGGGTACGACACGGCCCATGACGCAGAACGAGCACGCCTCGCACCCATCGTCGCGACGGGCACGGTCAACTGCGCACGCTGCGGCAACCTCATCGGCGCACGCGCACCGTGGGATCTCGGACACACTGACGACCGCACCGCGTGGACGGGACCCGAGCACCAGCGCTGCAACAGGGGAGCGGGAGGGAGGGCAGCCCATGGCCTACGACCCAAGCCTCGGTGACACACGCGAGGACTACGACCTCGCTCTCCTACTCGGCTACGACTGGGTCGCACGCGCACACGACGGTGAGCTCGTCCCCTTCACGACCAACCGCCTGGTGCAGCATCCCTTCACCATCATCGGTAGACACGTCCGTGTGATCGAGGTAGCGATAGACCGACACGGTGCCGGCCGCCTCGACAGGCGAGGACGCATCCTCCGAAGGGTCCGCCTCCTCCCGCTGCCCACCCCCGCCTGACTCGCCCGAGGGGTGGGGGGCCCCCCTCGAACCCGGCCCCGCCGGACCGCCGGGGATGGGAAAAAAGCTGCGTACGGGTTCCGGGCATTCCGGAAGATCCCTGGAACCCGTACTTAACGGCCCGCTCTGGCCCTGCCAGGGCCTGCCAGACCTTCGCGCCCCACGGGCGCATCTGAGCCCGTCAGCGCCCCGCTGACAAGCCCCTGCCGCGTCCCGCAGAAGGAGCCCCCGATGCCCGGTCCAGCACCTGATCCGAACCCCCGCCGCCGCAATAAGAAGCGCGTCGACTGCACCCTGCCCCGGGGTGGCCGGACCGGACGGGCGCCAGCGTTCCCCATCAAGGGTGTGCGAGTTCCGTCGACGTGGGGCGAACTGTGGAAGACCCCGCAGGCCGCGGCATGGGAAGAGCTCGGGATCAACCGCACGGTGGCCCGGTACGCGCTGCTCCTGCAGCAGGCCGAGAAGCCCTCGGCCCCCGCCAGCCTCCACAACGAAGTCCGTCAGCTCGAAGACCGTCTCGGACTCACTCCCATGGCGATGCTCCGGCTGCACTGGGAGATGAGCCCCGACGAGATCACCGAGAAGCGCGCCACCACCGCTGCCACCAAGCAGGCAGACGCCGAGAAGACGACCGCAACGCGGGCCCGCCTGAAGATCGTCGGCTGATGCCCTGGCGCGCTCCCGAATGGGAGGGCGAGTTCCCCTCCCTCGGCTACCAGGTCGCCGACTGGATCGAAGAGCACTGCGTGGTCCCAGACGGCGAACACATGGGAGAGCCGTTCCGGCTCACCGATGAGCAGCTCACCTACCTCGTGCACCACTACCGCCTGAAGCCCGACGCCAATCAGCACGCCTGGCAGACGGCATGGAAGTACACCCGCAGCCTGCTGGTTCGCCCGCAGAAGTGGGGGAAGGCTCCCCTCACCTCAGCCATGATCTCGGCGGAGGCAGTCGCCCCCGTCGTCTTCGCTGGGTGGGACGCCGCGGGTGAGCCCGTCGGTCGGCCATGGCCCACTCCGATCATCCAGGTGACGGCCTATAGCGAGGACCAGACAGACAACATCTGGAAGGTCCTGCGTCCCATGATCGAGCTCGGCCCCCTCGCCGAGCTCATCCCGGACACCGGTGAGACACGAATCAACCTCCCCGGCTCCGGCTGGATCGAGCCCGTCACCTCCAAGGCCCTCAGCCGACTTGGCGCCCGCATCACCTTCGCCCCCCAGGACGAGGTCGGCACCTGGGTCAGCGACAACATGCGCTACCTCGCCGACACCCAGTACCGCGGACTCTCCGGAACAGGTGGCCGCGCCGCGCTCTCAACGAACGCCTGGGACCTCTCCGACAACTCCGTGGCCCAGCAGATCGACGAGTCGGGCGACGACAGCGACTACGTCGACCACGTCGACGGCCGCATCGCCGGGCTGTCGTACCGGAACAAGCGTGACCGCGCCCGGATCCACCGAAAGGTCTACGGCGACAGCGCCATGAAGCTCGACCGCAACGGCATCTGGATCTCCGGATGGGTCAACCTCGATCGCATCGAGATCGACGCCGAGAAGCTCGTCAAGAAGGACCCCGCTCAGGCGGAACGCTTCTACGGGAACATCAACACCACCGGCTCGGGCACCTGGTTCGAAGACGGGCAGTGGAAAAGCAAGCTCCTCGTCCGTGACCGACCCAAGTCCGAGCCTGTCGGTCTTGGCTTCGACGGGTCCGACTCGAACGACTGGACGGGCATCCTCCTCGAGACGATGGACCAGCACCAGTTCATGCCTGTGTACGGCGTCGACAACCGTCGCACCGTGTGGAAGCCCAAGGAGTGGAACGGTCGTGTCCCTCGGCCCGAGGTGATGACGGCCTTCGAGCAGATCTTCCGCGAGTACGACGTCGTCCGGGCCTACCTCGACCCGCCGATGTGGTCCTCCGAGATCGTTGCTCTGCAGGGCAAGTACAGCGACAAGGTCGTCATCGACTGGCCGACGTACCGCCCCAAGCAGATGCACTTCGAGCTCGAGCGTCTTCACAGTGACGTCGTGAACGAGGAGTCGATGTTCACGCACGACGGCGACGCCGACGTGGCGCTCTGCATGCGCAACGCCGTGAAGCGATCGCGGTCGGGTGAGACCTACATCCTCGGCAAACCGAGCGACGAACAGAAGATCGACCTCGCCATGTCATCCACACTCGCCCACGCCGCCGTCCTCGATGCGACTGCGGCTGGCGTGATCGGGAAGCGCAAGGCGCCGGCGATCTCGACGACGTTCTACGGATTCAGCTAGACGAAGGAGGCGGGATGGCCGTCACAGACCACGCGGTCGCACGCGACCGGCTCGCCCTCGGGCTGTCGCAGCTCGCTGAGCGGGCCAACATCGTGCAGCGGCGTGAGGACTACGTGCACGGCAAGCAGGATCTGCCGTTCGCGCCCTACGGCGCCTCGGTCGAGTACGAGGACCTCCGTGAGCAGGCGCCCGCGAACATCCTCGGCATCGCGATCGGGGCGCCGACGCAGCGCATGCGCGCGGACTCGATGAAGACGAGCTTGTCGGACGAGGACGAGAAGAAGCTCTGGTCGGGCGCCTGGCACGCGAACAAGCTCGACACCCGCCAGGACCTCGTCTACCGCTCGATGATGATTCACGGCCGCGGCATCGTCTCGTGCTGGCCGAACAAGGCCCGTCGCGATCGCCCGATTGTCCGGCCGGAGTCGTACGCCCGTGTGCACATCGAGATGGACCCCGACGACCCGTTCACGCCGCTCTACGCCGTGAAGACCTACACGGTCACGGACCGAGCCAGCAACGCCCTCATCCTGCCGGCGTCGGTGAGTCGTGAACGGCAGGTCGGCATCGTCTACGACGCCACGACGATGGTGCGGTTCGAGCGGCCGGCGGCTGGCGGCGAGTGGACGGCCACGGCGGAAAGCACGCACCCGATGCGGCGCGTTCCGTTCGCGGTCTACGACTACCAGCCGGACGCCGACGGGCGCCCGTGGTCGGCGATCGACCCGCTGATGCCGCAGCAGGACGCGCTGAACACGATCCGCTTCAACACGCTCCTGGCGATGCAGTTCGCGGCGTTCCGACAGAAGATCGTCACCGGATTCGACCCGCGCGTCGTCGACAAGGACGGGAACGTCCTCTACAAGACGAACCCAGACGGGACCCCGGCGCTCGACGCGAACGGAAGGATGCAGCCGCTGCTGCAGTCACCGGGCCGCGTCGGCGTCGACCGGATCATGGCCTTCCCCGGTGCCGACACGAAGGTCTTCGACCTGCCGGAGTCGAACCTGGCGAACTACGTCGAGGTCTGGGACATGTTCCTGACGACGTTCTTCAGCACGGCGCAGATCCCGCCGCAGTACCAGCTCGGGCAGATGGTGAACCTCTCGGGCGACGCGCTGACGGCGGCCGAGTCGACCCTAGCGTCGCTCGTCAAGGAGCTGCAGCTGGCGGCCGGCGAGGGCCACGAGGACATGCTCGAGCTGGCCTACTACGCGTCCGGCGGCACGGAGGACTTCGAGCCGACGGCCGAGATGGACTGGCTCGACGCGGAGGCGCGCTCGTTCTCGCAGGTCGTCGACGGCGTGCAGAAGCTCATCTCGACGGGATTCCCGAAGCGGGCCGCGTACGAGATGCTCCCGGGCGCGACGAAGACGAAGCTCGACGACTGGATGGACCTGATCGACGAGGAGCGGACGAACACCCGCCTGGCGCAGATCACGCGCCCCTTCGCCGACGTGACCATCCCGGCGCCGCTCGAGCTCGAGGCAGGAGGCGACGATGCCGCTCCCAGCAGCGGCGGTTAGCCACTACCAGGAGCAGCAGGAGATCGCCGCGGCTGCCGTGGGCGACGTCGCCGACCTCTGGTCAGGCATGGGCGAGAACTTCGACCTGTCCTGGTCCCTGATCGGTGGCGACGTCTTCGCGACCGTCGTGCAGGCGCAGGGCCTCGCGGCGGCCTCCGGGCTCCGCTACGTGCCCGAGGTCGTCGACGAGCAGGGCTTCGACGCATCGTCGGTCGCTCCGATCAACGCGGCACGGTTCGAGGGCGGCACGCGCGACGGGCGGCCCGCCGAGACGCTGCTGCACGGGGCCGTCTACACGGCGAAGCGGGAGATGCTGACCGGCGCCGGCACAGCGGGCGCGCTGAAGGTCGCTGGCGAGTGGCTGCAGGACGTCGTCCTCGACGTCGTGCGGGACGCGAACCGCCAGGCTGTCGGCGCCGCGATGGGGACCACCCCGAAGGTGTCCGGCTGGGTCCGGATGCTGAACCCGCCGTCGTGCAAGTTCTGCATCACCCTCGCCGGGAAGTTCTTCCGGTGGAACCAGGGGTTCCAGGCGCACCCCGGGTGCGACTGCCGGCACATCCCCTCGCAGGAGGCGATCGCGGGCGACTTCACCGTCGACCCGTACGCTTACTTCAACGGCCTGCCCGCTGCAGAGCAAAACCGCCTCTTCGGCAAGAACGACGCCCAGGCGCTGCGCGACGGCGGCGACATCTACCGCGTCGTGAACATCCGCAGCCGCGGCCTTTCGGACGACGCCCTGAAGTCGTCCGGCGATCGCCGCGGCTGGCAGTCGAGGCGGTGGGACACCCCGTCGAAGATGACCGTCGACGACGTCTACCGCACCGCGCGGAACCGCGACGACGCCGTGCGCCTCCTCCGGGAGAACGGCTTCATCACCGGCGACCAGGTCGCGGGCGGCAACCTGAAGGGCAACGCGGGCGGCGGACAGTTCGGCGACCTCGCCGCCGGCGCTCTCGGGCGCGGCGGCACACGGAAGGGCGCGACCGCCGCATACCGGAAGGCCGTCGCCTCCAATGTCCGGGATCCCCTCGAGCCCGCAACGCAGACGGCGGCGGAACGTCGCCTCCACACGGCGGTGCTGCGGAAGCAGGCCGTCGACCGCGGCAGCAACCCGTTCGCCGCGAACAGCCAGCGCGACCCGCTCACCCCGGAGATCCGGGCGGCGGTCGAGCGCGACTACCAGCGCCAGCTCGCCCGGCTGGCCGACGGGCCCGAGCAGGTGCGCACTCTCGCGCGGCTTCTCGGCGTCCTCCGCTAGACCCCGCCGGCGCCCCGCCGCGCGGCCACCTCGACGCCCCCGGCGTCACCTCCCAAGGAGAGAACGATGACCACCTGCACCCACCCCACCGCGCTCGGCAAGCTGCCCGCGCACCTCGACCGCTTCGGCCTCATCTCAGGCCGCCAGGCGTACCCGCTGCGCCTCCGCTTCGGCGACGAGGGCGGCGACGGTACGGGCGCCGGTGGCGACGGCGGCGAGGGCGGTGGTGACGGTGACGGCGACGGCGACGGCGACGATCAGCTCGGCGACGCCGGTGTGCGTGCGTTCGAGCGCACGAAGACCGAACTGCGCGAGCGGAAGGGCGAGCTCAAGGCCTGGACCGACCTCGGCCTCACCGTCGACGACGTGAAGGCGCTCCGCGACGGCCAGGGCGGCCAGGGCGTCGACGTCGCAGGCATCGAGCAGCGCGTCCGCGCGACGCTGCAGACCGAGTTCGACGAGCAGCGCTCGAGCGACGCCCGCGCCTCCGCCGTCCGCGAGCTCGCGGCGACGAGCGGCTTCGTGAACCCGAAGCAGGCCCTCCGCCTGGTCGACGACGCCGAGCTCGCCAAGGTCGCCGTGAAGGACGGCACCGCCGACGAGGCCGGCGTGAAGAAGCTCCTCGACGAGCTGGCGAAGGAGTCCCCGTACCTCCTCGCCCCCACAGACTCCACCGCTGACGCCCGCACCGCGGGCATCGGCGCGAGCGGCGCCGGCACCACGTCGGAGCCGAAGCCCGGAACCGATCGCCTGCGCTCCGCGTTCGCGTCGACCGGCACCAAGTAGCTCTCCCGCACTCCGCGCGGAGGCTGACCCAGAAGGGAGGGCCTGATGGCTCTCACACTCGCTCAGGCAGCTCTGCTCTCGCAGAACCAGCTGCAGCGCGGGGTCCAGGAGATCTTCGTGCAGGAGTCGTCGGTCCTCGACCGCATCCCCCTGCTGACGATCCAGGGCAACGCGTACGCCTACAACCGTGAGGCGACGCTCCCCGGCGTCGCGTTCCGATCGGTGAACGAGGCCTACACCGAGTCGACCGGCACAGTGGTGCAGGCGACCGAGACCCTCGTCATCCTCGGTGGCGACGCCGACGTCGACCGGTTCCTCGTGCAGACGCGCGGCGACCTGAACGACCAGCGCGCGATCCAGACCCGCCTCAAGGTGAAGTCGGCCTCGTACAAGTACCAGGACACCTTCTTCAACGGCGACGTGGCGGTGGACCCGAAGGGGTTCGACGGCCTGAAGAAGCGCCTCGTCGGGGCGCAGGTCATCGACGCCGGCACCAACGGCATCCCCGTGCTCGGCAACGGCGGCACGGAGGCCCACGCCTTCTACGACGCACTAGACCAGCTGGTCGCGGCGGTGCCCGGGATCAACCCGGAGAACGGCGCGCTGTACGCGAACCGTGCCCTGCAGGCGAAGATCCGTTCCTCGGGTCGTCGTCTCGGCGGCGTCGAGACGGTCCGGGAGGACGCCACGGGCAAGCGCGTCCTGACCTGGAACGGCATCCCCGTGCTGGACCCGGGCCAGAACCTCGCTGGCGCCGAGATCCTCGCGCAGAACGAGACGCAGGGCACCGCCACGGACACCTCCTCCGTCTACGCCGTGAAGTTCGGCGGCGACGAGACGGAGCAGGGCGTCACGGGCCTCACCAACGGCGGCGTGCAGGTCTACGACCTGGGCGAGCTGCAGGAGAAGCCCGCCTACCGCACCCGCCTCGAGTTCTACACGGGCCTCGCGACGTTCGGCGGCAAGGCAGCAGCTCGTCTCCGCGGCGTCCGCAACGCCTGACCCCGAAGGAGCAGCAGATGGCTGACAGCACGAGCACCACGCCGACGAAGACGACCCTCGACACGAGCGTCGCGAAGCCGTCCACGACGGCCCCCGGTGACGGCCCCGCCGACACCACCGACCCGACGGAGATCGCTCAGTCGGTCCCCGCGACCCCGGGCGCCGAGGCGCTGGCCGTCGGCACCGTCAACGCGGTGAAGCCGGTCAAGAAGGCCACCGCGAAGAAGGTCGACGGCGAGGCGCGGACCGAGCGCTACAAGGCGACGAAGCCCGACGGCACCGAGGTGACCATCGAGCGCAACATCGACACGGGCGTCTCGGCGATCGTCGCCGACTGACGGGAGGGGGACGCTCATGGACAACCCGGCTCAGCTCGAGCACGTCACGGGCAGCTTCGAGCGTCCCCTGACCGTCGGCGAGGAGAAGGCCGTACCCGAGTGGCTCGACACGGCCTGGCGGAAGCTGCAGCGGCGCGTGACGGGCATCCCGGCGCGCTGCGAGCTCGCGGACGACACCCCGGGCCACCTTGCCGTCGAGGACGTCCGTGACGTCGTCGTGGCGATGGTGGAGCGCAAGCTGCGCAACCCGGACGGGATGCGTTCCTGGAACGGTGACACCGAGGGCGGCACGGTCGACAGCACGCTGTCGTCGGGTCAGCTCTACGTCACGGACGACGAGGTGCGTGACCTCGCGCCGCGCGATCCTGACGGGTCGGCCGGCGGCGCGTTCTCGATGCAGCTCGGGAGGCCCTGATGGTCTCCCCGTCGATGCGGGCGATCGCGCGGCGACGGGCGGAGGCGCGGATGACGGACTCGTGCACGGTGGTCCGTGAGACGCGCTCGGAGGATCCCGACCCGGCGACGGGGAAGCACGCGACGACGTCGACGACCATCTACGCCGGGCCCTGCGAGTTCGTCGCGGCGAACACCGCCGTGCACGAGGTCACATCGGCCGGCCGCCCCGTCGCAGAGCAGGGCGCCACCCTCCGCGTCCCCGTCGACCACGAAGGCTCGGCGCGGATCAGCTCCGGCGACACCGCCACCGTCCACCTGTCCTCGCACGACGCCACGGCCCCGCCGCTGGTCGCGCGCGTGGGCGGCACTCACCAGCAGACCTTCGCCGCGTCTCGGCGGCTCCCCGTGGAGGTGGTGACTCGTGGCTGACGACGTGACGATCGACACGAGCGAGCTCGACCGCCTCGTCGTCGACCTGACCAACGCGCCGGTGTCGATCGCCCGCCAGGTCCGGTCGGCGCTGCAGGTGAGCGCGCAGTACGTGAAGGAGTCGTGGCGAGAGAAGCTGGCCGGGAACGCGTACGCGCCTCGTGTGCCGTTTTCGATCACCTACGACACGAAGATCTCCGACGACGGCATCGAGGTCGAGATCGGTGCTCAGAAGGGCACCGGCCGGCAGGGTGGTGTCGCGCTGCTCCTCGAGTACGGCGCCCCCCGGCGCGGTCTGGCCCCTCGCGGGTATGGCCTCGCCGCCCTTCAGGAGAACCTCGAGGACCTCGAGCGCGGCATCTCTCGCGCGCTCGGGTCGGCGCTGCAGGACAACGACCTGTGACCGCCGCCGAGACGCGCGCCCTGCGCGACAGGGTGCGCACGCACGCCCAGCTGGCCGCCGCGACCTTCGTGACGACCGACCAGGACCCGGGCGCCGACCCGGACGCTCCACGCACGCTGACGGCCCCGCCGTACGTGCTCATCTACCCGGGCGGCGGAGTCGACGGCCAGGACCGCGTCACCGGCCCGTACACGGACCGCGACCCGTCGTTCTCGCTGCACTGCGTCGGCGAGTCCGCCCTCGCCGCCGAGATCGTCGCGGACTGGGTCGACGCCGTGCTCCGCCCCGGCGGCCGCGGCGTCCGGCTCGACGTCCCCGGACGCCGTATCGGTGCTCTCCGCCGCGTCGACGTCGGGCCCGCGCTCGACGACGACAGCACAAGGCCGGTCGTCTGGTACGTGCCGGTCATCTACCGGTTCCGGTCACAGCCGGGCCCGGTCCCCACCTGATCCACCACCCTTCGCCCTCGGCTCCGGCCGGGGGCTTTCTCATGCCGAGGAGGCACCCCATGGCCGAGAAGGTCGAGGTCGTCGTGGACGACCGCACGTTCGAGATCCCGAAGATCACCCAGGAGCGCTGGCCCGACGACTACCCGCTCGCGACGACGAAGAGCGGCAAGCCGACTGCGGCCGCCAAGCGCGCGAAGAAGGTCGTCATCGAGAAGGCGCCCACCACCGACACCACCCTCACCGCCGACGACCTCAAGGCCGCCGGATCCACCGATGCCGGCGACGGCGCCACCCCGAAGGAGGCCTAACGATGGCCGATCGCGAACTGCTCGTCCCGGAGAACATCGAGTCCGACGGCACGCTGCTGCTGCTCGCCGCTCCCCGCTCCGCGTTCACCACCTGGCCGCCGACGGCCGCGCAGCTCAACGCCGCCACGACGAAGGACATCACGTACTCGCTGACGTCCTCCGGCTGGAACCACGGCAAGGCGCAGGAGACCACCACCGACGACCGCCTCACGCTCCGCGAGGTCCTGGCGAAGCCCGGGCGCATCACGCACACCGTCGAGGTCCAGTACTTCTACGGCTCGGAGGAGGACGTCGTCGACCCGCTCTTCGTCGAGGGCGCCGACATCGTCATCGCGGCCCGGTACGCGGTCCTCTACGAGGAGGCCGTGACGGCCGCCGACAAGTTCGACTTCCTCGAGCTCGAGTGCGGCGCGAAGCGCCGTGACCAGCCGTCGGCGAACGGCCGCTGGACGAAGACGCAGGCGCTGCACCCCCGCGGCAAGGTCCTCGAGGACGTCGTCATCGCGTAGCGCCAGCACCACCGTACGGGTGGGCGTCTTCCTCCCCGGAGCGCCCGCCCGCACTTCACCCACATCCGGGGACGATCCGGGGAGGATCCCATGAGCAAGATCAGCGACATCGCCCAGAACTACCGCCCGCCGACGCGCACCGTCATCGTGATGCTGACGCCGAACGACGACGCGATGCGGCGCCGCGAGGAGCTGCTGACCGCGATCGTCGACGTCGAGAAGGCCGCGAACGAGCGGCTGGCGCGGAAGGCGCCGACCGCGAAGCTGCGGGAGGAGCTGGCAGCGCTCGAGAAGAGCGAGGCCGAGTTCATGCGCACGCTGCGCTTCACGAAGCTCGACGGCATCAAGTGGGCGGAGCTCACGGCGAAGTACGGCCCGCGCGAGGACGTCGCGTTCGACGCGCAGCTCGGCTACAACCACCACGCCGTCGCCCTCATCGCCGCGAAGGTGAACGGGACCGACGTCACCGACGACGCCGAGGAGCCCCTCGACGACGCCGACTGGGAGACGATCCACAAGGTCGCGTCCGGGTGGGACATCGAGAACATCGCGACCGCCGTGCTCGAGATGAACGTGATGCGGTCCGCGCGGACGATCGGCCGCCTAAAAAAAGACTGATCGACGACCCCGAGCTGCGCGGCGAGCTGGTGCAGGCGCGCGCGCTCGGGGTCTCGCTTCGTCGTCTGCAGGGCTGGGAGCCCTCGTCGCGCACCGAGTACGAGTACGACGACGACGGGCGCCTGGTCGCCGCGACGACGACGCAGGAGCCGGAGTTCGGGCCGACCGACCACGACTGGCTCGTGGCCTTGGCTGCGCTCGAGGCGGAGGAGGGCCCGCACGGGCACCTCATGTCCGACGCGCTGTCGGCCGAGGCTGACCCGGCGAACCCGGACGGCGCGTTCGAGTTCGTCGCCGGCCACCCCGTGCAGAGCCCCGAGGGGGCGTGGGTCCGGGCGCCGCTCATCGACTACGCCGAGAAGGCCCGCCTCGACATGCGCGATCGCCTGCAGGCGGCCGACCCGAAGGCGCACCTGAACGGCGTCGTGATCCCCGTCTACAAGGTGCCGCGTCGCCGCCGCGTGTCACCGCTGAAGCACACAACTCCACAGCAGCAGTAGCCCCGCGCGGGCCCGACGGATCGAGGTCACGCGATGGACGCACGCTCCGTACGGCTCAACATCACCGCCAGCATGCGGGGCGTCGTCGAGGAGTTCCAGAACGGCGCCCGCGCGGCGAACCAGTTCTCGACGACGCTCGGCAAGGAGCTGAAGCCCGCCCTCGCGGCGATCGCCGTTGGCGCGGCCGCGGGTGTCGGCCTGGCCGTGTCGAAGTTCGCGGACTTCGACCAGGCCATGTCGAACGTGCAGGCGTCGACGCACGAGACGGCCGACGTCATGGGCCAGTACCGCCAGGCGGCGCTCGACGCCGGCAGCAGCACGGTCTTCAGCGCCACGGAGTCGGCGAACGCGATCGACGAGCTCGCGAAGGCGGGCCTGTCCGCGAACGACATCCTGGGCGGCGGCCTGACGGGCTCCCTCGACCTCGCCGCGGCGGGTGGCCTCGGCGTCGCCCGGGCGGCCGAGATCGCGTCGACGACGCTGCAGCAGTTCGGCCTCGAGGGGTCGAAGGCCAGCCACGTCGCCGACGTGCTCGCCGCGGGCGCCGGCAAGGCCATGGGCTCCGTCGACGACCTCGCGAACGGCCTCAAGTTCGTGGGCCCGGTCGCGGCGTCCCTCGGGGTCAGCCTCGAGGAGACGACAGGCGTCCTGGCGCTCTTCGCGCAGCAGGGCATCATCGGCGAGCAGGCCGGCACCTCGCTGCGCGGCGTGCTCGCGTCGCTGACGTCGCCGTCGAAGGAGTCCGCGAAGGAGATCGAGCGGCTTGGCCTGAACCTCTACGACGCGCAGGGCAACTTCCTGGGCCTCGAGAACGCCGCCGGCGAGCTGTCGAAGGCGTACGGGACGATGGACCAGGAGTCGCGTCAGGCGTCCCTGGGCATCATCTTTGGCCGGGAGACGATCACCGCGGCGACGGCGCTGTACCAGGCCGGGGCCGAGGGGGTCGCGGAGTGGTCGGCCGCGGTCGACGACAGCGGCTACGCGGCCGAGACGGCCCGTCTCAAGCTCGACAACCTGAAGGGCGACGTCGAGGCGCTGGGCGGCGCTCTGGACACCGCGCTGATCCAGACGGGGTCGAGCGCGAACGGCACGCTGCGCGACCTCGTGCAGGGCGCCACGGGCCTGGTCACCGCCTACGCGGAGGCGCCCGGCCCGGTGCAGGCTCTCGGCCTCGCGCTCGGCGTCACGGCTGCAGCTGCGGCCGCGGCCGGCCTCGGGTTCGTCACCCTCGTGCCGAAGATCGCGGCGACGCGTGCGGCCATAGTGCAGGCGAACATCACCGGCGGTGTCCTCGCGAAGGGCATCGGCAAGGGCGGCGCGCTGCTGCTCGGCCTGACGGCCCTCACGGGTGGGTTCGCGGGCCTCGGCGCGCAGGGCCAGCTGACAGCCGACCAGATCGCCGACGTGAACAAGGCGCTGAAGTCGGTCGACTTCGAGAACGTCGACAAGCTCTTCTCGAAGTCCGGCATCGGGTTCTCCTTCCAGGAGGGCGACACCTTCAAGTCGGACAACGCGCTGGCCTCGCTGAAGAAGATCACGGGCGGGTTCAACGACCAGGCCGACCAGAAGATCACGAAGTTCGTCGACGGCGTCACGTTCGGCCTGACGAAGCTCTCGGACGTCTTCAAGGAGAACGAGGCCACGTTCCGTCAGATCGGCACGACGTTCTCCGACCTCGCGGGCACCGACTACGGGACCGCGTCGTCGAAGTTCGCCGACATGGTCGAGGAGATGGGCGGCGGCGCCGACACGGTCGAGCGTCTGCTCGAGGTGATGCCCGACTACAAGGCCACCCTGACGGACCTCGCGACCGCCGCCGGCGTCACGGTGAGCGACCAGGAGCTCCTGAACCTCGCGATCGGGAAGGGCGACCTCGCGACGCAGCTCGCGAAGGGATCCGCGAACGAGCAGGAGGCCGCGCTCACCGAGCTCGGCGGGGCGGCGGAGTCGGCCGAGGGCGACATCACGGAGCTTGCGGACGCGATCACGAACTTCGGGAAGGCGCAGTTCGACACGAACGCGGCGACGCGGGAGTTCGAGGCAGCGATCGACGACGCTGCGAAGGCCCTTGAGACCAACGGGCAGACGATGGACGTCACAACCGAGGCCGGCCGCGCGAACCAGGCCGCCCTCGACGACATCGCGAGCTCGGCGCTGGGCGTCTCGGCTGCGATCATCTCGCAGACGAACGACCAGGAGGCGGCGTCGGCGGCCCTGCAGCGTGGGCGTGACGCCTACATCGAGGCGTCGGTCGCGGCCGGTGTCTCGGAGGAGGCGGCGAACGCGTACGCCGACCAGCTGGGTCTAATCCCGTCGAACGTCTCGACGGCGATCGTCGCGACCGGGGTCACGAAGACCCAGGCCGACATTGACGCGATCCAGGCGAACCTCGCGCAGACGATTCGCGAGCTGACGATCTCGATCCGCACCGCGGTGGACAGGTCGCAGCTCGACTCGCTGCTCACGGGGATCCGGAACGCCCGGTCGGAGCTGTCCGACCTGAACGGTGCAGCGTCCGGCAGCGGCCGCATGGGGACGTACGCCTCTGGTGGTCCCGTTTACGGGGCTGGCACGGGGACGTCCGACTCGATCGTCGCCCGCCTGTCGAACGGCGAGCACGTGCTCACCGCGCGCGAGGTGCTCGCCGCGGGCGGCCACCAGGCCGTCATGGCGTGGCGGAAGTCGCTCGTCGCGACGGCGCCCGGGTTCGCCGGTGGCGGGCCGGTCTTCACCCAGCAGGCACCGCGCTACGTCTCGACGGGCGCTGCGCCCCTGGTGATGGTCGCGCCGCCGCCGGTGAGCATCGACGCCCCGATCTACGCGGACGGCAGCCTCCTCGGCTTCGTGCGCGGCGTCGCGGGGCAGGAGATCCAGTTCGCTCTGGCGACGGAGGAGCAGGTGCGGGCCCAGGGATGGCGCCCGGTCTGATCCGCCGCCGCCGGCACCGACCCCACGAGAGGCACTCATGCAGGTAGTCGATGGAGGCACGGCGTCGTCGACGTCCACCAGCACGGTGGACGGAGGCGACGCCTTCACCGTGTTCATGCCCGGCGCACCGCAGCTCACGGCGGACGCGAGCACGTGGAGCGTCGACCTCAGGTTCGACGAGCTGAAGGCCGCCACGGAGACGCTGACGGTCGTCGCGATCACGGCCGAGGGCACCTACCCGGTGCGTTCGGCCACGCGGGCCTACGCCGTCGGCGGCTTCACGGTCACCGACTACGGGGCTCCTCCGGGCGTCGACGTCACGTACCGCGGGCAGATGTTCGCGGCCGACGGCACCGACCTCGGCTTCACCGACTCGGCGACGACCCGGTACGACATCGACCCCTCGATGGTCATCTTCTCGGACCCGCTCGTCCCGGGGAACCGGGTGCTGGTGGAGGCGCGGAGCGACTTCGGCGCCCGGAAGGTGCGAAAGCGCGAGGGTGCCACGTACCGGGTCGGGACGCGCACCGTGGGCCTCTTCGCCCCGTTGGGCCTCCTCGAGGACGTGACCCTGTCCGTGCAGACGAAGTCGCTCGACGACGCCGACATGCTCGAGCGCGTCCTCGAGGCGATGCCGGTGCTCGTCCGGTCGATGCCGCCCGTCAGGGTCCCGCGGCAGCTGTACGTCGCGATCGAGCAGACCGACACGCAGGACGTCGACGTGCACTGGGGCGGCACGTGGACGACGTACCCCCTGAAGGGCGCCGAGGTGTCCCGCTCCGTCACCGACGTCGTCGTGCCCGTCGTCACCTGGCAGACCTACATGGACGCCTTCCCCACCTGGGCCGCGTTCAACGCCGCCTACGCGACCTGGCTCGACGCGATCGACAACCCCCCGGAGGCGTGATGCTGCAGCTCGACGACGACGCGCGGAAGGCGCTCGAGGACAACAACTCGCCGAGCTACCGGGCCCGCGCCTACTACGGCGAGGACCTCACGCTGCTCGAGGTGCCGCTCGCCTTGGACGGGTCGCTGACGTACAGCGGCGACGCCGTGAAGCAGGCGATCGGCAGCGTCTACGTCCGCGGCGCCGCCGACGAGTCCCTGGTCCCGCGGGAGCCGACGGACCCGCTCGCACCGTTCGGCCAGGAGCTCGACATCTTCCGGGTCGTCTCGGTCGGGAAGACGTCGTGGGAGATCCCCATGGGCCGGTTCCGGATCGAGGACGTGCCCGACATGCGCGAGCTCTTCCGCCTGTGGCCGTCGATGAAGCAGGTCGTCGCGTGGGACCTACAGCTGAAGCTTGTCGACCGCTTCGACATCATCGAGGCCGACGACTTCCTCGTGCCCGACGCCCCGAAGGCGGACAACAGCACGTGGGACGAGATCCGCCGGCTGTCGCCGCTGCCGATCGTCGTCTCGCTGCCGGACCGCCCGGTCCCGCCGAGCCTCGTCTACAAGTCCCGCATTGACGCGATCACCGAGCTGATGAGCAACCTCGGTGGGACGCCGCACCTGACGCGGCAGGGCGCGCTGACGGCGCGCGTCACCGACGCATGGATCACGGCGACCGAGCCGGTGTTCACCGTCGACGGCGTCATCGACGTCTCGAGCTCCATGTCGATCAAGGTCTTCAACTCGGTGGTGTCGCGGAGCTCGATCGGTGACAACAACATCGTGGCCGTGCGCGAGATCACCGGGGACGGTGACCCGCTCTCCGTGAACGGACCGCTGCGGCGCCGCACCTACGAGCACGCCTCTCCGCTGATCGAGACGCAGGAGCAGGCCGACGCGGACGCCGAGACGGTTCTCCGTCGGGTGTCGTCGAAGCAGGCCCGCCGCATCACGATCACTTGCCTGCCGCGGCCCGACATCGAGCTGGGCGACTTCGGCCTGGCGATCGACCGTGCCAGCCGGCGCCGGTTCCTCGGGGAGGTCACGGACATGCGCTTCTCGATGGACCCCGCGGCCGACATGGCGATGGACCTGATCGTCGCCGAGGAACTCGACGACCAGGCCGACGTCGAGGTGGCCTGATGGGCCTCGGCCGGGCCCTGGGCGAGCTGGGCGACCCCGAGGCCGCGCTGAGCCGTGGCACGTGCGTCTCGCTCGACTGGACGACGGGCCTCGTCGAGGTGAACCTCGGCGGCGGGATCAAGCGCATGCCGATGGTCGGCACGGGCCCGATGGTCGGCGACCAGGTGTGGGTCGCGTCGCTCGCAGGGCAGCCCGTGTGCCTCGGCTCGCTCCCGAAGTCGGCGCTCGGCACGATCATCGCCGAGCCGGTGGGGGGCAAGGTGCAGGTCCGCGGGGACGACCAGGTCGTGTCGACGCTCCCGTTCAATTACGACCACGAGCCCTTCGGGGTGAACCAGCGCGTCGCGATCGACTGGCAGTCGGGCACGGTCGAGTACCGGCTCTCGTCTGACGCGACGATCATGCCGCCGGCTGCTCCGGCGCCGCCCGCCGCGGCGACCGAGGGTCCGAAGACGGTCGAGTTCGCACCGGTCGACTCCGGGTCGTTCTGGCAGAGCGGCGGGTCGTGGGCGAAGGCGGACGTCTGGTGCACCGACAGCTACCTCGGCGCGTACTTCTACGCCGGCATCGCGGACACCATCCCCGACACGGCGCAGATCACCGAGGTCCGCCTGTCCGTCGTCGAGACGGAGAACCGGTTCCCGTCGTCGCGCGCCACGTTCGGCACGCACAACCTCGGCGGCAAGAGCGGCGCCCCCGTCATCTCGAACGCCGTCGCCGTGCCCGCCGGGTCCGGCACGTGGCCGCTGCCGACGTCGATCGGTGACGCGCTCAAGACCGGCGCCGCCCGCGGCATCGGCACCAACCACGGCGGGTACCACCGCTTCGGCACCGCGGCCTCGGGCAGCGGCCGCCTCTTCATCACCTACGCCTAGGAGGCCTCCATGCCCACGACCGACAAGGGGATCCAGACCGTCGCGAACACCGACGGGATGCTCGGCCCTGCGCAGATCACGAAGGTCGCTGAGGACGTCGACGACCTGCTCGACGGCTCGGTGCCCGACAGCGCCGCCCTGGCGAGGATCACCGGCGCCGGCCGCTGGCTCGGCCGGCAGCTGACCGTGGCCGCGAAGAAGATCCGCTACGAGTGGGACGGGAGCGCGTGGGCCCCCGTCTCCTGGCCGGGCCTGATCCGGCACTGGCGCGGGCAGTACACCGCGAACGCGGCGCCCGGGAACCAGGTCATGGCCTCCCGCACCGTGCCGATCCGACCACACGCGCAGCGGGTGCACGTCATCGCGACGGGCGTCGGCGGGTTCGGGGCGTCGGCCGGCTACCTCACCGTCGGCCTCGCGTGGAGTGGCGACACCGTGAAGGTGACGTCGAACGGCAAGACCTACGACGGCACCCCGACGAAGAAGGTCGACGTCGGGCCGGAGAACGGCTCGGCGTTCCAGGGCGGGCAGTTCGTGAGCGTCTCCCGCGCCTTCGCCGTCGAGATCCCCGCCGGCATCGCCTGCACCCTCGACCTCGTCAGCGACGCGTCGATCGAGGCTTTCTACCGCCTCAGCTTCGAGGCCCGCACCTACGGCGAGGGCGAGTTCGCCTAAGCCTGATCGGAGGCACCATGCCCGCATCCGTGGGTCTGTCCCGCTACGCCGAGCTCCGCGGCATCGAGCAGTTCGTGAACGCTGCCGACGCCGCCCTGCTCCTGACCGCCCTCCTCGACGACGTCGCCAAGCTCCCGGGCTGCTACCGGGCGACGGTGAACGAGGGCAACCGCTCCCGGCCCCGGCAGGACCTCGTCTGGGAACGCAGCAAGCACGGTGGCGCTCTTGCCGCGCCCCCGTACACGTCAACTCACGACGAGATCCGCATCGGCAGCGCCGTCGACCTCGGCGGCCCGAACGGGGAAGCCCTCGCCGGGCCCACCCTTGCCGCGATCCGCCGTCTCGGGCCCGCGTACGGGGTCCTGCCGACCGGCATGGACTTCTCCCGCCCCGAGACCTGGCACTTCAACATCTACCCCGCCATGGCCGCCGCGATGCTCGCTCTCCTGCGCGCCCGCGACGCCGGCACCCCGACCCCGCCCCCCGAGGAGGACGACATGACCGACATCGCGTTCGTCGAAGTGAACGACCCCAAGTCCGTCTGGCACGGCTCGACCGGCTACTACACCTCCGGCGAGGGCTTCGTCGTCACCTCGGAGGGCGGCCAGGGCCGCGGCCTCTACGAGGCGAAGCGCCTCACCGCGGGCGTCTTCGGCCTGAAGGTCGAGCACCGCACGACCGACGAGGCCGGCTGGGTCCTTGCCCGCGCCGCCGAGCGCCCCGATCCCGCCGTGTTCGACACCGCGGCGATCGCCGGCGCAGTGGCCGCGAGCCTCAAGGCCGGCGGCTCGCTCGCGCCGACCGCGATCACGGCCGAGGTCGTGCAGCAGATCACCCAGGGCGTCGCCGACACCCTGTCCGCCCGCCTCAAGTCCTGATCGGAGCCCACCATGAACCCCGTCCTGCAGCGCTTCGCCCCGAGTGTCCTCTCGTTCCTCGTCCTCGTCGTCGGCGGCGTGCAGGTCGCCGTCGCGGCCGGGCCCATCACGCCCGTCGTCCTGGCGCAGCTCGTCGTGCTCGTCCTCACGACGTTCACCACCTGGCTGGTCCCGCTCGTCGGCACCCGTTGGCGCGGCAAGGTGAAGACCGGCGTCGAGCTGCTCGGTGTCGCGGTCACCCTCGCCCTACCGTTCATCGCGACGGGCGCGATCACCTGGTCGCAGCTGCTGCTCGTCCTGGTCGCGTTTATCAAGGCAGGCGCCGCCGAGCTCGGCGTGCAGATCCGCACCGAGCCCGCCGTCGCCCGCGACCCCGCCGACCGCATCGACGGGCCCGACCACCTGGTGACCAGCTGATGCGCAGGCTCGTCGGCGGCGTCCGGCGCGCAGCGAGAGCGTCGATCTGGGCGCGCGACTCCGTCTCGGCCAAGGACGCGCGCGTCGCCGGGCTCCTCCGCTACGGGCTCCCGGCGTTCGACGTCTTCGTCATCACCTTCGGGCTCCTCGGGTTCCTCGGTGGCATCCCCGCACTCCGTGCCACGTTCTCGGACGGCTACGCCGAGGTCTGGGCGCTCGTCCTGGCGAACACCGGACTGCTCGCGCTCATCGGGGTCGCGTTCCCCGCGATCCTGTGGCGGCTCGAGTTCACCGCGAAGGCATTCATGGTCGGCCTCATCGTCGTCTACGCCGGAGCCGTCTTCATCGCCGGTGCCACCAACGGGGACATCGGCCGGGCCGCGGTCGGGGGCGCGATCCTCGCCATGGCGGTGCTCCCGTCGTGGCGACTGAACGACATCGCGCGGGATCGGCGGGTGAACGGGTGGCTGTAGACATCGGCGAGCTCGGCCTCCTGATCGGTGGGATCGGCACGCCGGTGGCCGTCGCGGCGATCGGTGCTAGGGCGGCGATCGCGAACGCGAAGCGGTCGAACCGGACCGAGGAGAAGCGCCTCGACCTTGACGAGTTCGCAGCGTTCCGCGAGACGTACGTGGCCGACATGGCCGGGCTCCGCGCGGAGCTCGCTGAGCTGCGGCTGCAGTTCAACGCGATCCGCGCGATCCTCCGCCGCACCCGCGAGGCCTTCCGCGAGTACATCCGTCAGGTGCGGCAGACGTGGGGCACCAACGCGGCCCCGCCGCCTCTGGGCGAGCACATCCGCGACCTGCTGTCGGAGGACGACCTCGACGGGACGTTCTCGACGGCCGAGGTTCGCCGCATGCGCGACGACCCCGACCTCGCGCCCACCGCTGAGGGGAGGTGACCGTGTTCGTCATCCTCTGCATCGTCGTGCTCCTGCTCGCCTACAGCCCGACCCTCGAGGCCGCCAACCGGCGCTGACCTCACCCCCTGCGCGGGCCACCGACCCGGTGGCCCGCGCTCTTCTTCGTTCCCGGCCGCCAGGCGGCAGAAAGCAGGACCACCATGGCGCTCATCTACGTTCGCCGCGACACGACCGCCAACTGGCTGAAGGCCGGGAACCCCGTGCTTCAGCCGGGCGAGGGCGGCCTGAACACCGACACCGGGGAGATCTTCTTCGGCGACGGCACGACCCCGTACACGGACCTGCCGAAGACGCAGATCGCGCCCGGAGGGAAGTCCTTCGCGACTGTCGACGACACGTCGCTGTTGTTCGCGGACGACGTGCTCGCCGCCCTGGCGACGCAGTTCGTTCAGCCGCCCAAGGCGTCGCGGCATCCTCTGACAGGGTGGTTCCACCTCGATGGGTTCGGCGCGAAGGGGCAGGGTGCCAGCGTCAACGACTTGCCGGCGCTGCAGGCTGCCTACGCAGCGTGCGGGGTTGGCGACACCATCTACGCAGGATCGAAGACCTACGGCCTCGGCGGTCAGTTCCACATCACCGCAGCGAAGCCGATCACGCTCCGCGGGAACGGCTGGTCGCAGACGCTGGACTCGTTCTCCACCGTCGGCACTCGCTTCGTCCCGACGACGGCGCTGGACCAGGGCTCGCTCGAGTCGCTCATCAAGATCTCCGGTTCGTACGCCGTCCTGCGGGACTTCGCCGTCGAGGGGAAAGGGGCAACTGCTGGCGCGTCCGGTGTCCTTGTTACGGGCATCCCTGGCAAGCACGCTCACGGCAACACCCTCGACCGGCTCGCGATCTTCGGCTTCGAGCACGGCCTGATCCACGGTGCCTACTCCGACCACACCTCCATCTACGGAGGCCGCATGGCGGGGAACAAGTGGGGCGTTGGATTCGCGAAGGACAACCACTTCGACTTCCTGCACCTTGGCGTGCTGCTCGACGGCAACGTCGAGAGCTCGCTCCACGCAATTGGTGACGCTTCAGCAGTAAATGTTTCCGTCATCCGGTGCCATCTCGGCTTCAGCAAGTACGGCATCATTCAGGACGACACCACTTCGGGCAACGGATTCACCGGCCTGACCCTCATCGATTCCCCGATTGAGAACGTCAGCGAGCAGATGATCAACCTCGCGTTCGGCGGAAACATCCGGATCGACGGTGGCTACTGGCTCTGGGGCGGTTCCGACGCTGCAATGCGTCCGGCCAAGGCCGCATTCTCGATCGGCGTCCTCAATCAAGGGCCGATTTGGATCAGCACGCGCCTGGAAGAGCAGACGAAGAACCCGAACAGCCCCGGCGTGGTCGAGGTCCGGGGGTACTCGAACCACCGCATCACGGTAGACACGCCTCTGAACGGCTTCGCCAAGCAGAAGATCTCCGGCGCGTACGACCTTCTGCCGCCCAACACCGCCACCGTGACGCCGAACGGCAACCGCTTGTTCGAGTCCCTGCTGGTCACCCGCGACGTCGTGATCGCCCCGCCCCGGTTCCCCGAGCGGGGCGCAGTAATCCGGCTGCGCCTGAGTGGGATCAACCTCGGCACCACCACGGCGACAATCACGCTGTCAACCGACGTTGGCGGCTTCAAGCTCGGCACGGACATCACGGGTCCGATCACCGTGACTAACGCTGTCAGTCGGTACATCACAGCGATCTACAACGAAGGCACGAACAGGTGGGACGTCCTCAGCGCAGCTGGGGGTTTCTAGCCGACACCGCCCCTGAGCTCACCTCGCTGAGGTGCGCTCGGGGGCTTTCGTCGTTGTCTGGAGTCGCTGGTACGTCCGGCTGAGCTTCGGGCCCTGAGGCTCCTTGGGCTCGGCGGGCTGCCGGGTGAGGACCGTGCCGACAACGATGCCGACGAGCAGGCCGAAGAGGGAGCCGAAGACGTTGCCGAACATCGTCTGCGTGGCGATGAAGAGGAACGCGAGGGAGGCTGCCTCGTTGTGGCTGCGGACGAGGTTGCGGAGCGACACGATCGTCAGGCCGCCGACGAGGACGAAAAGGGCGGCGGCGGGAAGGATGCCGTAGTTGACGAGAACGTCGACGTAGAGGTTGTCGAATCGTGGTGCGGCAGGAGCGCCGATGATGTGCTGGAACGGGTTGCGGAGGTAGTTCAGCAGCGTGAGGCGTGCGACGAGCGAGTCGTCGGTGCCGGAGAACTGGGTGTAGCGGTCCGCGCTCAGGATGGTCGATCCGGCGCCGAAGCGGGCGATGACTGCGTTCAGGAGGTAGTAGACCCCGACGAGGAACGCGACGACCAGGATGCGGGTGACGCCGCGAGCTCGCACGAGAGCCAGGACGAGGGCGCAGAAGGCTACCCCAATGAGGGCGGAGCGGACGCCGGTGAGGAGGAGGGGGACGGCGAGGTAGAGGCTTAGGACAAGCCACGGGAACCGGCGGGCCCCTGACCGCTCGACGACGGTGACGTAGAGGCAGACCGTGAGGGTCACGCCGAGGAAGAGCGCGAAGGGGCCGGGTGACTCGGAGGCAGCGAAGACGCGGACTTCGCGGGGCACGGCGTGGCCGATGCTCGTGAGCTTGCTGCTCAGCATCCAGGCGCGGTCCCACGAGGGGAGCAGGAAGAACTGGGCGATCCCGTACGTGCCGACGGCGACCGCGAGGCCGGGGAGAACGCGCTGGACCGTGGGCCAGACCGGGGGGATCTTGCCGTTCCCGATCATGAGAGCTGCGAACAGGGGAACGATCACGAGTGCTGCGTAGAAGATGACGTCGACGGTGAAGGTGCTCGTGAGCAGGATCGAGGCCGCGATGCCGACCATGGTTGCGGCCGCGGCGAAGCGCATGGCGCCGCCCCGCTTGTCTGTGCGCGGGGTGGTGAGGCTGAAGATCACGACTGCGAGCAGCAGCACGAGCGGGAGTAGCAGCAGTGGGTCGGAGTCCTGCCGCGCTTCGGGCCCTGCCGCGAGACGGCGGATCAGGCCGGTCGTCGGGATGAGCACGACAGCCAGGCGGAGGACGCCCTTCCGGGAGCGGATCACGACGGCGGCGATGAGGCCCAGAGCGACGAGCGCGATCTGCAGGGTCGTGCTCAGAGCAACTCCGACGACGAGTGCGGTGGCTAGCGCACCGCCGGCCCACAGCCACCAGCTCGTGTCCGAAGCTGGTCGTCGGCGTGCTGGTGCGGTGGCCCCCTGAGTCATGCTCGAAGCATAGGCGGTGCTCAGCTACGCCCGGGGGCCTGGCGCTCGACCCACCAGCGGAGGCAGGCAAGCGGGCCCGCAGAGGACCAGAAGCGCTCCCGCGCGACGAACCGTTCGCCCTCGTCGTAGATCACCCACCCGTCGTGCGGCTCCCATGTCACGCTCTCCCCGACCGGGCGCGCCCGTCCGTCACGCCGGACGGAGTAGTACGACGGCCCGCCCTCGCCAATCGTCGCGTGCAGCGTCCACTCGCCGACCCGGTAGCGCTCATCTGTCGTCGGCGGTGGTGCCGGCCGCTCCTTCTCCCACCACGGGACCCACTTCTCCACGCCGAACACCGTACGACGGACCGCTGACAGGCCAAACTGTGACGGGTACTCTGCGCGCATGTCGACCCACGAATCAGTAGCCTCCGTTCTCGCCACCGCGGAGAAGGTCCTCGGTTTTGCCGAGGCGGGTTTTCAGGACTACTTGAAGAGAGCGGACAGCGCCGAATCCGGACTTCATAACGCCATCACGCAGGGTCGGTCTGTGACGTTCATTTTGCAGAATCTGTCGTCGAAGGTGGACGGATGGGAAGAATGGTACGGCCCTCGACAACAGGCTCTTCGAGACGACCCATCTGCCAAATGGCTCGTGGAACTGCGGAACCGTATCGAGAAGCAAGGTCAGGCTGGGAAGTACAACAACTCGATATCCATCGACTTCTTACACTCGGCCCAGCTGGCGGGCTTCGCGCGTAACGCCCCAGAGGGGACGACGGAAACCTTTGTCGGTGACCCGCTCGGCCGGTCGGGATGGAAGGTTACGTTGCCCGACGGTTCGGAAACGGTCCTGTACTTCAGTGTGCCGAGTCACTTCTGGCGCACGTCCATCTCCGTCGATGGATCTCCTGAGGGCTTCACGTTAGACGAAGACCTTCCCCGGTGGTTCGACCAGCTGAGGCAACTCATTGCCGAAGCACGCGCCGAGTACGGGGCGAACTAACGCCCCCGGCGACGAAGCCCCACCTGACCTTCCTGGTCGGGTGGGGCTCTTTTGTGGTCTCTACGGGGCTAGGAGCGGCGCCGAACCCTGACGCCGCGGAGGATCAGGAAGGCGGCGACGACGCCCCAGAAGAGCGCACCGAGGACTGCGCCGGCGATGTACGCGCCGTCCTCGGCGGCCGCGAGCACACCCGGCAGGCGGACGATGCCGAACAGGAAGAGGATCGCGGCGATGCCGCCGAGGACGAACCAGATGACGCCGCTCTTCTGCGGTCGGGCCTGCTGCTGAGTCATGGGGTCAGAGTACGGTCTGCCACCCTCGGCACGGTAGCTCTACGCGGCGACGCTCGTGCCCCCGGCGCGATTCGAACGCGCGACCGACAGATTAGAAGGCTGTTGCTCTATCCGCTGAGCTACGGGGGCTGACCCCGAGACTCTACCGGAGCGCACCGGGACGAGCACTCCGGGCAGGAGCGCCATGGCCTCGCGCAGTTTGGCGTCCGACACGGTCACGTAGCGGTTGAGCGACTGCAGATCGGAGTGGCGCATGGAGTGCTGGGCGACGATGGTCGAGACGCCCGCTTCGATCAGCTCGGTCGCATGCCAGGCTCGGAGCTGGTGAGGTCGGTGCTCAACGCCGGCTCTCTTGAACGCCTTCGAGAGAACGTTGGAGACGGTCTTGCGGCTGATGTGACCGCCGGACCTCGAGGGGAAGAGGTAGCCCTCTCGGGGGTACTTCTGCAGCTCGGCCCAGACGATGTCGTGCACGGGTCGCCAGACCTCCTTGCCGCCCTTGCCGTCCTTCGACAGGATGCGGCGCCGGTCCCAGTCGATCGTCTCGCCCGACACGGCGGCGATCTCGACGGCCCGGAAGCCCTGGTAGGCGTAGAGCAGCACGTAGAGGCGGGTCTTCGCGTAGATGCCCGAGGCGAGCAGGTACGCGATGTCCTCAGTGCTGACGGGGTCGGGCTCGGACTTGGGGACGCGGGTGCGGGGGAGTCGGGCTGCCGGGTTGTCGGCGCGGAACTGCTCATCCTGCAGCCATGCGAACAGGGTGTGGAAGAGGGACTTGTAGTTCTGCCGGGTCTTCGGGCTGAGATCGCGGGCGAGGTCCGCAATGAGGTCGTGTCGGTTCACGGTGAGGAGCGTCTTCTCCGATCTTCGGAGGAGGGCTCGCACAACGATGAGTCGTTCACGGATGGTGCCGGTGGTGCAGCTCTCGGCGGTCATGTAGGCCGCCCAGTAGGCGAGCAGGGCGTCGTCGTCCATGGTCTGATCCTGTCGGGTGTCGGGATGGTCAGACGAGATTACGGACAGCCAACGGGTGTCGCTCTGAGGTGTTCTCATAACGTTACTGGGAGGAGGACAGGTAGACGGGTCAGTGATTCAGGGAGGCCATGGCCTCCATGACAAGAGGGACGACGTGAGGCGGGATGCCGATGGTGCCCCCGCTGCGACTGCTGATCTGGATTTCGCCGCCGAGCATCTCCACGCGCCACAGCTCCCATGCCACGAAGCTGCCGCCGAAGTCGATGTTCTGCTCGATCTCCACCATGGTGTTGCTGCGGCGAACGAAAGGCTCACCGACCCAGGTACCGAGGGTCATGCTGCGGTGCCACCGAAGACGACCGGCTGCCGCGTGAACAGTCCAACAATGGGTGTCAGATCGTCAGCTGAGTAATCTCTTGGTCGCAGGTTCGATCCCTGCCGAGGGCACCGTGACAGGCTCTTCGTGGTGCTTCTCATCTCTTGGTCGCAGGTTCGATCCCTGCCGAGGGCACCGTGACGAGTTGCCCTGCCGAGGGCACCGCGACAGGCTCTTCGTGGTGCTTCTCATCTCTTGGTCGCAGGTTCGATCCCTGCCGAGGGCACCGTGACAGGCTCTTCGTGGTGCTTCTCATCTCCCGGTCGCAGGTTCGATCTCTGCCGAGGGCACCCCGCTACGCGTCGGGCGTCGTCCGGTCGCGGACCTGCGCGGCGCTGACCGGGTCGCCGTAGCGGTCGGTGTCGTCGTCTCCGTCGTCGGACGAATCGCGCTGACCGGGCATCGCCTCCGCGGGCGCTGGCTCGCGCGGCCGCACGGGCTCGTGACGGGCCGGCGACGTCGGCCGGAAGGCCGCGTGCTCGTCGGTCAACGGCGTGGGCGCCGTCGGTGTCCGCCGCTCCGGAACGAACGGCGTGACCTCGACGGGCTCGTCCACCCGGCGGGCGGGGGCAGCGGCGCCTGAGCCCGAGGCCGGTGCCGCCTTCTGCGCGTCGCGCTCGGCCTTCCAGTCGCGCTGACGCTGCTCGGCCTCGGTCGCCTGCTCGGCGTCCTCGTAGCGCCACCGCTCCAGGTCTGCCCTGAAGAGCTTCTTGGCCCGCGACGGGCGGCTCTGCCAGTCGAGCAGGCGGTCGCGGAACTCCGCCAGCGACTGCTCGGGCTGATGGCTGTAGCTGGCGGAGTCACGCTTGATCTCGCCGAGCTGGTGCTCCGCCCACGAGGCGGCCAGGCCCGAGCCGGTCACGGGCAGGAGGCGCAGACGGACCTCCGCCTCCTGGGCGAGGTGGTCGGTGAAGGTGCGCTCCTCAGCCCCGAGCGAGCTCCACGTCGCTGCCTTGCGCGACGCCGCGACGATGCCCGCGATCGCCGAGGCCTTGGCCTCGTCGTCGTGCAGGCGGACGACGCGCTTCAGGGCGGCCCTCCCGATCAGGGCGGCGACGACGCCGGCGACGAGGATCGCCACGAACGGCACCACCGCCTCGGAGACGACGCGCCACCCGTCGTCGCTCTGGACCCACCGGACGAGACTGTTCCACCACTGCATGCGCGAACTCTACAGCCGAGGTCGAAGGTTGCCGGGGCCC
>Ga0308160_10000854_pt1 | contig 49431 bp, 63 predicted proteins | sample PhyFR1_FD_201036 | JGI IMG/M metagenome (GOLD analysis project Ga0308160, IMG submission 201036) | Phyllosphere microbial communities from UC Gill Tract Community Farm, Albany, California, United States - DLSLF.R1 | ecosystem: Host-associated > Plants > Phyllosphere > Unclassified | place: USA...
AACTTCGCCGACAACAAGCTGCGCGCCTCGATCGTCGCCGACCCGCACTTCGAGCGCAAGAACACCAAGGACAACACCCCGGCCGTCGTTCACATGGAACTGGTCGAAGGTGACACCGTCGACGTGAAGGTCGCGGCCAAGGGCGGCGGCTCGGAAAACAAGACCAAGTTCGTGATGCTGAACCCGTCCGACTCGCTGGTCGACTGGGTCCTCAAGACGGTGCCGCTGATGGGCGCCGGCTGGTGCCCGCCGGGCATGCTCGGCATCGGTATCGGCGGCTCGGCCGAAAAAGCCATGCTGATGGCGAAAGAGTCGCTGATGGAAGACATCGACATGTACGAACTGAAGCAGCGCGGCCCGCAGAACAAACTGGAAGAACTGCGTATCGAACTGTGCGACAAGATCAACGCGCTCGGCATCGGCGCCCAGGGCCTCGGCGGCCTGACCACCGTGCTCGACGTGAAGATCAACATGTACCCGACCCACGCGGCCTCGAAGCCGGTCGCCATGATCCCGAACTGCGCGGCCACCCGCCACGCCCACTTCGTGCTGGACGGCTCGGGCCCGTCGTACATCGAACCGCCTTCGCTGTCGACCTGGCCTGAAGTGCACTGGACCCCGGACACCGAGAAGTCGAAGCGCGTCGACCTGAACACGCTGACCAAGGAAGAAGTGGCAAGCTGGAAGCCGGGCCAGACCCTGCTCCTGAACGGCAAGATGCTGACCGGCCGCGACGCCGCGCACAAGCGCATCCAGGACATGCTGGCCAAGGGCGAATCGCTGCCGGTGGACTTCACCAACCGCGTGATCTACTACGTCGGTCCGGTCGATCCGGTCCGTGACGAAGTCGTGGGCCCGGCCGGTCCGACCACCGCGACCCGCATGGACAAGTTCACCGACATGATGCTGGAGAAGACCGGCCTGATCTCGATGATCGGCAAGGCCGAACGCGGCCCGGCCGCGATCGAATCGATCCAGAAGCACAAGTCGGCCTACCTGATGGCGGTCGGCGGCTCGGCCTACCTGGTCTCGAAGGCGATCAAGTCGGCCAAGGTCGTCGGCTTCGAAGACCTGGGCATGGAAGCGATCTACGAGTTCGAAGTCCAGGACATGCCGGTCACCGTCGCCGTCGATTCGACCGGCACCTCGGTGCACCAGACCGGTCCGAAGGAATGGGCGGCGAAGATCGAATCGCTGAAGGGCATTCCGGTCAACGTGGCCTAAAAAACGTTCGGGTGGACGGCTCCCCGCTGTTCACCCATTTACGTTCGCATACCCGCCTATGCCTACTCCCCTCCCCGACGCCCCCATCGGCATCTTTGATTCCGGCGTCGGCGGCTTGTCCGTCCTGCGCCACATCCGCGCGCAGCTTCCGCACGAACACCTGCTGTACTTCGCCGATTCCGGCTTCGCCCCGTATGGCGACAAGCCCGAACCCGTGCTCATCGAACGCGTGCTGGCGATCGGCGCCTTCCTCGTCGAACGGGGTGCGAAAGCCATCGTCGTCGCCTGCAATACCGCCACCGTCGCCGCGATCGCCGCCCTGCGCGCACGCTATCCCGGCATGCCCATCGTCGGCGTCGAACCCGGCCTGAAGCCGGCCGCCGCCGCCAGCCGCAACGGTTTAGTGGGCGTGCTGGCCACCGAACGTACCCTCAACGGCGCCAAGTTCCTGCTGCTGCGCGACCAGGTCGCCGAGAACACCGGCGCCCGTTTCCTGCTGCAGCCCTGCATCGGCCTGGCCGACCAGATCGAGTTCGGCACGCTGGAGTCGAACGAGACCGACGCCCTGCTGCGCCGCTTCATCCTGCCCCTGCTGGATGAAGGCGCCGACACCCTGGTGCTCGGCTGCACCCACTATCCGCTGGTGCAAGCCTCGATCGAGCGCGTGATCGCCGCTTGTACCGATCGCCCCGTCACCCTGATCGATACCGGCGAGGCCGTAGCACGCCAACTGGCGCGGCTGCTCTCGGCGGATGGCATCGCCCGCGCAGCCGGCGATGCACCCGCGCGCCTTGACGGTTTTACCAGCGCCAGCGGCACCGCCTTGTCCGCCGCCTTCACCGGCCTGCTCGGCCTCGATCCGCCTGTGCACGAGGTCGTCGCGGACGCCGGCCAGGGCATCGTGATCGGACCGAACAATTAGATTTGCCAGTTTGCTTCGGAGTTTGTATAATCTTGTTCTGTCTCGGCAGTGCTGAGATAGAAAGCAAGACAATGGTGGCTGTAGCTCAGTTGGTAGAGTCCAGGATTGTGATTCCTGTTGTCGTGGGTTCGAGTCCCATCAGCCACCCCAAGAATACATTTAGATTCAAGCAGTTACGTGATTCTAAAAATTCCGCATAGTGAAATTTCCAACGGATTTACGGATTTTCCAACGGAGTAGATAAGCCACCGCCTAGGTGGCTTTTTTATTTTCTGCCTCACATAGCCGAATTCTTATCAGCCAGCAGCCTTGGAGACCTCATGTTCATCAAGCGACAGCAGCGCCCCTGGATTGAATTCAACCCTGTGGAGAACCAGGAAGCCCCCGCCCTTGTTCACTACTTTAGCGACCGGTGCGACCCTTTTAAGTCGGTTTTGCCACAGCTAATCGCCGGCGCGGGTGGTGATGAAGAGCGCGTGTTCATCGTCGAGTCGCCGCTGAGCGAGATCATCGACGAGACGATCGGTCTTCATCGAGAACCCGACTGGCCCGACCAGGTCGTGGTCGACGAGCGCCACCGCGCGTTTTTCGAAGCGGTGAAGCTATCGCTCGCTCAGGCGCTAGCCAAGATCGACCGGATCAAATTCGTCGCTATCGACGACGGAGAGGGCTGAGCCTATACGGCGTTGACCTGCAAGACAGTGCGGAGCACGGCCAGGCCGAGCATCGCCAGCAGGATCGCGCTCATGTCTGTAAGTTCGAAAACCGGCAGAGCAATCGGACGACCACCTGCTGCCATGGCTGGACGTCTGTCTCGTTCCACCGAATTGTGGCTTAAATATTAATCAGGGAGTTTCAGTGGCAGAACCTACGACGACCGTCGCCGTAAATTGGTTGACAGTGGCACTTTCAAGCGCGGTGATTAGCGCAGTTATAAACATCTTATGGAACGCATTCTCGAAGATTATCGATAAGCGCCGGGAAGATGCCAAAGAAAAGAAGATAGTCGGGCACGTTTATCTCGACGTCGTATTTTCGTTAGAATCTTTTGCCAAGCAGTGTAATGCGCGTCTGTACGACATCGATATTGGCCTGAACCTCCGCTATGAATATCACGATGACTCGCATCTAAATAAGCTTGTTCCGTTGACGCTGCAGTTCCAGCCTGAGCCGAGATGGTCTGAACTTCCAGTTGACTTCGTTGCCCAGGTTAAAGCTTTACCCGGCAGACTCGAATCGACGCATGATTGGATCGTCGAGCAACACGACCATTGGGCTGATATTGACGATGCGTATGAGTTCGAGCGGGAACGAGTAGCATTTTATGGCGCAGTAGCTTGTGAAATTGCTGAGCAGATCCGTGAAAAAATTTTAGCTGGAAAAGGTGATACTGAACATTTCAGAAACCATTTCCAGTCATTGATCGAAAAGCGTCGAGCTCGCTTTGATGAAGGAAGCAAGGAAGCGTTCATCCCTGAGTTGCGAGCTCTATTTGGCGAGTCGAATAGGACTAGTTAGACGCCCTTCACCTTCTCAACCGTGCGGAGGCTGCCCAGGCCAAGCATCGCCAACAGGATCGTGCTCATCTCGGTGAAGTCAAACTCGGGCAGCGTGATCGGGTGGCCGGCCATGGCCATGATCACTACAGCAGCCGGGCCCAGGATGAACTTGAAGGCAAACGCGGCGCCGCATACCCATCCGATTGCCGGGCGCCAGCCTGCCACGAACAGCGATTGGCTCGCCGCCTCGACCTTGTTGATCTCCATCTGACCGGTGGCCAGCTTCAGCTCGGCGTCCAGTTGGGCCAGCTCGCCGGCCTGCGCCATGCGCATCACCTCGAGCTTTGCCTCGCCGGCGGCCTTCGGGTCAGGGAAGATCCGGTCGAGCAGGTTGCCAAGGATCGGGATCAGAGCTGGTGCCATCAGAATTCTCCTTTACGCATAGTGGCCGCCAGGCGAACCGCCCGGGCGCCGACTTGTTTCGCCCACTTCGAATCGAGCATTTCGGCCGCGGCCGCGTCGTAGCGCTTGGCCTTCATCAGCGCCAGTGTGTTGACGAAGCCGAGCAGTCGATCGATTCCGAGGTTGAAGCACATGTTCGCCAAGACGTTCTGGCGCGCGTCGCTCATCTCCCTCCACCAAGGCAGGCGCCGGTCGAGATCCTGCTCGGCCGACTTGATGTCGTTCCGGAGCATGAGGTCGATCTCATCGTCGGAGAACGGACGGTCGGTCAAATTGCGGCCGACGCCGCCCGTTACCTTCCCCACCGTGTCCAGGTAGATCCGAGCGCGCCGGCCTTCGTCGACGGTCAGGTCTGCGGCCAGTCGAAGTTCGTTCATGGCTTCAGCCCCAGGGCGGCCAGGCGCGCGACTGCTTCGCGCTCGGCCAGGTCAGCGAGGTGCGCCTGCTGCTTGACCAGGTCGGCCTGCTGCTCGGCCAGGTGCCGCTCACGCGCGTTCTTCTGACGCGTGTACCAGACGTTCAGCGCGAGCGTGAGCAGTGCCGTGACGATGCCGGCAACGACGCCCCATTGGGAGAGGGTCAGGGCGCTACCGATCGTGAGGCCGCTGCCGGCGTACGTCGTTGCGTCAAGTGGGGTTACTTTCATGGTTGCCTTTTCAGTGGGCGTTAAAAAGCCCGCGTTTGCGGGCTGGTTGGAGGGACTTGCGGGGGCTGCCGCATTCGTACAATCGGGCCTTTGGGGTAATCGACCATGTGCAGGTCGATCGGGCGCACGCGCTTCATCACGTCCGGATCGAACAGCCGCAGGCCGCCGGCCAGCACAATCGCGAAGGTCAGGTCCGAGCACCACCATTTGCCGTCATCGGTCCAGTCCTCCGAATAGGTGAGCGGGATGCCCACGGCGCCGGCGAAGTCGTAGCCCTTCCCCACCTGATCCTCAGCGAAAGCGCGGGCGGCGTCGATGTCCGGCACCAGCACCGGCATGTCGCGGTAGACGACGATCCCTTCCATCAGCTCCTCGACAGTGCCAGCACGGCAGCCGTGCACCATCGACGCCTCGTAGCCGCGCTGGCCGATGAGGGTAATCGAATGGCTGAACTGCCGCGAGCCGGCGCAGACGCCGACGGCCAGGCTGATCGGGTTGTACGGCCAGCGGCTGGTGAGCCGGACCGTGACGATTCCAGGAGTTGCCATCAAAGCTCCTCTACATACAGGGTGGTGGAATAAGCCGCGGCGTACTTCAGGGCCAGGGCAGAATCTTGCGAGCGCTTGCCGTAGATCGTCCAGTCGCGCTCCTCGGCCAGGTCGCCGGACCCAGGGCGAACGCTCAGCAGGAGCGCATATGCCGCGCTGTTGCGCAGCAACCCGGCGAAAATCTCGCGGTCCGCCGGCAGCATGTACGAAAGGTCGACCGGCACCTTTCGGTAGATGAAGCCCGGGTCGGTGACCAGGCTGCCGGCTGCCGTGCGCTCGTGCTTGCTGGTGTCGACGATGGTCAGCGGCGCGCTCTTGGCGTTGTATTGCGGCGACCAGTACGGACCGACGACCATGCAAGCGGCCTCGATGTAGCCCTGCAAGTTGTTCGGATCGGCCAGGTCGACCACGAGCTTGAACGCGGACACCTGCGGGAACCAGTGCCGCGCGCAGGCGCCGCCGCCGTTGCTGTAGGCGCTGGCGGCCTGCGCGGGCGTGAAGCCGCGCGGCCGCAGCGCCGGCGCCGGACAGGCAGGAACCGGCGTCGCACCGCTGTCGTACAGCACCGTAGTGCCGTTGCTGGCGTAGGCGCGCACGCGGATCGTCGCGGTCGGCGACAGGTTGCAATACGGCAGAGCGACGCAGCCGATTGGCTCGCCGGTGGTCCAGGTGGCCGTGTAGGTCAGGCTCAGCGGCGTTGCACCGGCAGAGCGGTGCACGCTGTCCTTGTTCTGCTGCAGGAGGTTCGTGACCGCCAGCGTGCCGGCCGTGCTCGACGCGGTGAACGTCGCGGCGCGCTCGAGCGCATTGTCTGAAACGATTCTAAGGTTTGGCATGCGCCCTCTCTACCAGGTAATTGCTTCGATTTCGGCCGGCGTCGTCGCCACGGCCAGCGCCTGCTTGAGCTGTTGCGCGCGTTTGAAGTGCGCCGTACCGCGCTCAGCAATCGCCAGCGTGAACGCTTCCCAGGTTGCGACGTCAGGGAGCGGCACCCAGCGGTTGCTAATCGCCTTCCAGGCACCTGGCCAGTCGGGCCAAGTCGGCATCGTGCCGGTCAAGGTGACCCAGTTGTGCACTGCCTGGATCTCGATGCGGTCGGAGTCACGGTAGGCGATCTGCTCGTCGGCGAAGTCAAAGTACGTGCTGTTCGCTTCCAGCTTCCAAGCGTTGATGGCGGTATTCTTCGCCGCGCGCAGCTGCTCGATACCGGCGGTCTCGATCCACTGCAGAGCACCTTCGACCACATAAAGCTCGCTCGTGGCCGTAGGCTGTGCGCCCCAGTCGATCGGTTCTGGCACCCCGATGTAACTGCGCCCGGCCTCCATGAAGTTGCCCTGGTATGGGCGCTCGACGGCCAGGCATTGGCACACCTGGCCGGTCTGCGCATCGAAATCAGCAAAAAATTCGATCATACGGTTCCGAAGTTGGCTGTACTGATGAAAGACGCCGAGGCGGTCATGCCGTTGGCGTCGGTGATGATCCCGGTGATGCGCACGCGCGTCGACGCGTTCGTGCCGCTTGCGGAGACCGATACCGTGTCGGTGGTCTCGTTCGAGATGGTTGTGCGCGCGGCGGGGTTCCCCTCGAGGTCTGACACCACCCATAGGTAGCTGCGGTACGGCAGCTTGCCCCCGCTGCCGATGATTTGACGGCTACCGATCGAGCGGGAACCGTTTGCTCCTGAAGATGTCATCGCGCCGCCCGATAGCGAAGCCGTAAACGCGGTGAACGTCGGGTCGAGCAATGCGAGATTCTTCGTCTGCAGCTGTGAGCCGTCCCACCACATCAGCGCGCCATTCGGATTGCCGATCATGAGCTTGGGAACACCGCCGTCGTCGCCGAGCCAGAAGCCGACCCCCTGGTTGTAGTAGGTCATGCCTTGCCGAACGGCGCCGCCTGCGCCGACCTCGATGTTGCCGAAGAAGCCAGACAGTGCCGCCAAATTCGGAATGAAGACGCGGTTCTTGGCGTTCTCTGCCGTGATGGCGTTGTCGCACCATGGCGTGGCCTTGAAGCCCAATTCCACCTTGATGTTCGAAATGATGATTTGCGCTCCAGCTGCACCAGACCACATGCGCAGAAACGCCTTGGGGGCATCGGCTACATTCGGCAGCGTGACGGTCCACACGTAGCGCTTGAAGGTGGTGGTAAGAATCGGCTGGAAAGCAGCGGTATCGACATTTGGACCATAGAAATTAAGGTTCAGCATTCGGGTGCCGCTATCGCAACTGGCGTCGAAACTCACCGTAACGGTTCCTCCAGCAACTATGCCGCACGGTGGGCTTTCGGCAGCGACATACGGTCCTGCGGTCGATAGACTCGCTAAACCAATGTATTCACCATTATTGAAGGCGCCGTTGGCGTTACGCCAAGAATATGCGCCGTTGTAGAACGTCGACCAGCCACGCGGTCCAGGCACAAGATTGGGATTCGATGCTGCTTGCTGGGCCAAGCTTGAAGTTGACGACAGGACCAGATCTCCACTTGGCGTCACGATGTCCGCGGAGGACATGCGCACTGCGCCAGTGTTCGATACTCGGAAGGGTGCCGCGGCATACGTGGCCGCGCCAATCCACATGTTGCCCTGGGCGTCGACGTGCCAGCTCGTCGCGCCAGTCCCGATGTCGATGCTGCCGCCAGTGATCGCGCCGAGGTTCGCCGTGATGGCCGACAAGGAGCCGACCTTCAGCGATGACCAGTACGGTATCGACCAGGTCACCTGGTTCGTTGCCGGGTTGTAGAGGCCGTCCGACTGGTACATGAACTGGCCCGACGACAGCGCGGGCACGGTCTTCGACCAGGTGCCGGTGATGCCGCCGCCATTCACAGCTGGCACGCTGGTTTTGCCGGTCGTCGCCGCCGGGGCCGTGGTCGTGCTGGCGGTGGCCGAGGCACAGTAAGCAGTGACGTAGCTGACACCTTCGGCGCCATCGCTGCCGTCGGTACCGTTGCTACCGTTTGATCCGTTGGCGCCGGCATAACCTACCGCCAGGATGCTGGCCGCCGTCCAGTTGAACGAGGTCGAGGCAGCCGCTGCCGAATCCGTGATGCCCACGCGCGCCATCCACAACGTCATGCCAGGGCTGGGCGCGGCGCTGGGCGTCAGCGTCCAGTTCGACGGCGCCGCACCGAACGACGCGTTCGACCAGGTAAAAGTCGGCGAGCCAGTCGGGCCGGCAGGGATCGTCGCCGCCCACTGGTAGACCTTCGCCTCCCCTGCCTGCACGCCCGTGGTGCCGTTCGTGCCATTGGTGCCGTTTGTACCGTTGCTGCCGTTTGCGCCGTTTTGCGCCCACGCGGCGACGATCGAGCTGGCGTAAGAGACCGTCGTCGAGGTCGCTGCCGCAACATCGGTGACCGCAATCGAGGCGACAAACAGCTGAATCAGCGGAGTGCCGGGATTGTTGGGCACGCTGATGCTCCAGCCGTCACTTCCACCATAGGCAGTGTTGCTCGCGGTCGACCAGCCGAACGTGCTGGTACCGGATGGCTTGGCAGGTGCCGACGTAGCCCACTTATACAGAAACGCGATGCCGTTCTTATTCGGGCTCACTCCATTGGTGCCGTTGGAACCGTTGGAACCGGCCGCGCCATCGCGCAGCACCGGGATGGTCAAGGACCGCGTGAACGTCTCGCCGCCGGCGGCGATCGTGGCTGTCACGATTGCGGCGCCGCTCGCATAGTTAACATCGACGCTGCGCGCAGTCGCATTCGTGAGGGTGCCGCCGCTGGCCGAAAAGCTGACCGTGCCGTCGAATCCGATTAGGTCCGCCGTGACGGTCACCTTCGACAGGTCAGGGACGCCGGCGCTGTTCAGGTGGAACCCGGGCGCACTCGCCACCAGGTTGATCACGATCCCTTTTCCGATCAGGAAGCGAACGTCGGCCCCTTGTAGCAGCGCGTCGCAGTCGTTCAGCACTCCACTCATACGAGAATTCCCACTTTAACGCGCCCGGTCTCCCAGTCGGGAGCGAGCGAAATAACAAGAGCCTGGACGCCGGCGGACATGCCGAAGCGCGGGTTGTAGACGGTGACGGCCTGGCCGAGCTCGAGCTGGAGCAGCTCCGGCACGCCGGTGAACTCGTACGTAGTGCGGGGCACCTTCCAGAGGTCGAGGCGGCGCTGCGCTTCCGCTTCGGCGTCCGCCCGGGTCAGCAACAGCGTGTCCTGCTGCACCGGATCGGCGTTCAGCCGGAACTTTGCGATGGCCGGCGCGTCCGTCTTCGTGGACGTCAGCCACTCTTTCGAGAACAGATCCTTGTGCCGGTCTGGCAGTCCGGCCAGCGTACCCGCCTCTTGCACCGTCCAGTTTTTGCAGAACCCGAGCTTGACGGCGCCGACGGCGGCCGTGCGACCAGTTGGCTGCAGGCTGTCGTCCAGCATGTGCTCTGGCCGAATGAAGAACGGCGCGCCGGTGCCGGGCAAGGCAACTTTAATAATGCGAAGCAGGCCCAGGCGCGACATAACCAGCTGGGCGCCCAGGCTGCCCGTGATTTGCTGACAGCCCGGCAGGACGTTGAGACGATCCGCCGCCGGCAGGCCCACGCCCTGCTGGTTGGCAGAGTCGAACGTGGCGAGGCTTGGCAGATCGAGGTCGGCATCGGTGAAGCGGTCGGATGCTTTGCCGAAGCCGGTCACGATCCGTTTAACCAGCTGCACCACGGTTTCGCCATAGGTCGACGCCTTGTCGCCGCGGACCGATGCGGTGACGGCGCCCGCCGGCGCCGCTGCGAGCGTGAACGTACCGGCAGCTACGTCGGCAGTAAAGGCCACCGGGGCGCCGTTGTCGCGCACTTCGATGACGCTGTCGATCTCGCCGGTGTGCACCCGATACTTCAGGGTGGCCGGCTCGACTAGCAGCGGCGTGACGTTGAACACCTGGCCGAACGTCACGGGCAGCAAGGCGTCCTGGTTCTCGCCGGCGCCGCCCAGTTTTGCCTCGCTGATCGGGGTATTCAGGCGCTGCAGCTTGTCGCGCAGCTTCAGGCCAAGCTTGTTCCGGCCCCGTGGCTCGATGTCGGCCACGATCCCGTCAAAGATCACGTGGAAGTCGCTGCGCGACCACCGGATGTCTCCGATGTAGGCTTTGATCGAGCGGTTCGTCCAGACGTAGCCCTGCCCTGCCCACACATCGCGGGCGCCGCTGGTGTTGTCGATCTCGAGCAGGCCGGCCGACAACGCGCCATCGCCCTCCAGCGACAGCTGCTCGGTGAACAGCGTGCCGACCGTGGCAATGGGGAGGTACGAGGTGTTCGCCGGCGTATCGGCCGCGCCGGTGGTAAATGGTTTCGTCGCCAGGTACACGACGGACTCCACGCCACTGATTTGGACCGCTGCCTCGATGAGGACGACACGGAACGCGGTCTGGCTTTTCAGCCAGTCCAGATATTGAGTTTCAGTCATTCAGGGGAGACCCTCGTTTCGTCGTTCTTGAACTTCCACGGCTGAGTTACCGCTTTCGCGATATCCACAGCCGCATCAGACATAGCTTTCGCAGTGCCCGTGATCTGGTCGCCGGTCTGCTTCTGCTGGTCAGCGCGCAGGCCAGCAACCTCCTGCCGCAGCGTCGCCATCTCGATGGCCAGCGCTGCGTCGTTGGTCCTGCCTTCCGATGGGTAGTAAGGAATCGACACCGTCGGCGTTGTCGAAACCAGCGGCGCGGTGCTTTTGGCCACCTGTTCGTTGTACTCGCGCAGAGCGTCACGAACGGACAGCACGGAAGCGTTCACCTCGATGATCCCGGAGACCTGCGCCTTCAGGGCATCCAGCTGAGCCTGGTCGACGCTGACCCGGGTATCCGCCCACTGCGCCATCTCGGCCGTCATCGCCTGCGCATAGTCGAAATCCAGCCGGAATTCTGCGCTGCTTGCGAAGACGCTGCGGGATGCCTCCAGGAAGGCGGTGTAGGCATCGTTGTAGCGGTCCTGCGCCTTCTCGTCGCCGTTGCGCGCCGCAGCCGCCACTGCTTCGAACTGCGATTTCGCCTCCGCATACTTCTGTTGCGGGGACAGCGGCGACATACCTCCCAGCAGCGCGCTCTTATTCAGGTCGCGCAGGCTGGCGGCGAACGATCCCATCCTGGTGATTGTCGACTGCAGCGCCTGAGACTCGGCGTTGTAGGCGTCGGTCAGCTTCGACCGGTAGGAGTCCAGGTTGGTGGCGGCCGCTTCTACCTCCGGCGTAATCTGCGCAAAAGCGCCGGCTACGCCCAGCAGCACGGAAAGGGACTCTGCCCCCTGCGCGCCCAGCGCCGTCTGCGCCTCGACCAGAGCACGGAAGCCTTCCCGGGTGGTTGGCATCTGCAAGTTCACCGCGGCCAAGGCCTTGGCGATCTGCCCGCTGACGGTCGCGTTCCTCTCTGCCTCCGTATAGAAGGCGTCGTAGTACGCGCTGGCGTTGGAGAACAGCTTTTCGATGCCGCCCGAGGCCGACATCAGCGAGCCCATGGCCGCCTCACTCAGGCTGGCAAATCCGACCAACTGCGAGCGCATGGCTGCGAATGCGGCCTGCGTCTTGTTGATCTGGTCGACCACGTTGGCCAGGTCTTCCAGCGAGGCATCCGACGCCACGCCGTCCAGCATGGTCCGGGCCCAGTCGGGTAGCCCGATCGAATTCAGGGCCGAGCGCACCGACGACGTCAGCGCGGCCAGGTACTGCTTCTGGCCCTCTTCCCCGTCCGCAAACTCCCTCGGCGCCCAGCCGGACGTGCGGCCCTGGCGCCAGTCCACCAGGCTCTGCCCCATCTTCGAGATCACCAGGGCGCCCCAAGCACCGTCTTTGCTGGTGTCGTCGGCAAAAGCAGTCGCAGCCGTGTAGCCGGCCGTCTTGCCGAACGCGAGCGCCGTCGAGTCGAGGATCGCCACGACGCCCGAGGCGAGCGTGGCCGTCATCCTCTCCGTCTCGGCGTTGATCCTGGTCTTCTCGAAGCCGATCGACTCGGCGCGGATCGTCCTGCTGCCCGAGCTGTCCGCGCTCGACGCACCGCCCATGTGGTAAGTGCCGGAGGTATCGAACTTTTTCCAGATCGCGACCGCGGCGCCGATGCCCAGGGCGATCGGGCCCAGCGCCCCGGCTACGAGGCCAAGGCCGTTCGCAATGCCGCCAGCGAAGAGCGTGCCGCTTCCGAGCAACCCAGTGACGCTCCCCCCAGCCGCCCAGGCCGACAGGCCAGAGGCGACGCCGGTACCGAAGGCGCCAGACATCGCGCCGACGGCACCGAGAACGCCGGTTGCGCCGCTGAGCGCGCTGGAGCCGGCTGCCGCTGAGCCAGCAGCCTGCGCAGCTCCGGCGAAGCCGAGGGCACCCGACACCGCGCCGGCCACCGGGTTGACGATGGCCGACACGATCGGGCGCAGCACCAAGGTGTTGAACATGTTCTTGATCGTGTCGACTAGGTTGCGGCCGAAGCCCTTCCCAGACTCGAAGCCGCGCATCAGGGCATCCGTCAGCGACTGCTGCATCGATTCGGTGGCGCGCTTCCAGTCCTGCGCAACGTCCTTCGCGCTCTCGGCAGCCGCCTCCTTTATGGCCCCTTTTCGTTTAGCCGCCGCCAGCGCGCGCAGCGCGGCAGCCTGCTCGAGGTAGAGCTCGGACTGGCGGCCGGTCAGGTCGACGCCGAGCGCGATGTCGGCATTTTCCTCCTTGCGCGTCGCAAGGGCCTCCAGGCGTTCGGCTTCCAGCTCGGCGATCGCGATCTTGCTCAGCCCGATCTGCTCGTTGTGGTCCTTGGTTGCCTGGACCTGCTGCGTGATCGCGTCGCGCTCTTTTTCCAACGCCTCGTTCGCCGACGTCGTCGCCTTGGCGTAATCGGCCATCTCCTTCGCCGATTCCTCAAGCAGCTTCTTGGCGCCAGGCTGCTTGCTGATCAATTCCTTCATCAGCTCGACGTAGCGTTCCTGGCTCAGGTTGCCTGTCGAGTACTGCCGGTGCAGGCGGGCCACCTCCTCCGTATAGGTGCTGGTGACGCCGGACAGCTCGGCCAGCATGTCGGCATCCTTCTTGCGCTCGGCGGCCGCCGCCTTGCTGGCCTCCAGTGCGGCTTTCCCAGCGTCGGAGCGCTTGTATTCCTCGGCGGCAAGCTTGGAGACGAGGGCTTTATATCGCTCGTCGCTGATGAGGCCCTTCTCGCGGGCATCCTGCAGCGCTCGCAGGTCGGTCAGGTACTGGCGGTTCACCCCGGTCAGCCGGTCGCTGACGGTGGCCAGAGCTTTGCCGACCTCGATCTTCTTTTCGTTGAGCGCGACCTCGTCCGCCGCTGCCTTCGCCGCGGCCTTCTCCTCCTCAACCATCTCGCGCTTTACAGCGATCGCCGCCTCAACGCCAGCAAGCCGGGCTTTCTCCGACCTCTCGCCCCATGTGTCCTTCCCGGCTTGGAAATTTGCAATGTTCTGCTGCATCCGCTGCTGCATCTTCAGCAGCCCGTCGAGCTCATCCTGAACGGTATCTTTCCGTCCCACTCCCAGCATCTTGTCCCAGGCCTTGGAAGCGAACTCGCCCAATTCCTTCCACCGGCTCTCGATATATCCGAGATTTTTCACGACCTCCTTCGTGCGCTTGTCCATGGCGGCAGAGTAGGCTTCCTGAGCGACCGCCGCTGCATCCTCGGTGCGCCCCTGCTCTTCCAGCGCCTTAATCTGCTCGTACACCGCTGCCGTCAGGTAGTGGTACTTGCTGTTCAGACGTTCGGAGGCCTCGACAGGCTTTTCGCCGAGTTCAGCGAATTCTTTCGCGGTGTCGGAGACGCTCTTGCCCAGGGCTTCCTGCAGCGCGATCGCGACGGCGGCGAACTGCTGCAGCCGCTCGGCCGGTACGTTCCCGGCTTCGACCAGCGCCACCAGCGCCTGCGCCGCATCGCTCTGCGTGCCATTCGCGTCGCTGATTGCCCGGGCCATATCGGCCAGCTGGTCGGCGGAAGCGCCGACGGCATTTCCCGTCATGATCAAGGAATTGCGGTATGCATCCGCCTCCTGTGATCCCTGGTAGTAAGCGAGCGTCAGCACGGCGGCGGCCGCCGCCGCAACGGTGAACGGGTTCACGAGCGCGAGCACCTGCGCGCCCATCGCGCGCGCCGCCGGGCCAATACCGCCGAACGAGTCACGCAGCTGGCCGCCCTGCTGGATCAGCACCGTCAGCGGCTCCATGCCACCCTGCAGCGAGGTGATGATGTCGGTCAGCTGCGCAGGCACCTGGCGCATCGCGTTCGCAGTCTGCGCGGCAGATTGGCCGGTGCCCTGCTGGGCTTGCTCAATGGCGCGAAGCTGCTGCAGGTACGGCTGCAATGCGGCCGGGTCGACGCCACGCTGCTGAGCGAGCACTTCGAAGTAGCGTGCACTGGTCCGCGAGCCGGCTTCCATCTGCGCGGTCGTGCGCTGGATCGCCTGCACCAGGTTCTGCTGCGAGCGCGCCGACCTTTCGCTACCGCCCGACATTTCGCGCTGCGCGCGCTGCGCCGCATCGGTCGCCTGGCGCAACCCTGCCTCGACGCCACTGGCATCTGCAACTACTCGAATTTCTGCCGTGCTGATGGTGTCAGACATTTATTGCGCCCATGAAAAAGCCACCCGAAGGTGGCGTGTTGTGGTCCCGCGCGCGGCGGGTTCGTTTGCTCAGGTGTCCCGGATGACCGACAAGGCCTCGGCCTCCATGACGCGGATGTCCGCGTCCAGCTGCTCGTACTCGTCGGCCGGCAGGTTCATGCGGTCCAGCCGGTGCAGCAGGACGTTGTGGTCGAGCCCGGTCGGGCCGCCCATGCCGATGCGCCACTGCGTGCGCAGCGCGCTGAAGAGGAAATAGGCCGGCTCGTTTTCAGGCCAGACCTCTGTACGCTCGCCCTCGAAGTCCTCGGGCGTCAGGCCAGCCGCGGCCATCTCCGCCTCTGTGGGCGGAGACTCGTACATTGCCGCGGCTATCGCGCGGAGTTTCCCAGGCGGCCTTCGAGCAGCGCTTCGCGGTACGCGGTGTTGATCGCGCTGACAGCTGCCGGCAGCGTGTCGACCAGCTCCTCGAGCGCTTCACGGTCGAACGGCACATCGAGGTTCCAGCCGGCGATGATCTTCATCAGGTAGTCGACGTTGAACTCGGCCTGGCGCGCCACCAGGTCCGCCTGCGAAAAGTCGGCGATGGTGGCGCTATCGCTGACTGCCTTTTCCAGGCGCGCGATCTCGGCGTTCGCCGTGGCCTTCACGGTGGCCTGTGCTTCGTCGGCCAGCGCGGCGAATTCCTTGCGGCTGCGGTAGACGAATTTGACTTCCATCGTGCCCGTCGAACCGTCGAGCATCGGGAAGCGAACCTCGCGGGTGAAGTGCTCCGGGCGCTTGCCGAGCACGATCTTCGATACTTTTGCCATGATATTTTTCTTTCAGGTCGGGTAAAAAGACCTGCCGGTAATGAGCCGGCAGGCATAAAACGCTCAGCTGGTGCTGGGCGAGGCAAAACTTACGAGGCGTAGCGGGTCGCGCGGCCCTGCAGCGCGAGGCCGCAGGTCACGACCATCGCCTGGCCCTTCGACATGGTCGGGTTCGGATTGAAGCCGGGGTAGCCGTTGTAGAGGATCGGAGCGCCCGACGGCAGGATGGCGCGCACGCCGGTGACGGCCTGTGCATCGGTGGCGGCCTGCAGCACGGCGTTGTGCGGCAGCGATGGGTCATCCGCGATAGTCATCTTGACCGAGCTGGCCGAGAAGCCGTTCGGCACCTGGATCTCGTCCGGGTAGTCGATGAATTCCTCGGTACCGTATTTCGGATCGCCGCCGGACACTTCGAACGACTTCATGAACGGGATCGGCACCCAGGTCGAGATCTTGCGCACCGAGCCTGCGCCGCCACCGGCCGGGAAAAGCTTCGTCGACGTGGTGTCGAAGGCTTCCAGGGTGGCGCTCGTGCTGCTGGCCGCCTTGACGCGGAACAGGCGCAGGTTCGCACGGGTCCAGCCACTGGTGAACTCGACGATGTCGTTCACGGCGAGGGTGTTGGCGGCGGTCGTCAGGACGCATTCCGCCGCATTGCTGGCGGCGGTGACGTTGACGGCAGCGCCGTAGGCGGAGGCGACCGCATAGGTCGTTCCATTGGGCAGGGAAATTGCCATTGGCAGGGCCTTTCAGGTAAAGAGCCCGAAAACCGGGCATGAAAAAAACCGCCTGGATTGCTCGAGGCGGCCTGGATGGAAAATTGTTGCGGCTACGACCAGATGCTGTAATCCTGCCTAGTCCCGCGGTAGCCGGTGTCCTCGTCGAACGTGGACACGCGGCCGGTGGCGACTTCGACCTGCAGGCCGGCGGCGCCGCGCATGGCGGATTCGATCTGCGCGCCGAGCTCTGCCGCCGAGAACCGGTCTTCGGCCCAGGCGTTCACCTGCATGCGGGTGTTGGTCTTGCCCGGCGCGTCGCCCGACAGGAAGTTGACGGGCTCGCCGCCGACCGCCTGGAAGGTGATAAAGGGCAGCGGCGTACCGGCCGGCGCGAAGTCCGGGAAGACGCGGCCGCCGACCAGGTCGGTGAGCGCGTCGCGTACATGCTCTTCAGGTATCATCCGGTTCCCAGGTTTCGCTTGATTTGTTCGATCAGGGTCGCCGTCATGACGTCGACTGCCTGCTGTTTTTTGCTCTCGTACGCGGGTCGCATGAACGGGTACGCCGGCGCGCTGGCCGTCCCGTATTCGAGCTCGGCGGCCGCCCGGTGCGCCTTCCAGCCGACCGTCCGTCCTGTTTTCCTGCTGACCTGCCTGTTTCTCGGCACGAACTTGTGCCCCTTCTCGACGAAGGTCCAGTAGAAGGCATCGTCGCCGTTGAACCTGCCCTCGCGCACCGTCACGATGTACACCTGCTTGCTGCCGCCCTCGGATTCTTCCTCGATGCGCTTGACGATGATGTTGTTGTAGATCGTGAAGGTCTTCGCGTGGCCCAGGGCATTGCGCTTCGCCTCCTCGCGGAAGACGTCGGCGCCGGCAAACCCTGTCGCGCGGAGCACGTCTTCGGCGACGCCCTCCCCCAGCTGCACCAGGGTGTCCCGGAACGTTTCTTCGAACGCGGTCAGGTCGAATTCGATCATTTGATCGACTCGCACACCAGGTCCATGAAGCGGCGATCGACGTTGCGCAGAGGCGGGGACTTGACCTCGTACGTCACACTGCCGTGCACCACACGCGCGCTCGCTCCGATCTCCGGCCGGTACCACATGCGGATGGATGCCCGCACCGTCGACGTGTCGGCGCCGGAGCGCAGCGTCTCGGCCCCGCTCAGATGCCGGACGTTCGCCCAGAACACGCCGAGGTCGATCCATTTCGCCTTCTTGAGGGTATCGCCGCCGGACTCCGGCAGCTGCACGGTGATTCGGTCGCTCAGCATCACGGGTACACCTTGTAGCGGTCCAGCGCGCGGCACAGGTGCGGCGACGGCGAATTCGACTGGGCGAACTGCTCGGCGATTCGGGCCAGGATGTAGCTTTTGATCGCATCAGGCACGAAGGTGTCGTCGGACCCATAGCCGCACACGTACTGCACCTCGACGGCGTGAATGCGCGCGCCCGTGGCCGGCCAGGCCTTTCCCGGTGCCGGAACCACGTAGCCAGGCTCACTCTCGAGGTCGGCGATGTAGTCCTGCGGGTCCAGGGTTTGCTGCTGGCCGGCGGCGTCGTAGAACTTCACGTGCACGACGGACTGCAGCGGCGCATACGGTAGCTTGATCGCCGGCTCGAAGGCATTCATGGTCACGCGCCAGGTCTGCGAGATGAACGCGCGTCCGGTCGAATGCTCGGCCTCTTCGGTAATGCCACGCACCGCTAGCGAGATCTCGTCGTCCATGTCGTTGCCGTCGACCCGGGCAGCAGCTCGGGCAAGGTGCAGGGACACAGCGAGCGACGCCGGCGGAGTGATCAGCCGGCTGTTCATTGGGCGCCTCCCTGCGAGCGAAGCGCGGCTGCGTGGCCATCGCCGTCGGGCGCCCTGGCGTACTCGGGTGCGGGCGCCGGCGGCGCCTTCTCGGCCGCAATGACCTCCGCCGGGTTGCAGGGCGTGGTCGGAAGCTTGGTAGCGTCGAACATCAGTTGCTCACTCGGTTGAAGTAGATGGTTTTGTCGAACTGCTCGCCGTTCGCGCAGGTCACGCGGAAGGTGCAGTAGCTTTCGGTGTTGGCGGCGCCCATGCCGTCGAGCTTCACGGGAAGCAGGCCGCCGAGATTGCCCTGCGGCGCGCCTTTCTCGAGGATCGTGACGCCCTGCGGCAGAGCTTCAAACGATGCGCAGGTAGTTGCACCGTCGGTAAGCGCGGCCGTGACGTTGGCCACATACCAGAGCTTGTCGTCCGGATCCTTATCGATCGTCCATTTGTCGCCCACCTGGTAGGGTGCTGCGTTTGCCATTAGAACCTCACTGTTCGGGTACCGCCGGCAAAGAGCACCGTGCGAATACCACCGTTGAAGACGACCGTGCGCGCACGGCCCGCGAAAGCGACGGTTCGTGATGCCGGGATTTTGGTGGCGTCAACCACCACGGTGGGCGGCGATGTGCCTCCGGCCACCGTGGACAACTCGCCGGCCGCGGCCGATCGCGCTGCGGCCATGCCGGCCAGGCTGATCGAGGTGCCTAGGGCGCCGCCGGTGCTCGTCTGCACGTATGCCCCGCCCCTCAGCGCGACGGCCGCGCCCTGCAGCTGCCCGGATGCGGACGACTGCACCGCGATGGCGCCAGCCAGGCGGATCCCGCTCGACAGCTCGGCCGCGCCGGATGCGGAGGCCTGCGCAGCTCCGCTCAGGTTGATCGAGCTGGACAGCGCACCAGCTGCTACGGAAGTCGCTTGCGCAGCAGCCGCCAGCCGGACAGACGTCGACAGGACGCCGCTGGCAGCAGTGCTCGCCAAGGCAGAGCCGGACAGCGATGTATCGGCGGCGGCCGCGCTGACAACTTCGTCGTCGCTCAGGTCATCGAACACCTGGAACGGTGCGAACGCGGAGCTGGTCAGTCGGGTGGTGTCATCGTCGGATAGCGGCTGATCAAAGACCAGCAGTACGGACACCTGGTCCAGCCAGTCGACGGTCGGGCTCGCATAAGGTCCCAGGGCGCCGACAACGAGCTTTCCGCCGAGGGACGGCGTACCGGTAGCCGTGTCGGGTGAGCTTTTACTGCCATTCCTGAACCACGAGATCAACCGCGACGCGCCGCTGTAGCGCGTTGCGACAGCCGTGTCGACGAACGAATCAATCAGGTAATTCGATTCGGCATAGTTGGCGACCCCTTGGAGCGTCAGTATCTGGCGCGTCCTGTTTCCGAGCCCGCTCCCAGCAACTGCGCTACTCCTGCCCCACGCCCACCCTTGGTTACCGGCGGTACGCGTGGTCGCCAACGTCCTGGCGCTACCGTCAGTAGTTTGCCCGCGACTTCCATACCGACACCAGCGTCATACCGTTTGCCGCATCGATCTCGACGTCGAACTCGGCACGGCCACCGCCTTGGAAGGCGATGCCCGTGACCATGTTGGCGCGCAGGAAGCCGCCCGTGGACTGGAGCGGCTCTACCTTGCTGGATGCAAAGTTAAAGAAGCCTGCCCCGGGAACGAATGCAAACCGAAGCCCTTTGGCAAGCCATTCGCGAAGGACGACTATGCGACCCTGCGGCTGGTAGCGCATGCCCATATCAACCCGCCACGGCGCTAATCGTCAGTTCGAACGTGACAGGGTTAGTGGTGTGTCCGTAGCAGATGCAGCGTACGCCCTGCACGTAGGCTTCCAGCACGATCGAACCCGAGTACTCGCTGTTTGCCACGGTGTCGCCGGCAACGGGCTGGTAGTCGAACCACTTCGCGCCATCGTAGGCCTGGATGATCATGATGCCCGGCGCGCCAGGCGCACTGGCGCCGTTCTTGATGCGCCAGTTCAGGCCGCTGCGACCTAGCGTCGTCGTCGAGGTGGCAAGACTCGCCCCACCTGCTGCGGGTGCAGCCTTCGTACCGCCTGCGGGAACCGAGACTTCCGCCAGAACTTCCACTCGGGACTTGTTGATTGCCATTATTCTCTTTCAGTACCGTCGGGGCTATAAAAAGCAGCCTCAACATCGAGGCGCGTCACGACGACAGGTTGCAAGGCCATGGCCTTGAGCGCGGCGCCCTGCTCATCAGTGAGGATCTCGAACGCAACCAGGTGGTCGACCATCTCCTGCGTGAACGGATCGCCGATGTCCAAGCCAGCCTCTTGACCGAGGAACGTAAGCGCCCAGGCCACGGCTTTGCCGACAACTGGATGCTCCCGTGCGCCATCGAGCGCGGCTAGGATGGGGAGACCTCCGGGGCAACTCGCCATTACAGCTCGGGCCGTAATAAAGCGCTGGCGCGGCGCCTGCAGGCCTTCTGCGTTCAGGGCAGCAGCCAGCCCGTCCAGATCCCGCGCAGCGCGCAACTCGGCCAGGTCGCCGCGCGCAAGGATTCGGGTGCGGATGTCCATGATCAGTTATCGACCTGGATGGACAGCGCGCCGGCGGCGAACGACGGTGCCGGGTCGCCGTTGTTGATCGTCTTTGGCTGGGCCAGCGCGGCGTAGTAGAGCTCCGATCCGCCGGTCAGCGAGTCGTGCACGCCGAAGCCGACTGCCTGGCCCCAGGCTGCGCCAGGCGTACCGAACGTGATCGGAATGTTGTTCGAGGTGGTGCCGCTCGAACCGTTCGACGCAGTCGTGGTGCCGGCGCCTTGCGTACCCGCCCAGTTGGCCAGCGACGACGTGATCGGCACGCGCGCATAGCCGGTGCCGGAAACTTCGGCTCCGGGAGTGCCGTCGGAGTCGGCGGCGGCGCGCAGGCTGATGTACAGCGTGGCCGGGCCGGTACCGGCAGCAGCGCTCGCGCCGGCCAAGCCCAGCGCCTGGCCGCGGAAGAACCAGTCGATGAATTTGTTTTCGAGGATGTCGGTCATTGCGGCCATCGTGGCTCCGTTACTTTTCGTTCAGCTGCTCGCAGATCACAGTGAGAAGCTCGTTGTCGGTGCGGCCGGCGACGTCCTCGGGATACAGGACGGCGCGGCCGCGGGTGGTGTTGACCGGAAAGCACACGGCTCCCGGGTCTGCCGCCCACTCGCGAATGTCGGCGAGCAGCGCGGCGGTGGCGGGCCCGATGCCCACCTTATTACTTCGCTTTCGCCTTGCGCCCGGGCTTCGGGGCAGGCGTTTCGTCGGTGACTGGCGGCAGGAGCTCGTCGGACTGGCTCGGATCTGCTGATCCACCGCCGTCTGGCAGCTCATCCTCTGCAGCCATGCGCGAGCCGTCATCGACCTTCGTCCAGCCCTCGTCGATGGAGACTTCGATTAGATCCTGGTCTTCCGTCTCGATTTCCGCGCCTTCGTCGAAATGCTCGACCTGGACACCGCGGTGCGCCCAGCTGAACGGTGCTAATGCAATCAATTTCATGGGTTCTCCAAAAGGAAAAGGCCTCGATCAGGAGGCCTTTTCAGGATTACGACACCGTCGATTACGCCGCAGCGATCTTCAGCAGCTTGATCGCCTGCGTGTTACGCAGCTTGCCGCCCACGCGCTTGCGCACGTAGAACTTCACGAAGCCCGGGGTGGTGATCTCGTCGCGGGTGATGCGCATGCCCACGCGGTCGGTGATCAGGTAGCCTTCCTTGAAGTCGCCGAAGGCCAGCGGGGTCGAGTTCGCTGCGATGCCTGGCATGTCTTCCGCTTCGGTGATGCCGTAGCCGAGGAAGGTGGCCGGTTGACCAGCGGTCAACGCCGGCTGCCACAGGTACTGGCCCTGCGCGTCCTTGAACTTGCGCAGCGCAGCCAATACCAGCTTGTTGGTCAGCCATTGCGCGTTGCCGCGGTAGCGGGCGCGCAGCGAGTAGACCAGGTCGTAGAAGACGTCCGGATTGGTTGGCAGTGCCGCAGCTTGACCCGACGCGATGTACTGGAGCGTGCCGAACGCGCGCGAACCATCGTTGGCTGCGACCGGCGCCGGACCGCCCAGGATGCCGGTCGGCTTCTTGACGCCATCGCCCAGGATGAAAGCGGCGCCTTCGCCAGCGGCCATCGCTTCGGCAGCGGAGCTGGTCAGCCAGTCTTCGACGTTGAAGAACAGGTCGTCGAGCGATTCTTCGGACGCCTGCGGCTTGGCCGATGCCATGCCGAAGGTTGGGGCAACTTCCACCAGGTTCGGGGTGTTGGTCTGGTTGCGGGTGTCGGTTTCACCGACCCATTCGAAGCTGGCGCCGTTGACGTCGAACAGTTCTTTATAGTCGGTGCTGCCGACCGTACGCACGGTGGCGATCGAACGGATCGGCGAGATGTCGACGGACAAACGCGCGATCGTGCGCTCGATGACTTCCGGCAGAGCGAAGCCACCGGCAGCGCCACTGGTGGTGGTGGTCTGCGCAGCGCGGGTTTCGCGGCCGTCAGCCATACGCTTCGCTTCGAGTGCCTTGTAAGTCTGCTCGAGGCGGGATTTGCGCTCGGAATCCTGCGGTGCGCGGACCCAGTCGAAGAACGCATTGCGGTGCTCGACCGATTCCTTCGATTCTTCGCCAGCGCGGGTGCCGCCGCTGAACGCGCCAGGGCGCGACAGCTTGGTTTCCATCTGCTCGAGGCGGGTCTTCTGCTCCGACATCGACGACATCGCTTCGTCCAGGCGTGCCAGCTTGGCGTCGAGGTCGGCGGTCGACTTGCCGGACTTGATCGCTTCGATGCGCTCGTCGTTCGTGCGCTTGTATTCGGTGAAGGCGGTGTTGATCTTGTCGATCGCCTCGGCGACCGTGCGCAGGTTCGGCTCGTCGCGCTTTTCGTAGACGACCACGGCGGCCTTGGCCTGGAAGGCCGCGAAGTGGGCGGCCATCGTGATGGCCATCAGCGTGGCCACATTGCGGGTTTTGTTCATGGGTTCTTTCAGGAAGTGAGGGATTGGAGCAGCCTGTCGGCCGCCTTCTGCGCCGCAGCAGCCTCATGAGCGTCCCGCTCATCCAGGGCGATGCGTTTGACCCCGGCGATGAGCGCCTTGGCCGCGTCCGCCGAGAACCCTGCATCCCGCAGGGCCGTCTCGGCTTGACGAATGGTTTTGATGCCGGCCAGGTCGGCCGCCTTGACGCCGGTGATGCGCGCCGCTTCGTTCGCCGGGAAGGTCACCAAGGACACTTCCCACAGTTCGACTTCGGTGAGCGTGCGCACGTCCGTCTCGCGATCGTACGTCCACTGCTTCGACACGAAGCCGATTGACAGACCGTTAAGCGCGCCCATCTTCAGGAGCGCGTAGGCCTCGGCGCCCTTGACGGTTTCCAGGGCCAGGCGGCCCTTGATGCGCAGGCCCTTAGCATCCTCGACCATTTCGAGCCAGACGCCGATCGGTGCCGACGCATCGTGCTGCCAGAGCATGGCCGGCATGGTGCCTTCGGCCTTGTGGGCCTTGAGCGACTGGGCGTAGGCGCCGGGCGCGATCACGTCGTCATAGGCGTCGCGCACGCCGAACACCGAGCCGTAGCCCTCGATCGTGCCGTCGTCGCCGACCGCTTTCAGCTGCAGCACGTAGCTGCGAACCTCCCGGCCGCCCGTGCCGTGCTTGCGCTCCAGCACAGGTGCTGCTGGTCGAGCAGGAAGAGCCGGCGCCGGACGCTCCGGTGCACGCGGCAGCGCCGCCTGCAGGCTACGCACCAGCGGGAGCAGTGGTGGATTCATCATCGTTCGTTCCTTTTTTGCCGCTTTGGGCCATGTTCATCGGGGTAAGCGGTTCGTCGAGGCCGGGAAGCGGATCCTTCCCTTCCTCGTCCCGGATTTCGTTGCGGGTGTAGATGCCCATTTCGGCCATCGTTCGCGCCCATTGCGAGCGGTCGCGCATCGAGCCGGCCATCAGGTAGCGGATGTCGTGCTCGGCGAACAGCGGGCCCGAGCCGTCCAGCAGCATTTCGTCGATCCGCTGTGTCCAGGCCGTGTGCCAGGGCGCCAGCGTGTGCTTGACATGCGCGGCGAAAAACGCCTCCGAGCTGGCGAACGTCGCTGACTTGTCGTTGTGGCCGACCATGATCGGGAACACGCCGTAGCCGCGGCAAATTTCCTCGATCTGCAGCCGGCGGGTTTCCACGTGCTGGGCGTCGACGCCGGACTGCGCCGTTGGCGTCCAGCGAGCGTCGTTGTCCAGGACCAAGGGGTCGCCCGTGCGCGCGCCGCCGGCGAAGCGCTTGATCCAGCCCGTCAGGCGCTCGTGCTGCTTCTCGTCGAGCACCTTGTTGACCGTGTAGACGCCGCTGGGCCGCAGGCCGTTCTTATGCATGGCAGCCTGGCTCTGCTCGGTTGCCATGGACAGGCCGATCGCCGAGCGCGCCAGCTTGACCGCGTCCAGGCTGCGCACCCAGTCCCACTGCACGCCGTTCAACACGAACACGTCGTCGGGCCCGAATTCGCCGATCAGGCCGAATTCGTCCCAGCAGCGGTAGATGAGCTCGTACCGTGACACGCGCTGCACATCCCAGCGGCCAGGCTCGACCGGAATCAGCTCGCGCACGCGGCCGTTCAAGCCTCGGACCTTGATCGACAGGGCGGCGCCAGTCAGCGCCGCGTGGATCGTCATCATGCGGCGCCACTCGAACGACGTCTGCCACTCGTTCGGGCGGCGCGCCAGTAACCGGTACTCCGGAATGTTGGTCGCGCGCTCGCGCGTGCCGTCGGCCTTCTCGCGGTAGACGTGCAGCTTCGGCGTCGCACAGCCGTCGGCGATGACCTTCACGCAGGCAAGCACCGTCGATACTTCCAGCGCGGTGCGCGCGTTCACGTGCACGCCGGCGATCATGCTGCCGCCGCCGCCATCGATCATCTTCATGATTTCGGCGTCGGTGCGCTGGGCCGACTTGCGGCCAAATATTCGGTCGAGGAAATTCAAGGTTGGTCCCAAAATGAGGTGGCGGCTTCTTCCCCGCTGATTGCGCGTGCGACGCCCATGATCGCGGCGACGCCGCCGTCGATCTTCTGCTCGGGCTTTTCCTTGCGTGGGTAGATGTTGTCCTTGGCGTCCAGCTTGGCCACCACGTTCGACATCATCCAGGTCAGCATCGGGTTGCCGTCGTGGTGCACGCGGCCGGCCTTGATGGCGCTCTCCAGTTCCTTCATGGGGAGCGACAGGTTCTTAACCGTCTGGCCCAGCTCCACCGCGGTGATGCCGTTCTTCGTCAGGCGCTGCTCGAGCTGCGCGGCGCGGTACGGATCGAACACCGTCTCTTCCGGTCCGTACTCGGCCACCAGGGCCAGGGTGTCTTCCTCGATCAGGTCGAAGTCGATCTCTGCGCCTTCGTGCTGCTCGAGGTGCCCTTCGATCACCCACTTCTTGTAGGCGTTGCTGTTCTTCGGGTCGTTCTCGATAGCCTCCTCCGGCAAGTAGTACTTGCCGAAGAAGTAGAAATGCTGCTTCCCGTCCATCACCTTGACGAACATGAGCATGATCACGCACACGTCGGAGCGGCTGGCCAGGTCGAGGATGACGTAGCAGCGCTCGCCCTTGAACTGCTCGGGCGTGAGCTTCTTGTCACCGCACTTGTTCCACTGGAGCATGTTCAGCCAGGCCGACTTCGCCGAACACCAGATGTTCAAGTGTTTGGTCTTGAAGCGGGTCTGCTTCGACGCGCTCTGCATGGCCTGCCGTTGCTGGGCCAGCAGGAAGTCCTCGTCGACCGAGATGCCGAAGTTCGGATTCGCTTTGCGCAGCACCTTCGGGCTGGTCCAGTCGTCGCCCTCGTCGATCGTGTAAATCAGCGCGAACAGCTCCGGGTCGTCCAGCACGCCGTCGAGCACCTTCTTGGCGTCGCTCTCCTGGTCGTAGCACGGGCCGGCGATGTTGAAGCCGGCAGTCGTGATCATGAGCAGCAGCGGCTGCTCGCGCGCGCCCATGCCGGTCTCCATCGTATCGACCAGCTCGGACGTATCGTGCTCGTGGTACTCGTCGACGATCGCGCAGGATGGCGAGGCGCCGTCGCCGGGCTTGCCGATCACAGGCTCAAAGCGCGAACCGTCGCCGGGCACCAGCAGCGCCTTCGCCCAGACCTCGGCGCCCAGGGCTTCCTTGAGCTCGGGCGTGCGCTCGAGCATCTGCTTGGCAGGCCGGAAGACCTCCCAGGCCTGCGCCTCGGTGGTTGCGCCCGAATACACCTCGGCGCCGAACTCACCGTCGACCGAGAACATGTACAGGCCGATGCCCGAGCCGATGATCGATTTGCCGTTCTTCCGGGGGACCGCGAAATAGGCCTTGCGGAACCGGCGCCGGCCGTTTTTGCGGAGCTTCCAGCCGAAGAGCGAGCAGAATGCGAAGCACTGCCACGGCTCCAGGGTGATCGTCTCGCGCTGGCGCGCCCACTTGCCCTTCGTGTGGGGCATGAGCGACAGGAAGGTGCAGACCTTGTTGGCCGCGTCGACATCGAAGTAGTACGGGAATGCCTTTTTCCGGCTGGCCTTCAGGTCGTCGAGGTGCCGCTTGCAGGCCAGCTTCACCCACTTGCAGGCGACGATCTTCCCTTTGACGACTGCCTGAGCGTATTCGAGAGCCGTGCCGACGAAATCGGCCGACATGATCAGTGCGCCTTCTTGGCGCCGCCGAGCATTTCGGCGAACGGGTTTTTCGGCGTTTCCTTCGCAGCGGAGACGCGGGAGCGATCGGCCGGCGTCATACCCAGAACAGCCAGCGCGGTACGGATCTGGGCCACCTGTGCCGACGTCACCTCGGCGTCCGGCTGCTGGCGGAACTGCGCGATCAGGCGCGACGCCAGCTCGACGGCCATCCGGTCCGTCGCCTGCAGCACCTTCGCCGGCAGCAGGCCGACGATCTCATGCCAGACGGCGACCTGGTGCGGCTTGAAGTACTCGGGCGGCACAGGGTTGAATTCACCAGCCTGGAAGTCTTCGCGCCGGCGGGCCGGATCCTTATCGAAGGAACCCCGAGCCTCCAGCGCCGCCGAAGGGGTTCGGGGTTTGGGCATGCCATCGCTCCTGAAAGTCTGAATTGCGGAAGTAAAAGTTGAACTGGCTAGTCGGTCTATGGTTCAAAAGTGCCCAAGATTTAGGCTCCCCCTCCCCTTTTCGGCCGCCGTTTTCGCCCTGTGACAGGCCGGGCACGCCGCCTGCAGGTTCGATTCCTCGTCCATCTGGGCCTCGGTCCAGCCCAGCTCGCGGGCCTGAGCCTTGCTCACGATGTGGTCGACCTCGCGGGCCACGTAGGTGCATCCCTTGCCTCTAATCTTGCACAGGCCAGCGTCACGGCGCAGCACCCTCGTGCGCAGCTGCTGCCACTGGTAGCCGTAGCCACGCTGTGCGCTGGTGAGGTCGCCGTGCGATCGATTCCACCCGGTCTTCAGCTGCTGATGCTTGGCGCAGTAGCCAGGCGCGTTGACCAAGGCGCCGCACGCTACCTTGCGGCAGACGGTCTTCGGTCGAGCAACCATCAGTGCTTGGGGAAGGCGCCAGGCTTCGGCGGCGCATCTGGCAGCAGGCGGGCCAGGTCGACCAGGCTTTCCCACGGCTGACCATAGCCCTTATTGCGCATGATGCGTTTCGCGTCCTCGGCATCGGCCAAGCGCTCACACAGCCGGTTGAGTGCGTCGGTATCGAACTCCTTGAACGCCATCGCAGGTCGTTTTCCAAAGACCGTCCGGATGATGTGGTCCCTGTAGATGGTCACCTGCATGTAGCGGACTGGATCGATCGCCGGCTTTGCAGGCGCCGGCGTGGCGGCCGCAGCTGGCGCCCGGATGATCACCTGGATCATGCCGAGGCGCTCGCACAGGATCTCGCCTTCCTCTAATATAGGGGTCATGCACGACACGGTCGCGCGGCCGGTGTTGTCATACTCGAGCACACGCAGCTCGGCGCGGCGCTGAACGACGATGCCGTCGATCTCAACCCGAACCGTGATGTCTTTGCGTTCTTCCACGGCACCTTCGCGCATCGCGCACCTCACAAATAAAAAAGCCGCCTGTGGATAAGTCCACAAGCGGCGAACCCAGATCAGATCTGAGGGAGACATTCTTGCCGGTTACAGCGTCCGGCGACGTGGCGCGCCCGGGGTGCGCTCGTCTGCTCTGGCCGATGCCAGCTCGGGAAAGTTGCTACTATATGACCTCACTAATTACGTGGAGCAACCCGTGGTAGATATAGTTGAGGAAGCAATTAATCAGCGTCGCTTGGCAGGGGCTGGCGAGCATGCTTGGCTCGTTACCTTTGTCAATGACAAGAAATTGAGGGGGACGATCGAAGTACTCGCGCCTGGCAGCGGCAACTACGTTTTGTATAACAACGGCACCGCTTATTATTTCGGCGCTGATAAGGTTCTTTATTTGCGCCCAGCCACTCAATAAGGATCAATTCCTAAATTGAAAAGCAAAAAGCCCGCTGATTTGGCGGGCTTTGTTTTTCTCCGGACGTGCGAAATCGCCCAGTGCCGCTACTCTACAAAAAATACAGCCGAGTTGCAACGTGTTTGCGCAGCTTTTCTTCTAGCTCGTCGCGCGCGGCCTGCAGCGTTGCACTGTAATCGGCATTCGGGAACCGCCAGGCGCGCGAAATGCCTTGGCTCTTACAGATCGCCCAGCGGTGCAGTTGTGAAAGGCTGTCGACCATGGCGTTCACGGCTTCGCCCATCTTCAGGTCAGCCGTGCGCTGCTCGTCGTGCACGTTCACGTCAGGTTCGGCGTCTCCGGCCAGCTTCATGCCGCCGGCGCTCAGGTCGCGATCGTCGGTGCGCATGTAATCGACCCAGCACGCCATCAGCAAAGCGTACGGGTCGGGCCTTTTGAATACCGGCTTCGCCACCTCCTCGCGACGGACGCGACGCAAGGTAGGTGCGGAAAAAATGCTGAGCGTCGCGGCGAGGGACATGGCTTCTCCTGTTGAGTAAGCCGTCATGTTAACGAATGCCGTCCAGAAATTTCCGCGCGTCATTCAACTATTTCTGTATTGTCGGTGTTATTGTCGCGCGCGCGACATCTAGATGTTCCGAGGCTGTCTACTTCCTGCTTCGAAAGCCGTGATACGATAAATTTTTTGCCATTTAAACAATATATGCAGAGTGAGAACCGTCGAATTTTGAGTTACTCCGGTGCTGCAGTGTTCATCACTATCGGGATCGCTTGCGTGGTCAAAATATTGGCGACGCTTCCGTTGTGGGAAGAAAAAACACCTGAGTGGATTGGAGCACTGGGTACGATTGCAGCGTTCGTAGGAACTATATGGATTGCTAACACTGAGGGGCGGCGGCGGCGACGTGCGGAAGCGGATCTTGCCACAATGGCAGCCGCTGATTTGTTTGATAGGGTGGTAGCTTATCGCGGCAAAATTGAGGGTGTTCGTGAAGGATTTGGCCGCGAGGGCGAACTAGAGCGAGATGCGTTGGAAGCCTATCGTGAGTGGCTCGAGACCACTGAACTATGGACTCGGGAAGAAATCATGCCGTTAACAGTTCTTCCGGAACAAGTCGGCCCAAGACTGCAAAGGGTAGCCTCCCGCCATTTACGACTTGTGCGGGGGATCTCGGAACTCAAACATGCAACCAGGCAGAATTTCCTTAATCACCGCTACGAAACAGTTCGGGGTGACCTGTTGAAGTCTGCCGAGGACCTCAAGCAGACCGAAGATGTGTTCCGACAGTTGCTGCGCCATTTATATGGTCCCGACGACTACATGAGCTAATTTACAAATGGCGTGGAGTTAGCTCAGCCTGCGGCCCTTCACACGTATTTGCACGACGTTGCACGGCTACATACTGCCGGCGTGCGCTTAGGTTCGGGACGTCCAGTCGGTACGAAACACAGGTATCACCAGCCCAGTCAACATGCCTGCGCGGCCGCCCGAGCTCGGCGACAAGACAAAGGCCGCGGCCTTGAGCGACCTGGTCAGGATCAGCCAGCTTGCGCGAGAATTCATCACACAGCGCGCAGATGTCGTCAGGGCCACGGCCGCGGATCATGCGGCCTCTCGCTCGATGACTGCAGCATGCTCATTGGGCAGCGAGCATTCGCTGCGGGCGGCCTCGAGGTGCGCATCGACCTGCTTGTAGAAGCGACGCTGTGTCGAGTTGGCATGCCATATCATCAAGCCGACCACGACGGCGCCCGTCGCCAGGTATCCCCACATCCAGTGCATATTCCCTCCCTAGTTTGCCGCGCTTATCGGCGCGCGGTTCGCCGGCCATCGGGCGCTTGCTCAGCCTATTACCGATGACTGTAGATAATCCGGAGAGCCTTTATCTAAAGGCTTTCTGCCGTCTCGCGCGCCACTTTCGCGCCACCGAATCCGGCTTTTTCGGCGATCACGTTCTGCGCGATGGCCGCCTTGTCGAGGTTCTTCTCCAGGTAGCCCATGGTCGTCGCGTGGTTCTTGTGGCGCATCACCTGCTGGATCGTCTGGATCGGCACGCCGGCCTCGGACAGCAGCGTGGCGAACGTGCCGCGCAGGCGGTGCGGCGTGATGCCCTTGATCTGGCATGCAGTGTTGGCGCGGCGCATGGCCTGGCGCGCGAACCCGGGCGCGAAGGCCTGGCCGTTCGGCTTCGTCACCACCAGCCCCTCGACCTGGCGGCGCGGCAGCAGGTGCTCGCGCAGCCAGTCCGGCATCGGTACCGGCTCGGCCTCCCTGCCCTTCGTAATGCCCGGCGTGTACGTCGAGCGTTCCCAGTCGATCCATTCCCAGCGCGCCGACGCCGACTCGCCTTCGCGCAGGCCCAGGCCGAACATCAGGCGCACGGCGGTGCCCACGCCCGGCGAACTCTTCGTCACCTCGTCGACGGCCGCGAACCAGGTCCGGGCCACGTCGATCGGCAGGAACGAGCGCGGGCGCTTTTGCACCTTCAGCATCTGCACGCGCCACGGCGACGCCGCCAGCGTGCCGCGCTTGACCGCCCACATGGTCAGCAGCTTGAGGATGCGCAGCCAGTGGTTCGCGCTGGCCGGCTTGCGCGTCTTGAGGTGCTCGATACGCGCCAGCTCGACGTCCTGCGTCGTGATCTCGCCGATCGGCTTGTCGCCGAGGGTGTACATGTGCAGGCGCCGAAAGGTCTCGACGCTTCGGATGTGCGCCGGGCTGACGACCGGCCTGTGGACAACCACCCAGGCGCCGGCCAGCTCGTCGAGCGTCGGTACCGGCTGGCCGCCGTTGGCGCGCACCACCGCGGCGTCGTGCTCGCGCTTGGCCAGCTGCTCGGCGGCGGCCTTATTGGCCAGGCCAGTGCTGCGCTGGACGCGCTTGCCGGCCACCTGGAAGCGGAAGTGGTAGATCCGGCCCTTCTTGAAGACGGTCGCGCTCATAGGTGTGCCGCCAGTCCGCGGTTGCTGCGGCGATCGGGCGCCTTCGCCGGCATCCAGCCGCGCGCCAGGTTTTCGAAGCGCACCTGCTCGCCGATGTACGTGAGGCCCACTCGCCCGGGCTTGCCCTGCCGGCACAGCGCCACGTCGACCTCGCACACGCCAACGTCCGGGCTGTCCGGGTTGTAGACCTCGTCGCGGTAGAGGAAGACCACGGCGTCGGCGTCCTGCTCGATCGAGCCCGAGTCGCGTAAGTCCGACGGGATCGGGCGCTTGTTCGGCCGCTCCTCGAGCTTGCGGTTCAGCTGCGACAGCAGGACCACGCCGATGTCCAGCTCCTTCGCCAGCGTCTTCAGTCCGCGCGTGATGCCCTCGATCTGGGCGTTGCGGTTGTCGCCGTCGCCCTCCATCAGCTGCAGGTAGTCGACTACCAGCAAGTCGAGGCCCTGCTTGCGCTTCACGCCCTTCGCCTTCATCCGGACATCCATCAGGCGCAGGCCTGGCTGATCATCCTGGTGTAGCTTCATCGCGCCGATCTTCACCATCGCATGGGTCAGGCCGGCCCAGTCCGTCTCGTCCATCATCTCGGGTTTCAGCAGGTGCTCGAGCGGGATCCGGCCGATGGTGGCCAGGTTGCGGTCGTGCAGCTGCGACTTCGGCATTTCCATCGACAGCACCAGCACCGAGTGGTCGACCGCCACATTGCAGGCGACGTTCAAGGCGAACGCCGTCTTGCCCATCTTCGGGCGCGCGGCCAGCACGATCAGCTCGCCGCGGCGGATCCCGCCGTTGAGCTTGTCGTCGACTGCCTCGAAGCCAGTCGAGATCGCCTTGACGGTCCCGTCCATGCGACGCTGGATTTCCTCGATATGCGCCGTCAGCTCGTCGGCTGCCAGGGCCGGCTCGATGCGCGTGCGCGCCGCGGCCAGCTTCTCCAGTTCCGACGACGCCTGGTCGAGCAGGCCAGCCGCTTCCGTTGGCGAGTTGTTCGCCGCCTCCGCCACGTTTCGGCCGAACTGGATCAGCCCGCGCTTGATGGCCTTGTCGCGAACGATCGCGGCGTAGCGCCCGATGTTTGCGGCGGATGGCGTGTTCTGCGCCATCGCGTTCAGGTACTGCATGCCGCTGGCCACCTTGGCGCCCAGGGCGTCGCCCAGCGAGATGACGTCGCAGCTGCGGCCGGCGGCCAGGTTGCGCATCAGCTCGCGAAAGATCGTCGCGTGGTCGCCCAGGAAGAAATGCTCGGCGCGCAGGTCGCCCATGCGGTCGACCGCGTCGTTATCGCGCAGCAGCGCGCCGATGACGCTCTGCTCGGCCTCGATGCTGTGCGGTGGTGGTTTGATTTCGTTGCTCATGCCGCTTCTCTCGATTCGTAGATTTTTTGGGCCGTCTTGCCCGGCGTGGTCAGGAAGTACTGGCTGTTGCCGTCGATGGCCCACAACTTCAGGTAGTTCCCCTCGACGTACTTGCGGAAGGCCGCGCGCCAGTCCTTGTAGCGCTTTGCCTCACCTGTTCCCCCTGGACGGAAGCGGCGGCAGAACTCGACCCAGGCCAGAGCGATGAAGTCCTGCGGCAGTCCGGCCTCTTCGGCATAGCGCCACAGCGGCGCGTAGTCGCGCAGTGGCCGCTCTCCTGCAGCAGCGCATGCATCGAGGAAGGTCTGCAAGGCCACCGCTCCGGCTTTCGTCCTGGCCGGTGGGGAGCCCCCGTCAGGGGGTTTGGGGGAAGTTGTTGTTAACGAAGATGGAGATGAAGATGTAGGGCCGTCACCCTGCCGCGCACCCAAGGGGGGCTTTGGTCCTTCCTTGGGTGGGGCGTTTGGTGCCTCCTTTGGTTCCGCTGAATCGTCGCCCGAGCCGTCAACCAAACCAGGTTGATTTTCGGGAGAGAAGCGGGACGCCTGGCCACGTCTCTGGCGCACATATTCGTCGCGAACGAAGCGCGAGCAGTACCAGCACGGGCCGTCGCCAGCAACAACCAAGGTAACCGGCTGGCCGAGCTTGCCTGCGTGCCGCGGTGCATAGGTGTAATCAGGCGCGCCCTTGTCGGCGCCCTTGAGCACGTCCTTGGCGACGAGCTCCTTGACGAGCTTGATCTGCACGCCGGCCGCGCGGGCCAGCTCGGCTAGGGGCCAGCGGCAGACGCCGTATTCGTCGAAGTCATGCAGGAGGCACAGGACATCGATCCACGCGCCGCGTGCAGCCTCCGAGCAGCGGCGCAGTTTGGCGTTGTTTCGCCAGTCGGCCGGATAGAATTGAAATGAAGGGCGCTTCAAGGGTCAGGCTCCTCGCCCGGGCGCGCCGAACAGCGCGGCCACCAGCGGATCGCGACGGTTGATTGCCGGGTACGTGCGAACGGTCGACTGGAACGGGACGATGGCCTGCTGCGCCAGGCTGGGCCTTGACGGCGCGCCGTCGAGTGCGGCCGGCGCCTCGAGGTCAGGGCCGAGGTACCAGTGATAGCACAGGCCTGCCCAGGTCTTGATGTGCACCCGGCGGCGGTGCGCACGCTGCTCGATCTGCAGCTGCTCGAGCCGCGACAGCACAGCGCGCGTCGAATAGCCCAGCTCGGCCGCGATCTCGCGAATCTCGCGAGGGCCGGCCGCCAGGACGGCCAGCAGCGCTTCTGGCAGGTCCGCGAGTTCTACTTTACGGTTCGGGGCTCTCATCGGGCCACCTCTCCGCTACGGCGCGCGATCTCGCATTGCAGGTCACGCTTCGCGCATGCGACCGAATCCTGCACGTCCTGCAGCTCCTGGCATGACGTCTTCAGCTGGTCTACCGTCGCGTCCGGGCCGATGCTCAGCAGCGAAGTCGTCGCCTCGGCCGCCTCCTTGACCAAGGCTCGCAGGTGCGGCGCGACGTCCAGCACTGGACGCGGCTCGGCTTCCACTTGGCGCAGTTCGACGCCGCGGCGCGCCAGGCGCATGTTCTCGAATTTCAGATAGATGTCGATCGGCAGCGCGTCCTCGATCGAGGCTTCAAAGTTCGCCGGCAGCAGGTTCTTGTCCTTCGAAACGTCATCAAGCCAGCGGAAGATACGCTCGGCGTTCACCTTTTGCCGTTCATAGGCATCGGTCGTCGGTGGCTCGAAACGGATCCCGGTCGTAGCCGGGCCGTCGATACGCTCGTGCGCCTCCACGATCATCTGGCAGACGGTCTCCCGGCTCCAGCCTTCGCGCTTGCGCCATTCCTCGATGCACTCGCGGTACATGGCGATTCGGGTCTTGTGTGGATTGCTCCGCATGCTATTTCCTTGCTGCACTGTTACTGTTGCGGTGTCTCGACTTCAGACGGGTCGCCAAAGACGGCTGGGTTAAGCTCATATCGGGTTACCTGCCCGCCGAGCTTTGACTCCACTTCGCGGCAGCGGTCACCCGGCACGAAGCCTTGAGATGCCCACTTTTGAATCGCCTGCGGCGTCAGCCCCACCATATTGCCAAGAGCGGTTTGACTTCCAGCAAGGCGGATAGCTTTTGCAATTCCGGTTTCCATGATCCTGCCTAAGGTTGTTGTCTACAACCGCAGGTTACAGTAAACCGAACTCTTCTACAACTTAATTTTGCAGTGCTAATTACAACCTGTGCTTGTAAGATGGCTGAATGGAAACTATGGCAAATCGAATCGAAAGCTACCTAGCCGCCAAAAATGGAGGCAACCAGTCCGAGATGGCTCGATATGTCGGCGTTTCGCCCCAGGCAGTGCAGAAATGGATCGCCGGCTTAGCCGAGCCTCGGGGGAAGAATTTGGAGCTGGCCGCTGAGTTCCTCGGCGTCACCCCTGCGCACCTCAAATTCGGCACGCCACAGGAGGTTGACCAGGGCGCGATCGATCCGGAAACCGGGCTTAAGGTCGGAACGTTTATGCGAGTGCGTGCTGTAGACGAGGATGACCCGAGCCTGGTCCGGATACCGAAGGTGAAGCTTCGGCTGTCAGCGGGCCTCAGCGGGTTCGAGGTTGAGCCGGAGTCATACGACGGATCAACAACGACTGTGCCGACCGATTGGATGCAGCGCCGCGGCTACAGTCGTGACAAACTTTTTGCGATTCGCGTAAAAGGCGAAAGCATGGAACCGACGTTCTACGAGGACGACTTGGTCGTTATTAATACGGCCGACAAAAGTCCTATCGACGGTGACGTGTACGCCATCAATTACGAGGGTGAGCCTGTCGTAAAACGTATGGAACGTGATGCTGGCGACTGGTGGTTGAAATCGGATAATCCGGACCAGAGGAAATACAGCAGGAAGATTTGCCGCGGTGACGCATGCATCATCATCGGCAAGGTCGTGAGGAAAGAGAGCGAGCGGTTCTAATGCAGTATGCGGATGTACGCCTGCGCGGTGTGCGCACGGCCGTAGTTTTGGTTGGAGCCGGCAGCTTGCACGACGAGGCCTTAATCGTTCGGCTGCAGCGCAGGCTGGCTCTGCCAGTCATGCTTGTGACGCAGGACGAGACGTCCATTCAAGGAATGCGAGCCTATGCACAGTTCGATGCAGTCCCTTACTTATTTGCCCTGCTGGCCAGCGAGGATGTTGAGTGGCTCGAGCTGGAGGCGGAAGTAGAACAAGAGTTACCGTTTTAGGCGCTACGGCACGCCTCCCTGCCGATTACCTTCAGAACATAATGGGCCTGGCAAAGAAAATCCTCGCAGTAGTGGTAGCGATTCCTGTCGTTCTTATGGGCATTGGGTACGTCAGCAACAAAGCACGGGGCCCGGAAGGTTGGGCAATGGACAATACAGAATTGCGAATCAAAAATAAGTTCAAAGACCCTGACTCAGTTGTGATTAGATCGTCGCGCACGATATCGAGACCAGATCCAGATGGCAAGAGCACGACAATCTACATCTGTGGTCTTGTTGACGGTAAAAATTCCTTTGGCGCCTATCCAGGGGCGGTGCGTTTCGTTTCACGAAGCGTTTCTCGAGAGAACACATTTGATACATACTCGATTGAGGTAGAAGACACTAGGCAGACGGAACGGGCGCACAGCGTCAACATGCGTAGTGGCTTCGAAAAAGTGCTCTGGGACCCGCACTGCGAAGCAGGGGCTGCCAGCCAGACATAATGCAATTAGCATCTTCCAACTAGCCCGCTCGTAAGCGGGCTTTTTTTACGCCTCCTAAATCCGCGCTGACGTAGAAGCGGACCGCTATCGCGCCTCATTACAACTTTTATTTGCACTACAGCTGAACTTGCTGTAACCTGTGGTTGTAGTTGGTTGAAACGAAATGTGCCCGAACCCCGTCGGGCTCCGATATGGAGACTTTCATGAAGCCCTTTCTCATCACCGCGCGTACTGCCACCGTCTGCGTCACCTTCAGCGCCCTCGCCCGCACCAGCAGCGAGGCCGCGATGTTGACGGCCGAGCTGCTGGGCGATCAGCCGTGCGGGATCACCGTCGTCGCCGGAGTGCGCTGAGATGGTCCGCGCTGAACCCGATCGCGCTGCGCTCGAGATCGCCCACCGCATGCTGCGCGTGACCGCGCCAATCGACGACCTGCTGAAGAACCCGGCCCTGCGCGTGGTCCTGCGTGCCGTCGCGCGCCGGCACATGAAGCGCCGCGAGCAGGTCGACGTGAAGAAGCTCCAGGCCAACGACAACGATTAACCACCAGAACGAAAGAAGCGACGCCATGCAAGAACTGAAACAGCTCGTATCCCAGGCATTCGACAAGATTGTCGCCTCCGGCGCGATCGAGCAGGCCATCGAAAAGCAGCTGACCGAAACCATCACCAGCGTCGTCACCGACCAGCTACGCGGCTATTCCGACTTCGGCAAGGCCGTGAAGGAACAGGTGTCGGCTGCCTTGGCCGTCGACCTGAGCCAGGCAGGCCTGCCGACCTACGGCCACCTGGTTACCGAGATCATCCGCCGCCGCGTTGATGCCAGCATGCGCGGCCAGTTCGCAGCACAGCTCGAGAGCGACATTGCCGCCCTGCTCGAACCGGCGCCGAGCGAGATCACGCTCGAGGCGCTCATCGAGGAATTCATCAAAGCCCACGAAGAGGGCCGTGAAGGCGAGCGGTTCACGCTGCTGATCGAGAACGAGGGCCGGGGCTTCCAGTACGTCTACCTCGATAAGGAAGAGCACACCGAAAAGTACTCGTGCGACTACCGCATCGGCGTGATGGACGGCGCGGTCTTCAGCCTAAACCTCGGCCGCCAGGACGTGCAGAAAACGCTGTTCTGCGGCCCCCTCCACGGCTTCGAGAAGCGCCTGTTCCAGCTCTTCACCGCGAAAAGCAAGCTCATCATCCCGGCCGGCGTGGACACGCATTCGCACGACTACCCGACCAATTTCCCTTGGAACGATTAACCCACTTCACCAACCACGAGGAACCCACATGTTCACCTCCCTGCATGCGCTCGCGAAACAGGCGACGCTGATGATCACCATCGCCGCCGAGGGCGACGACCAGCTGCGCGTCAACGTGACGCCGGTACCGTTCGACACGAAGGCGAAGGCCAACCTGCCGCAGCCGCTGTCGCTCGTCGCATCGCCGGCTGAGTTCGACGCCGACTTCGGCGCCGCGCTGCTGACCTGGCACGCGCCGAAGCGCTCGCTGATCGAGCAGGCCCAGGCCGCCTTCGGCGCGCCAGCTGCTGCACCAGCGCTGCCGGCGCCGAAGAGCGAATCGAAGACCGACAAGCCGAGCGCCCGCAAGGGACGAAGCAAGGCCGGCGCCAGCGAAGAGCCTGCAGCTGTTCAAGCTGCTGGTGAAGCCGGGGGCGAAGCGGTTGCCGGTGCTGACCAGGTGATGGCCGAGGGCGCGCAGCCTGGCGCCGACGAGCAGTTGCCGGCCGGCGCGCCGGAAGCGGCCGGCGGTACCGATACGCCCCCCATGCGGAGCGACGAAGCGCCGCAGGTAACTGCTGAGCCAGCCGCAGATGCCGCGCCAGTTGTGGCCGAGCCTGCGCCGGTCGGCGGCGAGGAGCCGGTCGACAAGTTCACCCTAGATCTGTTCTAACGGAGGCCGCATGGACATCCAGAACCTCACCCGAGAATTCCGCTACAACGGCGTTGTGCTGGCGGACCCGAACCAGGCGTTCACCCTCCCCCAGGTGCGCGACTTCTACGCCAACGTCTACCCGGAGATCACCAGCGCCGATATCGAAGGCCCGGAACAGGTGGGCGCCAAGGCCATTTACACCTTCCGGCGCGCCGTCGGCACCAAGGGCGCGAGCGCGCGCGAGGCTGCGCTGCAGCGCCTGCGTGAACACGGCCGCCTGGCCGGCGGCGATCGCCCGGCGCACATCATCACAGCCGAGCAGGTGCGTGCGCCGCTGGGTCAGCAGCTCGCCAAGATCCTCGAACAAGCGCGGCGCGCCACCGGCCCACGCTGCCTCGCCCCATCCGTCAACCAGGTGGTTCTGCCGTGACTGCGATGCTGCCCGCCTCCATCCTGGCCCTGCCAGCGCTCGCGCCTGAGGTGCCGGCGCAGTACGTGCTGCCAGGCGAGGACGCCCTGGCCGTGCCGCTGACGATCGCCCTGCTGGAAGCTGGCGTGATCAGCGATGCAATGCTGCGTACGCCACGCAATGCGCTGCTCGTGGACGTATTCGCTGCGCAGGAAAAGCACCTGGCCGAGCGCGCGCTCGCGCACTGGTGGACGAAGCTGATCCGGGCGCGGCCGTGTAAATTTTTCCGCTGGGAGCTGCATGTGCAGCAGCTGGAAGACACCGGCCACGGCTACGGCAAGACGGACACAGCCTGGTTCTGCTTTACGCGCATGGGGTATGGCAACAGTTACCCGCCGCGCTTCGCGCTCGCAAAGGGTGTCGAGCAGCTGGAGAGCCTGCTGGGAGGCTTCGGCCAGACCGTGCTGGCGGTCCTACAAGATGCAACGCGGCTGCTGCCTGACGCGCAGACTCCTTGGAGCGCGCTCGGGTGGGTAGAGTCGGTCTACTGGGGCGACAGCACGAACGATGTGGAGCTACTCGAGAACCGGCGTTACGAACACGGGTGGGACACGGTGGCCGAGCTCGTCGAAAACGAGCATGTCATGACGCGAGCGACGTTCTACCGAGAGCTGCCCGAATGGGTCTGCGCGCCGAAGCGCATTTGCTCGCGCGCCGAGATCGAGTCCGCAGCCACGACAGCATTCGCACGCAAGGTAACCGAGGTCTGCGATGCACTGCATGCCCTGGTCACCGACCCAGCATTCGTCCTTTCGCCAGCCGACAAAGGTACCTACCGCTGCGGCCGCGAAACGATCGACGGCTCGATGATCCTGCTCTGGAAACAATTCGACGCGATCGGCGAGATGATCGACGACTACCTCAACGACCTCGGTAATTGCGGCGAGTACTGCGACTTCATCGACGCCAACCCGGTGCCGATGACCGAGGCCGGCATCCGCGAATTTATGACGAAAACCGAGCAAGCGATCCAGGTCGCCGTGCTCACCGAAAAGCTGGTACTGCTGCTGGGAGAAGAATTTTGAGCCTGCACCCCGTGAAAATCGTGAGCGAAGGCGAGCGCGTCCTGCGCCTGACTGGCGCCGTGCTGATGTACCAGTCGAACGTCGGCGATGTTTATGCCACGTCGCACCCGGTCGTAGCCGATGCCGAGCACCCTGGCCGCCAGGTAATCGGCGCCGGTGTGCCGCTGTCGAAGGGCGCACTGGCGAACTTTGCTAGCGCCGTCGGCGCGGCCACCGCCTTCACCGGCTTCCTGCCGGAGAACCTGCTGTTCAGCTCGCCGAACGTGATCGCCTGGTGGACGCCGGCGGCGGTGCGCATGACCTGGTTCAAGGCCGCCGGCTCCGGCAAGCTCGACGGCCACGGCATGGCCGCGCATCCGCCGCTCGTGTTCGTGGCCACGCCCAACGACTGGTTCGTGTTCGCGCTGCGCGACGACGTGCGTCCAACGCCGCGCACGCGGCTCTACCACTCGCCGCATTTCAATGTCTGGGACGGCGGCCGGATCTGCACCGGCAATGTGGAGCTGCCGCCGACGTTCGGCGCCGAGGTGATCGACCGCTACGAGCGGGCGTTCTTCCGGAGCCACTTCACCCACCCGAACCGCAGCAACGCCGTCAAGTTCAAAGGCGGCATGGAGCAACTGTGGCGCGCCCAGCTGGTCAGCGCCAACCCGGGCGCGATGCAGCGCGCGCTCGTCGATTCAAAAGAAACCCTGCAGGACGCAATTACCCGTATCGCCGCCCGCGCCACTACCAACTAAATGAAGAGGACGACATGAAAAAGCAAGAATTCACCAACCAGTTCAGCGAGCTGCTCGCCATCACCCGCGCATCGTTCGACACCTTCCTGGATACCGCCGAGGCCGTCCTGCGCGAGCAGCGTCCGCTGCCGCTGGCCGTCGACGAGGAAACCGCGCCGGCCGAGCAGCTGCAAATGGACATGGCCCTGCTGGCCGCCGCGCCGGTCGCCGCCGTGCCACGCTTCGCACCCTTCCACCCGTTGCAGGAAAGCGGCCACCGCTTCCTGCTGGCGGCCGACGGGCTGTACCTCGAGGTGCGCCGCCCGTGGCTGCATTACATCCACCAGCTGGCCAAGCATACGGCCGTGGCGATCCCGTTCGGCGAGGTCACGAAGAAATGCGAGCTGGACTTCGGCAGCATCGGCAGCGCGCTGGGCCAGATGAAGGAGTTCGCGGCAAAAGCAAAAAGGGATGCGCCGATCGAGGCCGCGGCCAGCCTGCTCTGGAATAACAAGGAAAAGACCTGGCGCATCGAATACCCGAAGGTCATCGGCGAGGCCACGACCGGCAGCATCCAGTACGAACAGGTCGTTCCGGGCGAGCATGAAAGCCTTGCGATCGACCTGCACAGCCACGGGCACCTCGGTGCGTTCTTCAGCGGGACTGACAACGAGGACGACCGAGGCTCGGTGAAGATCGCGGGCGTCTTCGGCGACCTGGACAAGGAGCAGCCGACGGTGGCCTTCCGGATGTGCGTGCTCGGGCTCTACATCGACATCCCGGTGCCGGCGTCGAAGATCTTCGGGTGATCGCATGCCGCATATCACGCCATCCACCATGCTGAGCCATAAGGTGCGCATCGCCCTGATCGGCTGCGGCGGCAACGGCTCGCAGATGCTGACCGGCCTGGCCAGGCTGAACCACGCCATCACGGCGCTGGGCCACCCGGGCCTGCACGTGAAGGTGTTCGATCCGGACACGGTCAGCGAGGCGAACATGGGCCGCCAGCTGTTCGGCGCCTTCGACGTCGGCGCGAGCAAGGCGCACGTGCTGGTCAACCGGATCAACGCCTTCTTCGGCCTGGACTGGGAGGCTGTGCACGGCCGCTACAACGACGACTCGCGCCAGTTCGGCATGGCGATCGCGTGCGTCGATAGCGCCCGGGCCCGGCACGAGATCCACGCGAAGCTGCAGCGCTACGGCGTGCACTACCTGATGGACCTCGGGAACCGCGCGGCCGATGGCCAGGTGCTGTTCGGGGAGTTATTCACAGGTCGGGCCGGTATGGCCGCGCCGGCGAACAGCGCGCCGCTGCCGAACCCGTACGACGTGCTGCCCGAGCTGGTCGACCTGCAGGCGGTCGAGGACGACACGCCCAGCTGCGGCCTGGCCGAAGCGCTGGAGCGCCAGGAGCTGTTCGTCAACCAGTCGGTCGTGACGCCGGCGCTGTCGATCCTGTGGGAGTTCTTCCGCCACGGGAGGCTGACCTGGCACGGCGCCTACGTGAACCTGCGCACTGGCAGCATGCGGCCGCTGAACGTGCGCGAGCCGGTGGCGGCGCCACCCGAACCGGAGGCGGCCGCCGCATGACGACGACGTACGAACAGGCGCGCGCCCTATACGGCAGTGACGAGCAAATGGCGCGGGCCATGTTCGAGCAGCTGGCGATCGCGCGCCTGGACCTGGAGCTGCAGCGCGCGCTGCGCCGGCGCGCCGAGGATGCGCTGCAGTCGCGGCAGCAGGTTGTAAGAAGATCAAATCGAGGAAACTGCAAATGAATCAATCGAACGAGAAGAACGGCGCCCAAGGCTCCGCAATCCGGACCTGGCGCGAGCGGATCGGTGCCGGGCCCGGCTTTCCGCTGCACGCGCCGAACGACGTCGAGCGAGCAATGGAAGCGGAAATCGCCGAGCTACGCGCGCGGCTCGCCCAGATCGCGAACGTGGCAGTCGTGCCAGCAATGCCCGGCGCCGTCCGAGTTGGTCACGGCGAGGCGCCGCCGCCGCGCGAGCGCCGACGGTACCCGGAAGCGGGAATGGAATAAGGGAGGAAGCAAAATGAATGCAGCAACCGCATACCTGAGCGCCGACGAGCTGGCCCAGCTGGTCGACTGCAAGCCGAACCAGCGCAGCCGGATGGTATCGTGGCTGACCTCGAATCGCTGGCGGTTCGAAGTCGGATCGAGCGGGCTGCCGCGCGTGGCGCGGGCCTACCACGACAAGAAAATGGGAATTTCCGAAGAGACGACGCGATCGCGATATGCCGAAACACCAAACCTCAACGCCTTCCAGCACTAAAGAGCGCACCGGCATCGACCGGCTGTACAAGCGCGTCGGCAAGCGGAAGGTGTCCTGGTACTACCAGCACCCGGACAACACCAGCGAGACGCTGGCCACCGCCGCGCTGGGCGACCGGAAAGCGATCGCCGACGCCGAGCGCAGCGCCAAGCGCAAGGCGCTCGACATCCAGCAGGGCGTGGTGGTGGCCGGCTCGGTGACCGAGATGATCGAGCGCTTCCGAGACGAGGTGGCGCCGACGCACTACCGGGATCAGTCGAAGGACGGCCTGGCCGTGCGCGCCGGCACCTACGCGAACTTGACGAAGTTCTTCGGCGCGATGCGGCCGATGGCCCTGAAAACGCTGCACGGGTACCAGTACCTGGACGCGCGTGCGAAGGCGGGTGCGCCGGCGAAGGCCAACAAGGAGCTGTCGCTGATGTCGACGATCTGCCACTTCGCCGTGCGCTGGGGCCTGATGGAGGCGAACCCCTTCACGGACATGATGCAGAACCGGACGGAAAAGAAGGTGCGCACGATCTATCGCGGCCAGGTGGTGCGCTTCTACCTGTGGGCCCAGCGCCAGACGCCCGGGTACCAAGTCATGGGGTGCGCCGGCATGTTCACGTACCTCACCGGCTTCCGGGCGGCCGAGGTGCGGCCGTTCCACGTGGCCGGCCTGGCCAAGGACGGCGTGCGCGTGGTCAGCGCGAAAAGGAAGATGGGCGAGGACGAGGTGACGAAGGTGCGCGAGTGGTCGCCGCGGCTGCGTACGGTGGTGGCGCGGGCGAAGCAGGCGCACACGGCGAGCCGCATGTACCTGTTCGCGAACGCGAAGGGACAGCCGTACACGAAGAGCGGCTGGGGGTCGTTGTGGGCCGACGCGATGTTCGACTGGATCGCGTCGTTCGACAGGGACGTGGCGGCCGCGCTGGCGGCGAAGCGGGAATGGGAAGGCCGGTACCGGGCGGCGCGCAAGGCCGGGACAACGATGGATGCGTACGAGGGCTACAAGATCACCGAGCACCCGGAGTACTTCGCCCTGTCCGATGTGCGGCCGGCGGCGATCACGACCAAGCTTCGGAACCGGAACGAGGACGCCTACGACTTCGCCGCGCACGCGAACCCGGCGACCACGCACCGGCACTACGACCGGCGCACGGAGCGCCGCGCGAAGGCGACCGAGTGACGTGCTATCCTGTTCTCCACGGCCCGAAAATTTTCCAACGGGTCTCTTGAAACCCGCATGGATTCGTGATGTTTTCCGAAAAGTCATTGGAAAGTCAAAAACGCAAGGTATTGAAGAGAAAGGGGAAATTGGCTTTTGACGGCTGGATTGTGATTCCTGTTGTCGTGGGTTCGAGTCCCATCAGCCACCCCAAAGATTCAAGCGAAAAGCCCGGTCGATGACTGGGCTTTTTGCATTTCAGCCCCTGGGGCCTCTTCTTACACCCCAGCCGTCTGCACCCGCGCGATCGTCTCGATCAGCTCATCCGCCGCCACCGGCTTCACCAGGTGCGCGGCAAACCCCGCCTCCTCCGACATGCGCCGGTCCTGCGCCTGTCCATAGCCGCTGACCGCCACCAGGGCGGCGTCGCCGCAGCACGGCAAGCCCCGCAAGGCGCGCGCCAGTTCGTGCCCGCTCATGTCGGGTAAGCCGATGTCGAGCAGGACGACGTCGAACTCGCCGTGCGACGCGGCCGCCAGCGCGCCCTGGGCCGAATGCTCGACCCGCACGCTGTGTCCCGCGGTCTCGAGCAGCATGCCGAGCGTGGCGGCGGCGTCGACGTTGTCGTCGACCACCAGGATGCGCCGCCCGGCTGCCGGCATGGGAACAGTCGCGGCGCACGCAGCCGGCGCCGCGCCGACGGCCTCCGTCAGCACCGGCAGGCGCACCGTGAACACGCTGCCCTTGCCCTGCCCTTCGCTCTGCGCTTCCACGCTGCCCTCGTGCAGCTCGACCAGCTTCTTGACCAGGGCCAGGCCCAGCCCGAGGCCGCCCTGGGCGCGGTCGGGCGTGCGCTCGGCCTGGGTGAACAGGTCGAACACGACCGGCAGCAGGTCACGCCCGATGCCGATGCCGTTGTCGCGCACCTCCAGGATCGCCTGGCCGTCCCCCTCTTGCAGCGACACCTGCAGCGCGCCGCCGTCGGGCGTGTACTTTGCCGCGTTGTTCAAGAGGTTGACCGCCACCTGGATCAGGCGCGTGCGGTCGCCGCTGACGAACAGCGGCTGCGGCGCGATCTCGAGCGACAGGTGATGATGCCGCGCCTCGACCACCGGCATGATCTGCTCGACCGCTTCGCGCACGACGGCGCCGAGTTCGACCTGCGTCTTGTTGATCGTGACCAGGCCGCGCGTGACGCGCGAGACGTCCAGCAGGTCGTCGACCAGGTGGGTCATGTGGGCGACCTGGCGGCTGATCACTTCGCTGGTCTGCCTGATGCGCGGTTCGCCGGCGAACAGCACGCGCAGCAGCTGGGCGGCGCTGCTGATCGGCGCCAGCGGATTGCGCAGCTCATGCGCGAGCATGGCGAGGAACTCGTCCTTGCGTTCGTGCTCGCGCTGCAAATCGGCCTGCTGGCGCTGCAGGTGGTCGAGCATGCGGTTAATCGATCGGGCCAGGGTGACCGTCTCGCTGCTGCCGGTCAGTTGGGCGCGGCGTTCGCTGATGCCCTCCTCGCCCAGTTTGGCGGCGAATTGTCCGAGCCTGCGCAGGTCGCGCGTCAGGTTGAGCGAGAGGCGCGAACCGAGCAGGAACACGACCAGGGCCAGCAGCGCGGCGGTGGCGATGATCAGGCTGTACTGCGACCAGGGCGTTCCCAGGTCGTCGTCGAACGCGGAGACGTCGAGGCGCAGCTTCAGGCCCAGGTGGGCGAATTCTCCCGGCACCTTCACCGGCTGCTCGAGGCTGTTCCCCTTCGGCGTCACGCGCGTCTGGCCCGCCCAGGTCAGGACCGAGGTCGGCACCGGCCGCAAGTCGCGCAAGCCGATCTTGTAGGCGAGCGCGCCCTCCGGCGTATTCGTGCGCGAATAGCGCAGCAGGCTGACACCGACCAGTTCCGCACCCTGCGGGCCATCGAAGATGGCGGCGGTGTCGCGGCCACGGTCGATCTGCGCGCGCAGCCAGTCCATCTGCTGCGCGTCGAAGCGCTCCTGGCCGTTGCCGGCGATCGGCTTGCCTTCGAAATCGGTGAACAGGACCTGGACGGGGATGCCGTTAATCTGGCGCAGGCTGCCCAGGAAAGGCGTCAGGTAGGTCTCGCGCCCGGCGCTGTCGACCAGGGCAGTGGCCAGGATGGGACTGTTCGCGACGTCGGTCATGCGCGAGGCCAGGGTCGCGAGCGTGGTGCCCACCATGTTCGCGTTATAGGCCGTCTCGCGCTGCTGCAGCACGGCGACCGCGGCCGCATGCTGGCGGTTTACCAGCCAGAACGAGGCCGCCGCCACCAGCAGCACTGCCGCCGCGGTCAGGACGGCCGCCGCGATCGCGAAGCGCCGCGTGAGGCTGCCGGGCCGCAGCGTGGACCACATGATCATCGGTCGTCGGTCGGCACCAGCGTACCGTCCGGACGATAGCGTGCGATCAGGAGTTCGCGTTCGCCCAGCGCCTCATGGCGCCGGGGAGTGAACGGCGGCGCATAGGTCTTGACCAGGCCGCGGTGCACTTTCAGCTTTTCCAGGGCGTCGCGCACCGCCTTGCGGTCGGTGCTGCCGGCCAGGTCGATCGCCTTGGCAAGGATGTGCATCAGGTCGTAACTATGCGCCACGCCGACCGGTCCCTGGATGTCTTCGATGCGGCGGATCTTTGACACCGCCGCCACGCCCTTCATGAAGCGCGCCAGCTGCTGCTTGTCCGCCCTGAAGAAGGAAAAGGTCTGGATCACGGAAAAGTCGATCTGCTGCAGGGCCGGGCCGGCCTGCTTGGTGAACTCGCCGCCGGTCACGCCCCAGTGGCTGAGGATGGGCAGGTGCTGCGCCTTCGGCAGTGCCGCGACTTCACGCACCAGCACGGCCGCCTCGTCGTCGTTGGCGACCAGCACGACGGCCTGGGCGCCGGCGCGGCGCAAGGATTCGTAGCGGGCGACCAGGGTCTGGTCGCGCCAGTTGTACCAGGCCGTCTGCACGATGCGCAGGTCCTTGCTGGCGGCGACGTACTCCTCCGCCGCCGCCAGGTTGCTGCGTCCCCAGGAGGTATTCGTCAGCAGCAGGCCGACGCGGCGCAGGCCGCGCTTGCGCGCCGTTTCCAGCAGCTTGGGCATGGCCAGGCTGTCGCGCAGCGACAGGCGGTAGACGTAGTTCGGCTGCATGCCGTTATCGACGATCATGTCGGCCGAAGACCAGGGCGCCATGAACAGGGTCCTGGTCGCCTTCAGGGTCGGCAATTCTTCGATGACGACCGGGCTGAAGCGGCCGCCGAAGACGGCGACCAGGTCCGGCATGCGCGCGAATTCCTCGATGTTGCGGATGCCGCGCGCCGGCAGCGAGCGATGGTCCTTGGTGACCAGCTCGAGCGGCCGTCCACCCAGCACGCCGCCGGCGCGGTTGATCTCGCCGATGGCGGTGCGCAGGCCCAGTTCCACGGCCTGGGCCGAGGTGCTGTTGTCGAGGCCGAATTCGGCATCGAGTCCGATGCGGACAGGTGCCGGCCCGGCCACGGCGCCCGTGCAGGACAGGACCAACAGCGTGCCCAGCGCCAGCAGGCGGACGAGGGCGGAACGGCGGCGGACGGCGGTGAAAATCGGCATAGGCGGGAGGAAAGTGAGGTCTGGTATTGTAATCGCTAAGCTCAAAACCCCTACGCACGGCCCGGTGCAGTTGCCGGCTCAGCCGGGCGCAAATGGAAAAAGCCACCTGCGGACGTCCGCAGGTGGCTTTTCCTGTCAGGCGCCGGCTTGGCCGGCCCTGCTTGATCAGTAACGGTTCGGGTTGTTCGGACGTGCATCGGCGCGGTTCGGCACGCCGTCGTTGTCGCGGTCGCGGTCCATGCGGTTCGGGATGCCGTCACGGTCGCGGTCGCCGCGCTGCCAGCCGCCGCGCTCCATCACCCAGCCGTTGTCGCGCTGGCGCCATTCAGGACGGGCGTAGACGTAGCCGGTGCGGACGCGCTCGTAATGGCCTTTGGTCCAGACATAGCGGCGGCCGTTCCAGTTCCAGTAACCCGGGATCCATTCATAGCCGCGGCGTGCCGCCGGAACCGCTTCGCGACGCAGTGGCGGTGGCGCCTTCTGCACGACGATCACTTCGGTTCGTGGGTGATGCTGTGCTTGCGCCACCGGCGTGAAGGCAGCGGTACTGATCACGGCAGCTGCAACAGTGAAGAGGATTCGTTTCATGGTAGTGCTCCTTTCGGTTCGGTGTGAGATCACTATAGCCAAACGTTCTGGTACACAGTAGAACTGATGCAAGTGCTTACAATCGATACATTTGGCGGGAATCCATTAACAGACTGGAAACCTTATGCTACTCCGCCGCGGCTTTTTCCCGCGCACGGACGAGTTCGCCAACCCGCAAAATGAAACAGCCGGCGCGAGGCCGGCTGTTCGTCATGCGGAAATACGTCAGGAAATTAGTCGAGCTTCCATGCGTAGTCGACCTTGGCCCAGGTCTGGGCTGGCGCGCCATCCTTGGTACCCGGCTTGAACTTGCAAGCCGACAGGCCTTTCTGGGCTGCCTTGTCGAGGCCTTTGAAACCGCTCGACTTGTCCAGCTTCGAATCGGCGACGCTGCCGTCGGCGTTGACCAGGAACGACATCGAGGTCGTGCCCTGCTCTTCATTCATCAGCGATGCTTTCGGGTATTCGACCTTGCACTTCGACGGATCGAAGGAAGCTGGGGTTTCAGCGGCGAAGGCCGAGCCGGCAACGGCGGCGAAAGCGATGGTGGCGATGAGGTTCAGGCTGGTTTTTTTCATGATTATCGTTCCTAAGTTGAGTTGGTCTGCCGCTGACTGCTGCGGTCTTTCAGTGTCTCCGGCGGGATGCCGTCAATTAAAAAAATTTAAAATTCTTCCCATTCGTCGCTGCCGGCGGCAACCGGGGCCTTGCCTGGCTTGGCTGCGGCCGGGGCGGGCTTCTTGAGTGCCGGGCGGGCCGGGCGTGCTGCCGGGGTGCGGACGGCCGGCAGGGTCGCTGCCGGCTTGGTTGCCGGTGCCGCCTGTGCCGCGACGACCGGCTCCAGGCTGTGCTCCTCGCCTTCGACCAGCTTGAAGATGCTGACCACGCGGCTCAGTTCACCGGCCTGGTCCTGCAGGCTCTGGGCGGCTGCGGCGGCCTCTTCCACCAGGGCCGCATTCTGCTGGGTCATGCTGTCCATCTCGATGATCGACATGTTGACCTGCTCGATGCCGGCGCTCTGCTCGGCGCTGGCGTTGGCGATCTCGCCCATGATGTCGGTCACGCGCTTCACGCTCGCCACCACTTCGTCCATCGTCACGCCGGCCTGGCCGACCAGCTTGCTG